>Ga0302138_10000988_pt1 | contig 14215 bp, 15 predicted proteins | sample CBN3_321_MG_FD_203110 | JGI IMG/M metagenome (GOLD analysis project Ga0302138, IMG submission 203110) | Marine microbial communities from Western Arctic Ocean, Canada - CBN3_surface | ecosystem: Environmental > Aquatic > Marine > Oceanic | place: Canada: Western Arctic Ocean | collected 2017-09-15 | reverse complement strand
CGCGGATCATGGTTCCTTCATACCCCTGTTGCACGTACTTTTTGTGTGCAAGTGGCATCTGTCTCTTCTTTTGAACGAGTTTCGTGTCAACTGTCACGAATTTCATACGTTCTTCAAAGGGCATGTCAAGTTTATTCAGATCAAAATAATCAAACACATAGAATTTTAGTTTCATGGGATCTGTTTTGAAAAGACTCGTGATTTCTTCGAATGTCAGGGTATGATCGTAACATTCCCCGTCGAGGTACTGTCCTTCTTCCAATCCCTTACCCAGGCTTTCAGTTCCAGGAACGAGTTTACCCGTTCTCGAAATACCCCCTTTGTTTGATACGAGTAGACGAACACCGTCAATTTTGGGTTGTACGTAGAATGGTTCAGAAATGTATTTTTCCCGGTCCTCCCATTTGTTTGCGAGCATGGGGAGAATTGCAGTCGCCTTCGTGCTCAGGTTTTTCCATACAGTGTTGGCACGCTTCGTAGCGCTTTCATACCCAAGTGGAACTTCAGTCACCGAAATTGACTCCTTCCCCTCAACCTGTCCGGATGCCTTGACAATACACCAGCATCCATCACGCTCCTCAACACGGATGTCGATGTAACGCTTCTTGCCGTTTTTATCGGTAGTAAAAATTGTGTTCATATTAGTAGAATGATTCCTGTGGTAAATTACGAAAAAATGGATCGACTTAAGCCTCCTCCGTTAACGAATATACCAGTGAATATGAATACAATTAGTATGGCATTTATTATATTAGGGGTGATAGTCTTGTACAGGCGATATATTACGGTTAAAAATACCCGTGAACGATCCCGTACTTGATACACTCATCATATCCAAGATATATATCACGCTTCATGAATTGTGACAACTTTTCTTTTGGAATCGTCGTTTCATTCGTGTATAAAGTCTTGATTTTTGACATGATTTTTTTACATGTCTTCATTTCATCTCTTAATTCGGTATATTTACCTAAAAATCCCGAAGACAATTGGTGAATGAGAATGAATGAATGCTTTCCCATAAGTCTCTCCCCTCCACCCAATAATATGAATGTAGCTGCACTACAACACGTACCCTCTGCGATCGTGACGACATTCACGCGTGACGATTTCAAAGTATCCATTATACTCAAACCTGAAAAAACATCACCGCCATCGCTATGTATATGCACCCGGATGGTAGGTGTGTAACCTGGTAGTTCAACAGCTTTTTTGAGTAAGTCCACCTCGAGCTTTTTAAATTCGTATAGAAATTCAAGTGTACTTTCCGTTTCGACTTCGCCATAGTAATAAATATCACAACCATTCACTCGTACGACATCGTGTTCTTCTACATCGACATCACTATCCGTACTACTCATTTAACAATACACGCATCTTCTTTTTAACTTTTGTAACTTCAGTTGGTTTTAGTTTATTGCCAACTGCTAAATGATTCATGATATCGAAATCGAGTGGTTCGAGTTTATATTCTATTAAAGCCTCTATGTTACCGGCCACCGCATATTGTCTTAAAAGGCTAAGTTCGTCCATGCCTATTTTTGTCGCACATCTTGCTTGAATAGTACGAAGTCTATTCTGACGCATTTTGAAATTGCCATATTTGGTCCATATACTACCTGGTTGTATATTATCGGGGGGTATCGGTTCGCCCATATTTAATTTTGGTATAGCCATACCACACGTAATATAGAATGGCATACAGTTCCAGTCACCCTTGTACATGTGTGTATCGTGTATATCCGTCTGTGATAATCCTTCAATTATGTTAGTCATATTACAGTTTTTCGAATATAGATAATTCGTGAATATAACATCGCACACGTGACCATGTTCGTGTACTGTTTGAGATGTATCGAAATCCCCTTTATGTGATAAAATATCTATGATAACATCTTTTGATGTTTTAAAAACGTCCTTTACATGTGAAAAATCTAAATAGTCAAAGAAATTCCTTATGTTTCCGTTACATTTTTCGGCTGCTATCCGAGCTCCTATCGTATCGCATGCTAATGAGAATATCGCATCAGGTGTTTTTCGGGGTACTATAATAAGCTTGAAATTTGGAAGCAGATGTATTGATGTAGAAGTCACTACAACAGACCCTTTCGTGAGTTTTTCTTTATTATCGGAAATGCGGTCTATGACTTGTTTATGTCCATGTACAGATGCATCGTATCCATCTATAAAAATGTGAGATGTCGTGTTCCCAACAAGATGCATAAAATTACTTTTTTTTTGAAACAGCTCAGACTGCAATTCTATAGTATTACTATGGTCCAGTACATAATCGACTATGAAACTTTTACCACACCCTATTGGTCCGCATATAAATACATTATGACCTTCAGATATATATTTTTCCAATAGGGTGATTTCTGGGGTATGAAGCGTTTGAGGTCTAATCTTTTTTTGTGGTATTATTTTAATGAAGGAGTCCATGACTGATGAACTTACTGATCAAGCTTTAGATATTTTTTTGGAGAGTGATACAATTCAAACAAGAATACTTGAACCCGTTAAAAAGAGGGTCCTTCCTTATTTGATTTGTATTGGTATCTTTAATCTAATGTTATTCATAATGGTTGCATATCTCACACGACGTATTTCTAAGATTTTATAACAACGTCACTTAATTCAGATCCACCACTCTCGTTGCGAATTGCATTCAAGTCCTTTTTCAATTCGTTGCCCATCTCGTCTTCACTTATAAACATATCAATAGGTTGAATGTGCATGATTTCTGGTTTGAAAATTCCATTATCATCAGGGAATTGTTTTTCGAACGCTTGAATGACGAAGTATGGAATTGGTGGGGATTGTTCTATAAGTTTATCATACTCAGCACGACATGTATCTATCATAGTAGACCCATCACATGATCGTTCTTCTATTGGAAGTGTTAATTCTAAGCGAATTGTTCTGGAAAGTTTACCATACTGAAGTGACGCAACTCTATTCCCTTCCATCATCTCACTTATTTTCAGAAACTGCATGACAGTCGCGATTATACCTGCAATTAAATTCAAACCACCAATCATTGCCGGTGCCGCTCCTCTTATACTTGCAGGTAACGAACTTTGTGCAAAGTTTGCAGTACCTGTCACTGTAGAAAGAATAATTACAGGCAGTGAAAAATGCATATTTTGTTTTTTATAAATCAAAAACGCGTGATTATGCATATACCGATAACACGCAGACGCTTCCCCCCACGTTTTCAATATCTGTTCCTGCTGGGGGGACCACGCGAACTTCTGTTTTGAACGTACTTTCTTATCCTTGTCCATATTAAGATGTGAATATTTTTTTCCTATGATATATAAATGAAGCGTAAAAACGCGAATGCGACCGGGTTTATTATAATTATTGCCCTGTTGGGGTTGATTACATATCTCGTAACAAGACCTCGCGAAGTTATAAGAGTCCCCTTCCAAGTCCCTTCCCGACAGCCTATCCGCGAAAGAATGCCAGTGCGCAGACGACAACCGGAATTTAGAGACCCACCTATAAAGGATTACAAACCTGGGCATGTTCAGCAAATGGGTGTACTTTTGGGTGAAAATGATGAAACACTCCCATTGTATGGTAAAGAAGTTAATGGACGTAGAGATCAATATCATTATTACACATCGACGCCCGGGCAACAAATATATTCGATTCCCGTGACGGTTGAAGGAAGGGATTGTATGGATGACATGGGATGTAAAGAAATATACGGCAACGAAGATGTAAATGTACTGGGTAAAGCTTCACCGTATCAAGCGAAAATGTATAGAACTGATAATTTCTTTTAGACGAACATTATACCATATCGTCTTGTAATCAGTTTTTTGGCTTCATTCATAGATGGTTTACTCCATAGAAGCCACCTAGACCAAAAGCCAGCCGTCTTAATACCATTTTTAGTCCATGTTTCACCCATACGCCCATGACGCGCGAGATATCTTTTCATACGTGATGGGTCTTTATGAATAGTATAATCAGAATACCCCTTTCCACCGAAATCTACATGCCCACCACTACCGAACATGACCCTAAACTTCTTTTTCGGGTTTGGACTTTTTTTAAGTATGACCTTCATGTATTATAATCAAAGAATAAAATAATATGTATCTTATATTATAATGAACAGAAGAAATACTATTACTGTATTTATTCTGACTGTACTTGTGATATTCGGTACTCTATCATACTTTGGGGTTATTAAATTACCTTTTTTCAACAATAAGAAAAAAGTCATTACGGCTGAAAAGCAAGCGGAAGAGTTATTGTTAGACGAAGGTGAAGAAATCGAACTGGTTATACCAGAAGAACAGGAACAGGAACAGGAACAGGAACAGGAAGATGATGTCGAAGCTTACACACCGTATTAATACATGAACTATTTTATTAAACCATTATCACTTATAATGTCTACTTACACGTGATATATGTACATTTATAAAAAAAATATCAGGTGATAATAGATGTCAGTCCGACCTGGTACGCGGAAGAGACCGCTTAATCTTTCACCTACAACTACATTAAATGTTATGAACTCGAACTCGAACTCGGGTATGAACTCCAACTCGAACGCAGGTATCACGTCCCCACCTGTAAAGCGTGCTAAAACTATACAAGAGTTGAATTCCAGATCAAACATTGGATCATCTCCAATAAAGACTCCTAAAACTACGCGGCAGGCGATGAAGTCGTTTATCGATCGACCGGGTGTTGGTGGTACGAAAAGAGTTGCAAATGTGAATAACACTAAATTCCTGGCTGCTCAATCCGCTGCTCGTTTGCGTTCAGTTAACGCACAGGTGAAACCAGTTAAGGCGACGCCAGTTAAGGCGACGCCAGGAAAGAAGAAGGAGAAGAAGGAGAAAAAGGAGAAATCGGGTACGCCGAAGAAAAGAACAGGTGCAGAAGGAAAGAAAGAAGCCAGGAATGTTACAGCTACTTATCTTGCGACTATAGCTAGAAATATCGCTAAAAATACCGCACCTTCTTCATCGAAACAATCCAGAACTACTAGGCCATCTATTATAGGTACAAATGATCTATCAACTTTTTATAATCTTTACTCTTTAATGTTGATACAGAGATCTATAGTTCTCAGTGATCGAATTACAAATAACAAGAGTGATGACCAGTTGAACCAAGAATATGTAATGTTAATGAAATCTCAATTGGGAAAGACGGTTGATAAGAAGGTTGGTAATTTACTGCCAATAATGAATTACGTGTTCAAGTTTGGTAGAACGATAAATTATATCATGTTGAGTAATGATAATGCGCGAAAAATTGTATTCGAAAATGCTGTCAATAAATTTAAATTGGAACCTGGTAAATCTGGTATATCCTCTCTTATTACTAATTTCAAATCTATGAATAGTCTAGCATCTCGACGAGGTTCAAAAGAAAAAATAGCAGTTAATCGCCGTATACCAGGTTTTAGGAGTAATTTTAATCTTAATGCATTAAAATATAACGAAAAAGTTTTGTATGAATTGTTGTATGGTGGAAAGGTTTTAAAATTTCAGGCATTGTTTAGGGCTTTTAGAGAAACAAATGATTTAGTGAAAAAATTGAATGGTATTCTTGATATGAAAAATAATAATAAACGAAAACAAGAATTGATAACACTATTTAAACTTAGCCCTGACAGTAAGGGTATAGATTTCTTAAATTTATTGAGAAGTCGCAATGTTACTACTAGTCCAATCCCTATGTTACCACCCCCTTACCCGGGACCTAGACACCACGTGATGTCTGTCTCTTCATTCAGAAATTACATCAACACTGACGTATATGTAGGTAAAGCAAACTCTCTACAAAGTATATTATTTTACGCGGATGCCATATTACTACAACGAAATGGTAAACAGTTTGGTAATGGAGCTAATGGGGCACTCATCTCGAAACTTAAATTTAGAGATCGCGGGGATAAACCCATATTACGTCAAGAACCTGCTTTACTGAGACCACCAGATGATCTAGTGGCTCATTATCTAAGTATTAACAAATGTAATACCGAATGGAGACACGGTGGTATACACTGCGGTCTTGTAAGGGCTGGTTACGATACACAAACTGGAAAAGTAAACCAAGACGCTGTCAGAGATAACCAGGTCGCTATACAATCCATGTCACAGGCATATGAATCTGATCAAGGTAAGTTTCCATTCAGGGAAATGTATTCTCTCTTAGACACGGATAAGTATGAAGCTATTTATTTTGATAAAAACGGCAATCCAGTCAAAATTAAACATGACATGGATGAAAATGTCGACCAAGATCACTTTTTTCAGAGTTTTGTGTATATATTTGGAAGTAACGAGAGGCTTCAGATTGACATTTTAAAACTTATATCAGAACATAGAACTAAGATTAAATCACCTAACAAGAAACTTGCTATACAGACAAGTGGTGATAATATGAAGCGACTTCTAGCATTATTATACAATAACCCTGCACACAAGGTCATCGGTGAAGACGGGGTACGTAAAGTGATTCAAACTTTAAATTCTGTATATCAAAAGGGGTTATCTAAGTCTGAAATAGATGATATCGTAAACATTTCTAAAAGCGGTAAAAACATTAGTAATATCAGGAAACGAATATGGAATGAAATTGGATTGCGATCACCTAAGTAATCACTACATAAAACTAAACAAAATGAACCCTCTAAACGAGACTAAGATCATGAGTCTCGTGTGGAGTGTAGGTAAAATGCAAATGTGGGTGAAGGGTGATTAAGCAAACGACTTAGTAGTTCCTTCCTCCTTTCTCTTCTCGCGACACGCGTCGTTCTTCTCCTTCTTAGCTTCAGCCTTACCGGGGTTCGCCTTCGCCTTGTTTTCCTGCTTGATCTTCTTCTTTTCGGAATCTGTCAGTTTATCCTTCTTGGTTTTATCAATCGCCATCCTTTATAGTACTATATATATTTAATTCTATAAGCTTATTCACAATCCCATATTCTATCAATTGAGTTAATCCAGGTCCACGTCGGATACTTCTTCATCACTTGCAACTTCAAGTTGCACGTGATCAAGATCGGGGCAACATTGCGCAAACCCATCGTACGTAACTAAACACGATCGACAATGATACCAAATCATCTTATTTATATTTTATGAAACAGTTACTTAAGTGTTTCGTGTGTATAGTATATAAAAATGGATGCCAATTTCGATAAAGTTATTACAGACCTACGCAACCTTCGTGAAGATGTTAACGAGATTAACGAAGATTACGAACTTGAACTGGAAATGCATCGAATAGATATGCGACAGTATTTCGGTATGAAAGTGATGCTAGTACTTTCCATGTTCATTAACGGACTATTTACCGGGTACTGTGCTATTAATAATTTCGAACTGTTAAACACACGTAACTCTACATCACTTAGTGATCGTTGTCTTTCGTAACTGATATAAAGAGTTTCATCGTATTAAGTATATATGAAGCTTCTCATCAAACGCCTCTCTAACAATGCTATTATTCCTACGCGAGCGTCACCTGGTTCGGTTGGGTATGATTTATATAGTACAATTGATATGTATATCCCCTCGATGGAACGTGGTATCGTAACTACAGGTGTCGCGGCTACGATTCCTATCGGAACATATGGGCGTATTGCACCCCGTTCGGGTCTCGCCGTTAAATATGGAATTCAAACCGGTGCCGGGGTCATTGACCCTGATTATACGGGTGAGTTGAAGGTTATCTTATTTAATCAAGGGGGGGAAAAGTTCGAGATTAAACAAGGGGATCGTATTGCCCAACTTATTTTAGAAAAATGTGAAACGCCTCCAATTGAAGAGGTTTCTATTATCGAAGACACAGAACGCGGCACTCGCGGTTTTGGATCTTCAGGTTAATTAATTCGCAAACGCTACACCACCCATACCATCTTTAATCCTGAGGATGTTATAGTTGACAGCGTACGTTCTTACCATAGCACCATTCCGGGTAGTCGTACCATTCAGAGACAATTTAGCATTGTCAATGCGTGAGAAATTGAGCGATCCAGTTGGTTGTGATTTATTCATGGTGAGACAGAATGGCCATGTAAATGTAGATACGGTGCTCAACGCATCGTGTGGAAGCACCGAGCAGTGCATCTCGGGAACTACGTTGTGATGATAAGTGGAAGACATATTCTCGAAAAGAGGTGTACCATTAATGTACAATGTAGCATCATTGAATGTCCAGTTTGTAGACCATTCATTATTATCAGCTTCAGAGGATACAACATGTACAGCCTTGCATGGATGGTTGAAATAACTCAGGTCGACATCAGTATCATCCTTAGACATGGGCTGGAACTGCGTTTGGGTGATGAGAATCTCATGCTCGTGATTTACAATCACGTCGCGTTCATCCGTGTCGAGGTAAATGTAAGTACCGAACACCTTGGGGGCGGTGACGGGTTCAAATGTACCCGAACGGCATCTAATACGCAGTTCGACCTGGTGGAACTGTAAAGCTGTTAAAGGTAGAGATTTTGTCCAATCTTCACTGAAGAAGAAGGGGATCATGTAATGATCTGCATGTGAACTCACACCCCTAGCATTTTGGGGAACTTCGTCGAGTGTCACTGCACACGAAGCTTTAGCCTGATCCTGTTTGTACAAAAGATTGTGCACACCCTGGATGAAAAGGGAATCGAGTTTGGTTACCTCCTGTCCACCGATCCAAAGGGAAAATTCGGTAGTGGATGGGTCACTCTTTTTAAAGAACCCAGTGTTAGCATCATCTGACGTCCCGATATTTAGGTTTTCGATCCATATGTAGCTTAATAGATCACCTTTAGTGCGAAGTGGGATGACAACTTCGTTACCCGAACCGAAAGTACCCACATAATCGAGACGTTCGGGTTTGATTGAGAAATTTGTATGACGTTTGTAATTTTGGTGAAAAAATGATACCTGAGGCGTGCCTGTGATATAGACATCCTGAGCTCCCTTCGACACTAGATCGATCAACGCGGCAGACATTTACTAATAAATGATATTAAAATTTTAGCTCTATAACGAAGTATGGTACAATTTCAAGTTCTCACCTGGGATGCTCGAGATGAAAACGATGATCATATTATTCGTATTTTTGGTAAAACAATGAAAGGTGAATCCGTCTGTGTAACTACATCTTTCATGCCATACTTTTTTATTAAAGTCCCTGGTAATATGACATCAAATTCTACGATTCAATACGTACGACGAACATGCCCGGATATAATAGAAATTGATACAGTGAAAGCTAAGGATATGGAGGGTTTTCAAAATGGTGAGGAAAGTTATTTCCTACAGATCCATTGTAAAAATCTCTTGTCGAGGCGTTTTATAAGTAATCGATTACGTAAACCGATAACCGGTTTATCGAGTAGATTGAAATTATTTGAAGCCAATGTCGACCCCGTTTTACGTTTAATGCATCGTACTGGTATTCAGTCCACTGGGTGGGTAGATACGACGGATGTATGTAAGCAGGCGTTTCACACTAAGGTTGATATAGATTTACAATGTGAAGATTGGAGAACTTTAAAACCACTGGAAACAACTGATATTGCTCCATTTAAAATCGCATCTGTTGACATTGAGTGTTATAGCTCTACTGGAAAGTTTCCAGATCCGACTGTGAAAGGTGATTCATGTTTTCAGATAGCGATTTCTATGCTCAGATTCGGTGAAGATGAACCGTATGATAAGACGTGTCTATGTTACAAACAGACGGATCCCGATCTTCAAGGGTGTTCTATTATCAGCTATTCATCTGAAAGAGATCTATTAATGGGGTTTACTGAATATATCAATAAAAATGATGTTGACATTATTACAGGTTGGAATATATTTGGTTTCGATTTAGATTATATAATGGAACGTGGTTTGGTAAATAATTGTCCATTAGCTTTCTTTGGTATGAGTAAACTCAGGGGTCATACGTGTACATTAACGCGAAAAAAGCTGTCTTCTAGCGCTCTTGGTGATAATGAATTAAAACTCGTGCCAATGCCTGGGCGGTTTATTTTCGATCTTTTTCACGAGGTTAAACGCGAATATAAATTAGATTCGTATAAACTTAACAACGTTTCACAAATTTATCTAGGGGATCAAAAGATTGACATGCCCCCAAAAGAAATGTTCGCGCGATTTGTTAGAGAAGATCCAGTCGAATTACGCGAGGTTGCAGAATATTGTATCAAAGATACTTTACTTCCACATAAATTAATAGCAAAATTATCAACACTAATGAATTTATTAGAAATGGCAAAGGCTACATGGGTACCCTTGAGTTACTTAGTTGAAAGAGGGCAACAAATCAAAGTATTCAGTCAATTAACTAAAAAGGCGCGTGAAATGGGATTCAAAGTACCGGCGTATGAATACGGGCACGTTGATAATACGGGCTATATTGGCGCGACCGTGCTCGAGGCGCAGTCTGGTGCATATTACACACCCATTACAGCTCTAGATTTTGAGGGTCTGTATCCGTCTATCATGATGGCCCATAATCTCTGTTATTCGAGTCTTGTTAAAGATAAGAAATACGATAACATACCTGGTATCGAGTATGAAAGATTCGGTGAACATACATTTGCCCAGAATGTACCGAGTATTTTACCGAGTATTCTCGCGGAATTGAAACAGTTTCGGAAACAGGCTAAGAAGGATATGGCACAGTCTACTGGTGCGACGAAACAGATGTATAATGGTAAGCAACTCGCCTATAAAATTTCCATGAATTCCGTATACGGTTTCACTGGTGCGTCAAAAGGTATTCTACCATGTGTCGCCATCGCATCTACGACGACGATGAAAGGTCGTGATATGATCGATGAGACTAAAACGTATGTCGAAAAGCATTATCCCGGTTCAAAGGTTAGATATGGTGACACTGACAGTGTTATGATTGAATTTGACGTTGGTTCGCGTACTGGTAATGATGCAATTGAATATAGTTGGGAACTGGGTGAAAAGGCCGCAGGTGAATGTACAAAATTATTTAAAGCTCCGAACAATCTCGAACTTGAAAAGGTCTATTGCCCATATTTTCTCTATTCAAAGAAACGGTACGCCGCTAAACTTTGGACGAAAGGTAAAGATGGGAATATGAACATGGATTATATAGATGTTAAGGGGTTACAACTTGTCAGGCGTGACAACACACCTCACATGAGAGAAGTATGTAAAGAACTCCTCGATGTAGTATTAGATAGTAGTGATACCACAGCTCCTCAAGCGCTCGCTCGAAAACGTGCAATTGAACTACTTGAAGGTGATGTCCCGAACGAGAAATTGATTTTGAGTCAAGGACTTTCGGATTCGTATAAAGTCAAGGGTGAGAGTGTATCCGTATTGAGTGAATATATCACTGATATCAATCAGGCGCATGTTCAGGTAGTAAGAAAAATGCGTGAAAGGCAACCGGGTTCTGAACCACAGTCGGGTGATAGGGTGCCCTATATATTAGTGAAAACTGATGACCCTAAAGCACGTGCATTTGAAAAATCAGAAGACCCTGTATATGCAAAAGAACACAATCTCCCGATCGATTACCCATATTATTTCTTGAATAAATTTCTGAATCCGGTGTGTGACTTACTCGAGCCGTTGTTTGAAAATGTCAAGGATGACATTTTCGGGGAATTGTTATTAAGAGCCAAACCGCCGAAAAAAAAAGGAAAGAAACTTGACAAGCCTGATAGTAATCAAATGTTACTGAGTGATATATTTAAAAAAAAGACCACATAATAATACATGGTAAATGTCGTTGAACAAATTGAACTTTTGATTGTCAAAGAAGCGAAGCGTTTAAATCAAGACCGCGATAAACTTTCAGATGAACAATTTTCGAAGTGTACACGCGAACAAAAGGACGTGTATAAAGAAAAATTATCGAAAGCTATTCAAGAACATAGGGATCAACAAAAAAAACACATGAAAGAAATCAATGAACGACAGAGAGAACAGATCAATTCATTAAAGCATGAACACCGATCTATAATCACAAATCTTCAGAGGGAAAATTATGATTACGTGTGTAAAGTTGCTGAAAAGGTTTCAAATCTGTATAGAATTCCCATAAAGACGGTACGACGTGATCTTGCACCAGAGGATGATACTCGTTGCATGGGGTTAAAAAAAAATGGAAAACTGTGTACCAATAAAGCGGTTAGAGATGGGTTTTGTTGTATACATTTAGGTGACATTAGACCAAGCACACCTGTATGCGTTCCTACGGGAAATATAAGACATAACCATCCTTTCCCATCAGGATTTATTTTGGGGTGTCCCGCATGTGAGAAAGATAAAATGATTGCAAATGAGTTTAGAGAAATACCTTCTATAATGTAGTATGAACAAAATAGATATTCTACTAAATTCAATTAATACTTTTTATACATTACCTGAGAATAGAGCTAACTTGATAGAACTTTTAAATAAAAGTAGTGGTATTTCCCTCCGTAATTTGGAGTGGTTTATCACCAACTATTCAAAAAAACACAATCTTTCATACGAAACAAACGACGGTAAAATTTTCAGTGTACATTGTGCTTACAAGTCAAGTTTAGATGGGTATAGTAAAAAATTATTTGATCCTTTCTGTAGAGCTGAAAAAATTTCGTATAAGATTCCCGAGACATCACATGAAATTCATACGACGGTTGCCCAATTGAATTTCATCCGATGGTGTATAAAAAATAAAATAGTTGATTACATTCGTTCACATCACGGTATCTTATTTAATAAGCAAGTGACATGAACCCGTTATCAAAAATAAATGTTTGATACCCTAAATAATATAGATGAAGCGTGTACACATCTGTTAAATTGGGTCTTAATTGTATGTCTAGTAAAGTACGATCGGAACTCAATTTACTAAAGTCCAAACTTCCCGATGGTTCCACATTAATCGGATTCATCGAGAATGCATATGTATAAATATTCCTGATTGGTCGTGATAATCTTGTAGTATATGGAATTACGTATTTAAAATAATTGTGATCCGGACGAGGTATATTTGGTAAATCTTGTCCATTTACATATATTTTAGCAGATTCCATAGGTGCACTCGAGAATGCATTGACAGACGAATACGAATCGGATGTTGAGAAATTGAAACGGTTCGAGAAAGCGCGTTCTTTAGCTGTGGTATCAGGTAAAGGTGTTGAACTGCCGTGTATATTTTCGTTCTCGTAATCAACTTTACGTAAAAACCAATTTAACGTTTTGACTGGTATATTCGGAATAAGTTGTAATTTTATGGAATTTTCCCCTACCACTGTCTGTTCTGTTGGATGCTTTTTAACCATATCCGTGATAAACGTTTGCTTTTTAGTCATCAGAAAAGTTCTCTCTTCTGAACTTAATACGTGTTCTTCTGTTATTATATCGAATGAAGATAAAGATATTTTAGATTGTGTATCTGTACCATGATTAGTAAAAAATGATTGAGGTCTAAATTTAATTTCAAATTCTAACTTTTGTTTATGAATAGCACATGTTGGGAAATACGGTCTATTTGGTGAATTTGAATCGTATTCATCACCTTCATACTTTCTAGAAAAAAATAGAGGTATTGGTATCATAAGTTCTGACGGATGCCGTGATAATATATGATCATTCTTAAGCGATTCGCCATCAGCTTGATTTCTATTTACCATGTATCTCTTTGCTCGCTTTTCGGAAGCGTCTAAATATAATTCATCGTATATAATTCCCCAATCATCGTGATATTTATCAACTTCTAATTCGTCTACTCGCATGGAAACGCTTTCTACGACATGTCTACCAACCTGATCTGCTACATTTGAGTTGGAATCGACACTGGGGAGGTTTATGTGAATATACATATTGGATAATAGATCACCCATGTTTTGTGGATTAAGTTTCACTTTAATAGTTTCACCGAATGGCCAGCTACTAGAGGCTGTAGACGGTTTGGATACTGTGATGCTTTTATGATATTTAGAAAAATTTGAATGTTTTCGTGTATCGTATTTAAAGAGCGAGTGTTCAGGGTCCTCATGTGTGAGATATGTGTCCTGTTGTCCTATCGCATTTATTGCTAAAACAGCACCTTCATCGGAACCTATAAGTTCCATACTTATCTATTGTCTATATATTTTTAATATCATTTTCCCACATTGACAGAGGTGACGTCGCTGTCGTTATTTGAAGTTCGTATCTCAACTTTTTCATCTCTTCGAGTAACGCCGAGACGCGTT
>Ga0302138_10000985_pt1 | contig 14241 bp, 8 predicted proteins | sample CBN3_321_MG_FD_203110 | JGI IMG/M metagenome (GOLD analysis project Ga0302138, IMG submission 203110) | Marine microbial communities from Western Arctic Ocean, Canada - CBN3_surface | ecosystem: Environmental > Aquatic > Marine > Oceanic | place: Canada: Western Arctic Ocean | collected 2017-09-15 | reverse complement strand
GACAACAAAAAGTACTTTTATAATTATTCATTTTTGTATCTTGTATAGATTCAACAACATTTTGTTTTTTTATTGAATTTATTAGATTTTTTTCAAAAATATGTTTTAGATTTAAATTTTTATATTGAGTTTTTACATAATCAAAAGCTATTTTATCATTTATATAATTTTTAGCAAATGCTATGGATCGTTTTTGATTTCCACCATTATGATGAAATACACTATGATATAACCATTCATAAATAACTGTTTTTTTCATTTTAACAAAATAATTAATATAAATCAATTTAAAATTGATTAATTTATTTAAATAATTTAAATGTATAAATATAAACCAAATGATGTCATTGAATTAAAAGACGGTAATAAATGTAAAATTGTTAGAATAGCAGATTGGAATGAATATGGTTGTGATTTTCATTTCTTTGAAAAAAACTATGTTATTGATTTTATTGATGAAAAAAAAAAACGGTGGGCGTCTTATCAAATTTATAGAAATGATAGATATTATTATGTAATGACAGAAAATGAATTCTAATTAATAGTAAAATCATTTGATTTAATAGGGAATATATTGTAAAGATGTATTTTCATATATTTTTACTTTAAAAGAACCATTTAATTCAGGTATATTTATTGTTTCTCCGTCCATTATTTCATCACAACCATATTCACCACCACAATCACGACCGTTGCGACTAATAGGAATACGAACTTGATTATATTTATCAGTAGCTGTATAATAAACCCATTTATTAGAACGATTATATGTCTTACGACCAAGTAATGGTAAAATATGCGCTTCGGTATCACTACCGGGTCCTGTATCATTACTATGTGTCATTTTAGATAAAATACCAATTTGAGAGATTTTGGGAGTAGGTCCTCGTGTAGCAATATTAACCTGCACTCCATCAGTAGTTTTACGTGGTTCATCAAAAATGTCGTTATTATGCGGTGTTTCGTTTAATTTAGAACGTATGTCTTCATATAATTCATTTTTATTTGGTTGTCTATTTTGTGTTGTATTATTTAGAGTATTATTATTATTTTCTATTTTTTTTGATAAAATATTTATTTTATGATTTACATTTTGTTTTAATTCTGAATTTTGAATAAAAATATGTTGATATTTAGTGTATAAATAAAATAAAAATAAACCAGTAACTATAATAAAAACAATAGTATGTGAATAGTTAATACATAACATATTTGGCGGACAACTCATTATATAATATATAATATATAATATATAAAATTGATTTAAAAATGTTAATTTATTAATAATTAAATGGATGTAGATATTTATGAAGGTTTAGATAATATAGACGTTCATTATGATTTAAGTAGAGATTATATTAACGAGCTATTTTTATTAGTAAGAAATGTATTAAAACCTATACATCCAAAATATATGTTAAAAAAAAAATATATAGTAAAAAAAATTTATAACTATTTTACGGAAAAAATGAATATTCATAAAGCGGTTGTTCGTATATCAAAATTAAAACAACCTGCACAAAGAAGTCAAGAATGGTATGATGCTCGTTATAACAAGATTACCGCAAGTGAAATAGCGAGTGTGATTGGTACTGATATGAGTAATATATGCGATTCAGAATTTAAAAAAATTTATAAGAAACCGGCATTTAAGAATAGTTATGAATTAATGAAAACAAAGATATTGCAAAATGATGAATTTAAGGGAAATATATATACGGATTGGGGAATTTTATTTGAACCGATAGCAACATTAATTTATGAACATCGTAATACGAATCGTATTATAGAATTTGGTTTAATTGAGCATCCATCTAAAAAATTATTTGCTGCTTCACCAGATGGCATTACACAATATAATGCTACTATGATAGAAATCAAAGTTCCATATAAAAGAAAATTAACTGGTACAGTACCATTAAATTATTGGATGCAAATGCAATTACAAATGGAGACATGTAATTTAGATAAATGTCATTTCGTAGAGGTAAAAACACATAAATATAGTAAGGAAGAATATGAAGAAGATATTAATGAAGAGACTATTAATGAGGGTGATAGTGATACTTTATATACAAATGAAAAAACAGAAAAGGGTATTTTATTAAAATGTGTATTAAATGGTAAAATTAGCTATTATTACCCAACATATGATATATTTAGAAGCAATGAAAAAATGAATAAATGGGTAAATGAAAGAACCGAGTATTATAAAGATACATTTGATACAGTTGAATATGTATACTGGAAATTAATGGAATATTCTTGCATTGAAATAAATAGAGATAAAATATGGTTTAATAATATATTACCAAAATGTAATGAGTTTTGGGAAAAAGTGTGTCATCATAAAAGTAATACACCTGAATTTATAAGATTAGATAATATAAAAGAAGAAGAAAAAAAAGCTAAAAGAATGAAACAATCCAAGGTGGAGTTTGAGAAATTTAATGTCTGTACACTCGATACTGACTCTGATACAGAAGAATCAGTAAATAAAAAAAAAAGTAAAAAAAATAATAATACTTTAGTGGAGGGTAATGAAAATGAAATAATATGTGAAAATATTAATATACAATTATCTATTGAAAATAGAAATTTAATGGATAGTATTGAAGATGATTTAGATTTATTTAAGTAAAAATAATCTTCATATCATTATTTAGGTAATTAACATAAATATGAAATAATATACGATATGGTATATTTTTTTGTTTAATTAATTTTTTATCATATAATAAATTTGTTATTGATTCAATGTTTTTTTTTACATATTTATTAATAATAATATATTTTAATTGATCCACATCAGTATTCTTAGTAAACTGTAAGGTAATACTGTTTTTTTTATTTTTTATTTGTTTTGTTTGTTTTGTTTGTTTTGTTTGTTTTGTTTGTTTTGTTTTTTCACTGCGATTTATTAATGTATCTGTATCTACAAATGAATGAACGCAATTTTCACTAACATTAGTTAAAACTAAAGATAATTCATCCAAACTTTCCAAATGATTCTGGATAGCTTTTTCTTTATTTTTCTTTTCACGTTTAGCATTTTCATTATGTGATTTTTGTAGTGGTATTTTTGTTTTTTGTGTTTGTGTATTTTTAGTATATGTTTCGGTAGTATCTATTTTTTCTACTGTAATATTTGTATTTGTTGAATTAAGTTTTTTTGAATACATTTATTTTAATGTAATATTTTAAATTTTATATTTAATCTAATTTAAAATTTATTGGATTTGAATAATATAAATCATTATCTCTAGTATTATATATTGGAAACATTCGCAATGATAAATGTTGATTTGTTACATTAGATGTAAATATACTCGAATCATCTGTATTATAAATAAGTTGGCTTTTATCATTATCAATACCAATATTTAAATTATAAGTATGAATTTGATTATTAAAGTCATATCCTAAATTACTTGATTGATAGTTTGTTTTATTTATAGTACCAATACCCAATGTATTATTATAAGAAATAGCGCTGTTATTAAATTTAATTTGATTCTTATTTTTATAATAAATAAAAGAATTTGTAGTCCAATTTTGATGAATATTTGTATTAATATTTCCCAAACAAAATTGAAATCCAATATATTCTATATACTTTGTTTGCTGAGTTTTGTAATTATTTAAGTTTCCATATAATTGTGGTCTATTATATGATATTTTAAATTTATTTTCTCCATCATTTATTTTGCTACAATTGATATTATAAGGACTATAATAACATCTTTCAATATCTTTTAGTTTTTGTAGTAAATCAATATTATTTACAATAAAATGATTAGATGTAATACTTATATCATCTTTTGTTATATTAAAATTAGAAGAAATATTTAATATTTTATTACCAATATTACCAATATCAGAATCATTTGTAGATATATATGTATCTGTAATATCTAATAAGGATTTATTATTATACTTAAATGAAATATTATTTTTATCTTCTACATAAATTTTATTTAAAGTGTTATTACTTGGATAATTTGTTAATTTATGAAGTGTTTTATCTATATTAAATTGAATAATATTATTATTGAAAATAATATTTGAATTCAGAGAATTTTCAGTAAATATAAGATTAGGATAAATAGTCATATTTGATATATTAATATTTTTAGTAACATTTATATTATAATTACTTATTACATTATTTTTAAAAGTAATATTATTTTTAACATATAGATTAGTTTCATCAATATTATCCTTAATTAAAGTATTTCTAATATTTATATTATTTAATCCTACTAAATTACCCATTATATTTATTGAACCTGTATTATTCATATTTTTATCTAAAATAATACTACCAGTTGATATAGAGGTACTATTTATATTCGAATAAATCGTAAGTAATGAAGAAGGATTATTAGTTCCAATTCCAATCTTATTATTTTTATGTATAAATGTAGTATTTGTGTTATTTTTAACAATGAAATCACCATCTACAATATTTGTTCCTATTCCAAGATTATCTAAAAATAAATGAGGTATATTAATATTCATTTCATTTTGAATATTTAAATTACCGATTATAGTAGTATTACCTAATATTTTTCGTGATTCTATATTAAATTCATTTGGTTGATCAATATAAATATGAGAACCATTATTTAATAAATTGCCCGTCATATTTTTATAAGTCGCATAAAGATCTATTTTAGCAAATAAATTAGGAATATTTTTATCGGCTACTATTTCAATAGATAAATCATTTGGAGATTCATTTGTAGCACTAATTAGTATATTTACATCTATTTTTGTAGATATTTCAGAAGAATTAGAAATAGTAAAAGTAGTATTTATATTATTAATTTTTATAGTAAACACAACTGTTTCAGTAGGTAATTGATTTAAATGAAGTATTATACTGGAAATAGTAACTGTTTGATATAATTTATATTTATTTATAAAAATAGAATGATTATTTATAAATTCTGTATTTTCAAAAATAGAATTAATAATATTACATTTTTGTGAGGTTTGTGTAATTAATGAACTATAGAATATGTATTTTGTTATATTGAAATCGGTAGATGAAGATATGGAAAATTTATCACTTGCAATACGATTTTGAACATTATTAGTAATATCATTTATTAAATAATTTCCATTTTTATATATATTATGTGTAGTCATTTTTAATGTTTTTGTATTTAGATTTTTATGAATGATAAGATTATTTGTTAAATTAATATTTTGTTTTACATTTATAGTATTTAAATTAAATTGTGTAGATGATTGTGTAATATTTAAGAAAACTGATTTAGCACTGTTAAATAAAATAGTATCATAATCATAACTTGTTTTAGGATATAAGTTAATATTAGAGGTATTTGAATTATTTGTTATATGTTGTAATGGGTGCCATTTATTAATATAACATTCTAATTTATCGAGTTTATCATTATAACGTATTATTCCATTTTTAGGATTAGATATGGATTTATTGTGTAAAATAGTAAATAATGATGTATTTTTTAATAAAAAATTATTATTAACTATAATATTTTTACCAATATTTGTATTATGTTCTGTTTGAAATGTATTAGTTGAATCTAAATAACCCTTTACATACATATGCTTAAGATTAATGTATTGTTTATTAATATAAGTGGTTTTATTATTATTATTGAGAGATAATGTAAGATTATTATTTTGTATAAAATCAATATTCATACCAACAAAAGGTTTATAATAAGGTTCATGATTTATAAAACTATTATTATCATAATTTTGAATTCTATTTAAACAGCGCCATTTATCTTGAATAAATGCTTCAATAACATGTTTTTTATTATTATAGCGAATAGAACCGTCAATATTGGGGTGAATTGATATATTGGGTAAATAAAGGGAGTTATTTTTAATAAAAATAGAATCTTGGACGATAATATTATTACAATCTAGTTTATTAGCAACATTTAATGTATTAATATTTAGATTAGCATAACTATTAAAATTATTTAAAACTGTAATTTTTTCACCAACAGTAATATTATTATATTTAATAGTATCTACATTCAAAATGTTAGATATTTTTATATTTTGTTTTGTTTCAATATTATTTTCGACAATAAAATCTTGCCTAATATCAAAAGAAGTGTTTTCATAATTACCAATTTCCATATTTTTTGAAAATTCTGTAAATATATTTTTATTGTTAAAGTTGAAATTTTTATTAGCAATTAAAAAACCTTCTGATATATAATCACATGCTCCAAAATTATCTTCAAAATTTACATGTCCTTCAACTAATATATTTCCATATAATTCTACAATGCATGCGTCTGACGGATTTCTTAAAAAATTAGTATCATTTAATTTTGTATTAATTAATATATCTTCATTTACAACTAAATTTGTACAGTTTAACATTTCTGTAGCATCCGCACCTAATAATTCAGTTGTTAAATTAAAATCGTTGATATTTTCCTGTTGAAAATTGAAAATACGCATACCTCCTTCAAATTTACCCTTACCAAAAAGTGACACATTTTTTCGTCCCTCTGTATTTGCATTAAGTGTTGTTTCTTTCACCATGTATAATTTATAATATATAATATTTAGAATGTTTTAAAATTATCTAATTTCCCCAATACATTTATATTTTCTAATAAAAATCCATTCTCATTTGTATTAATAATAGTATATCCATTATGTGATACAGATAGGTTAGGTTTAATTTTGTTTCCTATTGAGAAAGCATTATAACATTTATCATTATTAATACCTAAATTACCGTCAATATTTAGATATAATGTATCCATAAAATTAATTTTAGAAGGTGAAATATTTACATTGTGAATTAGACTATTTAATCTATTAGATTTATTATTAAAATATAAATTCTTACTATATGTATGTTCTAATAGATTGTTATTATTATATGTAATATCAGTAGAATTCAATGAATTTGAATTTATATTTTGATTTATAATAATATTATAATTATTACATATCATATTATCCGAATTTATATTAGGTGAGACTATATAATTTGTATTATTTATACTAGTACAATTTTGATATACAATAATATCATTTTTTACATACACATTTTTGTGAATTTTTGAATTTCCCATAACATTTAATGAATGGGTTTCATTTTTATTCTTAATAGATATAATATTATCTTTTGATATTTGTGAAGTACCAATTCCAATATTATTATATTGGATAATGAAACACTCATCAGAATTATTATCATAAATAGATACATAATGAGTAGGATTTACTATAAAATTAGGTTGATTTATATATAATTTTTCAAGATTAGAAGATTTCGAGACAATTGTTTTTTTAGGTGTAAATATTTTTTTTATATTTAGATTATTTGAAAAATTGACATCATTTCTGAAATTATTATTTATGTTATATAAAAAATCAACTTGATTATTTTTACATAATAAATCTGAATAAAATAATCCTTTTAATCTAATAAATAATAATAAATCATTTGAATTACCCGGAGGATGATCCACTTTTAATTTAGTTTGAATAGTGTAAATACTATTTTTTTTTAAAATAAAAGTAGAATGAGGAGTAGAACTATCATAAATTAATTTATTATCTGAATGAATTAAAATACAATATTTATCCTTAATTTCTATTAACTTTATATTATCAGTTCCCCAAGCTCTTGTATGTTCAATAAAATATGATATTTCTAGACTGTTTATAAGACAATTTGTATTTTCACTAGATATAAATATATGATGTGAGGTATTATTAACTAAAAAATTATCATTTATATTAAATTCATTAAAAACATATTTATAGTCATTATAATTTGCTGTAATATAAAATATATTACTGGTATAAGTTAAATCACAATCAGATTCATTATCATTTATATTAAAATATTTATAATCATTTATATTTGACGTATTAAAATTAGGAACAACATAAGCTTGTAAATGGGAATTATCAAATTTTAAAATGGCTTTATTATTAAAAATAATACTATTCGAAACTTTTGTATTTTTATCAACAGTAATAAAATTATGATTTGTTAAATTAGAATAAATGTTAAGATTTTTATGGAAATCAATTGTATTTGAATTACAAACAATTTTATTTTCCATTGTAATAATTTTTATATTATCATTATCTTCCATATGAATACCATTTCCTTCTGAATGAAACTTTAATTGACTCCATTGTTTATTATAAATTTGCATTATATTTAAATTATTATTAAATCGTAAATGTCCCTCATTGACATCACTACTTGTATTATTACCTACTATAAATAAATTATTGATAAAAACATCTTTATTAGCAATAAAGTTTTTATTAATATTTAGATTATTTTGAATATTTGGTATAATACCATTTATATTAATATTTTCACTAAAAATGGTATTAGGTTTGTAAATATTAAGATTATTTGTAATATTATTGAATTCTATTGATAAATTATTATTTTGATATATAGAAATATTATTGGCAGTTTGTGTATTATCATTTTCATAAATTCGAATAGAACTATTATAATGAATATTATCAAACGTAGATATTGATTTCCAATCTGATTTATAATGTTCTATTGTTTTTCTTTCATCGTTATAACGTAAACTTCCATTATCTATATTTCTATGTATTTTTTCATAAATATTTGTACTTTTTTTTGGAAGAACGAAAATTGAATTTTCGTTTAATTTTAATAAACCTGTAACTTTTAATGATTTGCTTATATTTGTATTTCCTAATATATTAACATTACCATATACATCAGCATTTTCTTTAATAGTAATATTTGTAGGTAAATTAGCATTGAGGTTATTAAGAACCTCTAATTTTTGTGTGATATAATTGTTACAATTTATATGAAAAACATTACAATCAAATAGATTTGTATGTTTTTCAATGATAAGATTTTTGGAAAATGAAGAATTAGTTTTATTAATACCTTCTAATTTTAATAAGTCATAATTACTTGTTAATTTATTAGATATATTTATATTACTATCTATATATATTACAGAGCCACCAGTTGTATAATTATCTGAAACATTTAATATAATATTATTATTACTTATTAAATTATCGAAAGTACTTGAATAATGACAATTCATATTTTCTTTTACTGTTAAAACATTTTCAGTATTTGTTTGCCGAGATATTTTAATAATTTTTTTACCTTCTTCTGAAGAACTAAATTTGTCTGTAGCCAGAAGACTCAGATTTTTTTCTATATATCCATAATTACCTATACCTATTTTATTTACATTTAATACCTCCCATACTCTTAAATAATTTCGTATATCTACAATACCTTTAACGCGCAATTGTTCTATTATATTACAATTAAAAAATATGTTTAGTTGAGAGTTCATTTAATTATTAACTTATTTTATTTATATAAAAAAAAATATATATTTATACAATTTAAAAATTCTTATAAAATTCGTGTTTTTAATCCATAATTTGTATATAAATTACCTCCCCTATTTGTTATATATGTAGGATAAATAGTATTATTATTTAGATAAAATATAGATACAGAATAATTATAAGGATTATTAATTTCATATGATTTAATATTATTATAAAAAGTTCTTATAGAATCATTAATTAATATAATTTTAGTAAAATATATAATATCTATATTAATATTAAATCCTAAATTTGAATAGAATGGTTTTAATATTAATGTAGAATATATTATATTATTTGAATTTATATTTGAAATTGAAGTTATTGGTAATGATATATTAGAATATATAATATAATTAGAATAATTTTGTTGGGAGTACAATGTAATATCATTATTATTTTGAAAATTATATTCAATTAAAGGTTCTTTTGGTCCTTCAATATTATATAAAATTGTTTTTAATTTTTCATTAATATTTATATTATTTATAATTAAAGAAGCATTCATTAAAGTATTACCATTATTTAATATAGAAAAAGATTTATTTTGATTCATAATAATATTAAAAATAGTAGATGATGATGAATCTGTATGAAAACCAGTTGAATTGTGTGAAATATGAATAGTTTTATTATGGATATTTAAATTCTCATTTATTTTTTGTATCTTAGAGTGATGAATATAATTAGATTTAGTGGAATTTATAGTATTATAATGAATACTACAAAGATTTGTATTATTTTCATAAAGATACATCTGTGGTATGTTTTTTAAATGGAGCGAATGATCTATATTATTATTATATGTATTTACATTTAATATATTTGTTACTAAATTTTTAGTATTTTCCAAATTTGTATTACCATTTATATATATAGTTTTATTTGATTGTATGTTTTGTAAAATAGATATATCTTTTGTAAATGGTAAATTATTTGTTAATAAATAGTTAGTATTGATATTATTTGTAATATTTATATTATTTGTTATAATATTAGTTGAATTTAGATTAGATAATATAGCTAATCCACCAGTATTTTCAAACGCAACCCCATCTTGAGAATATATAGTTATTAGTGAATTAGTAGGCTTGGTACCAATACCAACATTACCCGTGTTATTTATTATGAAATTATCATTTATTTCAAATAAATTATTTTGTGTTGTGGATTTTGTGATAGATTGTTTTTGAATATTATTTACCTTATCTAAATTAAACATTATTTTATCAGAAATATTAATATTATTATTAAATTCAACATCCACATTAAATGATGTGGTTTGATTAAAATTAACTATGTTATCTGTAAAAAAATTAGAATCTCCCTTTGTATTTATAATTTTATAACTATAACCTAATAAATTTATTAAAATACTATCATTTATATTTGTTTCAAGTGATTTAATTTTTATTTTTAATATATCATTTTTAGTAAAATTTAAAAGTGTTTCCAAATTAATAATTCTATTAATACTATTAATATTAGTTAAATGAAGTTCTTTTTGTAGAATATTTGATTTGTATATTTGTATATTATATGTATTAAGTCTTGTATTAACTAAATCTAAATAAACATGTGACAAATATAGATTCTCAGTTAATATATATTCATTATTAAATTCTATATAATTATTAACAATTGTGTTATTATAATTTTTTGTTTTAATGGTATTTAGGTGCGAATATTCATTTTTAATATTATTAGAATAGAAATTATTAGTTTTATAAGGTAATTTATAATATGAATTTAATTCTTCATTTGTTAAGGATGTCCATTTATCAGTGGTTATATCGTAGGAACGTAATAAATTATTATATAATTGTATAGGGATATTATCTATATTAATATTATTACTAGTAATAATATTATGTTGTATATTAAAAGAATCATAAATATTTAAATTGTTCGATATAAATGTAGTATTATGTATATGTGTATTATTATTAGATGTAATTATGTTGTTATTTTTTATATTGAATAATATAGTATTTGAGTTGCGGATTATACCAGTATTATTTTTGTCTAAAAAATCTAAATCTTGCCAATTATTAGAATTATAAACATTATTTATTTTTCCAGTAGAAATATTATATCGTATAGAACCAAGTTGTTTTTTATTTTCAGATAATGGTAATTTTACACTACCTAATTTTAATTCAATATTATTATTTACATATACATTATTATTTAAAGTACAATTATAATCAACAGTAGCATAATTAGCTATATTTATATTACCTAATACATTTGTTTTATAATAGAATTGAAGATTATTACGAATATCTATAATTTTACCATTTATATTACTTATATCAATATCACTTGAAATATTATCATTAAAAACAATACTACTTTTATGAAATATACCCTTAGAATCGTTTAAAATATGATTATGATTGTTACAATTAGAATAAATATTATTTGTAGTAGAGTTAAATCCAATAGCACCATGTTTATTTAAATTATATATAATGGGTAATGACAAAATACCATTCTTACTTTCTACATTTTTTTTTACATTTAAAATACCCTCTGCTAATAAACTATCTAAATTAATATTATTATAAACATTCATATTTTGTTTAATAATTAAATTTTTAAAAATTATATCATTATTAATATTAAATTGGGCCTTATGTGTTGTTTTATTTACATTTAAATTATAACTATTTGTTAGATTATTTTCAAGAATTAATAATTTACCAATATTTATATTACCAATACAATTTATATTTTTACTAACTCTAAATAAATTTATATTAACATTTCCTAAAACATCTATAGTTTTTTTAACTAATACATTTGTATTTTTATTTTTTAAATTTATATTTATATGTTCTGCATTAGTGTTAAGATTTAGATTAATCGTTTTTTTCACTTTTAATTTGGTATTTGTTAAAATTAAATTTTTAGATTGAATTGAATTACTTATATTTATTTTATAATTTGTAATATTTATATTTGACTTAAAAAATCCATTATTTATAATTTGAAGACCTATATTATCTTTCCCTGTATTGACCTCATTAAGATCTAAATTATATTTAATATTTAAATTATTTAGAATAGCAAAATCGTTATTTATTGTTAGTTTATTAAATTTATAATCTTTATTTGATAATATTACGTCTGATAAACCATACACCATATATAATTTATTATTATTATTAATTTAAATTTATAACAAAAATTATTAATAAATAAAGTTAAGATTTTTATTTATCACTTTCTTGTTTTTTTATAATTTTAATCTGCGGTTTTAAAACACGGTTTTCGTTTTTTGAAATATTCGTAACCACACTATCCTTATTCAAATATACTTGTTGAATTTCACCCCTTTGTCCCGATTCACCTCTATTACCACGTTCACCCTTATCACCTTTCTCACCTCTATCACCCTTTTCCCCGACATTTCCTTGTTCACCTTTTTCTCCACGGTCGCCTATATGTCCAGAATAACCTATTTCACCTCTATCTCCCCTTTCACCAACCGTACCGGTTTCACCCCTATCACCTTTTTCCCCTCTTTCACCACGGGTCCCCATTTCCCCAATAGAACCTTTTTCACCAACATCCCCTTTTTCACCAGAAATACCTTTTTCGCCAACATCCCCAGAAATACCTTTTTCACCAACATCCCCCTTTTCACCAACATCCCCCTTTTCACCAACATCCCCCTTTTCACCAACATCTCCTTTCTCGCCAACATCTCCCTTTTCACCAACACCTCCTTTTTCACCAATATCTCCTTTTTCACCAACATCCCCCTTTTCACCAACATCTCCTTTTTCACCAACATCTCCCTTTTCACCAACATCTCCTTTTTCACCAACATCTCCTTTTTCACCAACATCTCCTTTTTCACCAATATTACCCATTTCCCCCCGTTCTCCTCTTTCGCCAACATCTCCTTTAAACCCATGTTTCCCTAAACCAGTTTCACCAGTTTCACCAGTTTCACCTTTGTCACCCTTTTCACCCGTTTCACCCTTTTCACCCCTTTCACCCCTTTCACCCCTTTCACCTATACCCTGTGGTCCAATTATACCCATTTCACCCCGAGGTCCAGGAGACCCCCTCGGTCCAGGTGGTCCAGATATTCCAATATTATTATTAATTCTATATTTCAATGTATTTACTTCATTTATTAAAACTGAAAGTTGGGTTTTTAAAGAATTTATTTCATTGGTAATAATATCTTCATTATACATTGTTTATTATATATTTTATAAAGTCTTATTTATATATATTAAAATTAATATTTAAAAATATAAATTGATTATGATAAATGTAAATCTACAATGAATAATTTATTTGATATTGAAGATGAGATGGACGATTTTGAAAAAAATTTAAATAAATATTTAGATAATAATAAGATTTCTCAAGCAACACCATTAAAAATATCTATTATGTCAGCAACCGCATCATTAAATTCTATTTTAAATTTGAAAACACTATCAAAATTTTTAGAAAAAGATCATAATATATGTTTTATTGATAGTATGTTTAATATGACTAGGAAAATTAGTAATGTGTCGAAAAAAAAAATATTTTATAATCAGATAACATTGAAAATAAGACCTTACTATAATCCGGATAATAATATAAATTTAAATTTAATGGTCCATTTAAAATTATTTAGAAATGGTAAATTACAATTATGTGGTTTACGTAGTGAAAACGACGGTTTATTATCTATTAAAATATTGGTCAAAAAATTAAATGAAATAGCAAATAAACAACATAATGATATAAAAAATTATAGAAATATATTTCCAGAAACTATTATAAAAAGACTAGTAGATAAATTACATAATAAAAATTATTATATTATTGATT
>Ga0302138_10000972_pt1 | contig 14347 bp, 9 predicted proteins | sample CBN3_321_MG_FD_203110 | JGI IMG/M metagenome (GOLD analysis project Ga0302138, IMG submission 203110) | Marine microbial communities from Western Arctic Ocean, Canada - CBN3_surface | ecosystem: Environmental > Aquatic > Marine > Oceanic | place: Canada: Western Arctic Ocean | collected 2017-09-15 | reverse complement strand
TAAAAGCCCGGAATTGGAAACATTTTTGTAAAATGATTTAGAGAATAAAAACCTCTAAATATGTAGTAATGGATATCACCCGCGATTTCTTCGAAGGGATACAGAAAGAAGTCAAATATGCTCAACAGTATTCGGATGTCGAGTTAGAAGCGAAATATGTCAAAGATATCGAAAACACAAAATTTAAAGAGCTGTTAAAGTTTTATCGCAAGAACAAGCGAGAATACGTCGAGTCTAATTCGACAACCTTGGACATCAGCGTGAACAGCCTGAACGGAAGCACCCGGACAACTATTACTGGGTGTGACAGTGTAAGGACCTATTGCATATCTAATGGAAAAGAATTACCAGACGATGTGTCAGTGATGAGGAAGACCCGAATAGATGGTCACAATGCTATACATTTAAACGAATCGAATGATTCGTTTGATTTCAAACTGAACATAAAGAAAGAGGCACCTGTACACGAAGCAGTGAATTCAGCCGGTGAGGACTTGCATTACCGACTAAAGAGACGGTGTTCATTCCAGAGCAAGAGCATGCCATTTCGAATCGATCTAACTTCAGTGAGAACTCTGAACGGAGAATTCAGCGAAAGTGCACTTGTGAATTCGGTTGAGAGACGGGAACTCGAGATTGAATACATCTTTTCGGGAAGTGAAAGCAAAGGTAAATCAGAATGGAGAACGCACACGGAGGGATTCATAAAGGCAATGTACACTGTGATGTGCGTCATACATAATACGGCATACGTGATAGGAGATCAAACAAGGAGCACCGTATTGAAAAGTTACAAGAAATTACTGAACATTGATCCCAATAGAGAGTTAGATCAGAGTTCATACATTTCATATAAACCGATAACGCTACAGCTATCAAATTTCGACAGGAAGGGTGCCGGGATACCTGGAAATGTTTTGGAGAATTATGCTATAACGGAGAAGGCGGACGGGGAACGGAAGCTAATTTACATACACGCCGGTAAACTGTATTTTATAAACGACAGGTTTGAAGTGAGATATACTGGGATACGATTGACGAAAGAGAACACATCTGGTGAATGCATAATTGACGGGGAATATGTGAAGAAGACAAAGTTAAAAGGCAGTTCTGGTTTGGATTCAGACATATTTTTAGGTTTCGATATATACTACTATAACGGAGAGGACATACGTTCACTCCATTTCGATGACGGGAGCAAGGTGAGCGAAGGGAGATATTCGAAATTAAAAGGAGTCATGAAAGGAATTCAGAGTCAGAGTGAAGGATATGAAGCCGCAAAGATATTGTTTAGATCTAAAGAATACAAGTTCACAAAAGACGGAAGCATATTTGAGAACGCGGACAAGATATTAAACGAGGAATCGTATAACTACGAGTATCGTATCGACGGTTTAATCTATCAGCCCGCGAACCTTGGCAGTGGTTTCCTCTACGAACGCTCAGGAGAGAGCTTGTTAAATCGAAAGAATGTGGAAATGTCGAAGAACTTATCATTGACGTGGTCCAGAGTTTTCAAATGGAAACCGCCCTTAGAGAACACGATAGATTTTATGATAGTGTTTAGTGTTTATCCCGGGGCTACTGTAACGAATTGCAAGCTATGCGTCAAGGACAACATATCCAACCGTCTGAGCTCTGTGACCGACACCTTATTGGGGCGATCCGCGAATGTTCAACGGAATACGATATTTGCCGAACAGGAAGTTTCCCTAATGGAGTTAAACAGTTATGTGATAAAGAGTTCAGACATCGTCGAATTCAGGTTTACCGAGAGTGACGATAGCTCTTGGAGGGACCAATCTGGAAAACTGAGGAGTGGTCGCTGGATGATTCACCGAAAGCGGCAAGACAAGATTGATATATTTCGTATGAAGAACAGTGATATTTTGAATCGAAATTTGAATCTGTATGTTGATGCGAACTTACAACAATTGGACCTAGGTGGTTCAGCGAACGCTGCGAAGACAGCGAACAATGTTTTCACGACAATATCTCACGAGCCTGTATCTATACAGGTTGTCACGGGGCAATCAGATTTGGAACCATCAAAGATGACATCGCAGTATTATGTAAATTCAACACAACGGAGAGATTTATTGCTGCATGAGATGTTACTGTTCCACAATCGTGTGAAGGAGAAGTTAATACATAGATTCAGTGGTGATTTGGTGGATGTGGCATGTGGAGTGGGTGGTGACATATATAAGTATAACCAGAAATACCGTAGGGTATTGGGCTTTGACATCAGCTATGATGGTATTTACGGAAGTTCCCAAGATTCTGCGTGGTCGAGATACTCAAAAATGTGCAGAACGTGGAGGGACAGCAGATCGAGCAAGAATCCGATCCCGATGTTATTTCTGAGTCATGACATGGGTAAATCGATACATTCCGTCATAGAGAGGGATACGGGGGACAAATCAAGAGACGACTTAAACGAACTATCGAGATACATTTTAAACCGAGAACCGTATGAACTGAAATTCGAGGTGGGTGACCCATCCACGGTCGAAAAGGTAAAAAAGAGACTAGACCCTTACCGGGAACTTTTGCAAGCCACGAAGTTTGACGTAGTGAGCTGCCAGTTTGCTTTACATTACTTTTTTGCGTCGGATGATACACTGGAAGCGTTTTGTGTGAACGTCAGCAGTTTGCTGAAGGTTGGTGGACATTTCATAGGGACGTGTTTTGATGGAAGAAAATTGCACTTGGATTTAACGAGTGATTCGAACGGGCAACTAGAAGGCAAGGTTGATGGCAATGTTGTTTGGAGGATATGCAAGGGTTATGAAGGCGATTATGAAGTCGAGAAAGATAAGTGTGGATTTGGTGTGGATGTATACATTGAGAGTATAGGCCAATCTCGACGCGAATATCTTGTGGACATGAACCACCTAGCGAAGAAGCTAAAAGAGCACAATATCATATGTGAAGAAGTCAAGTCATTTGAGAGTGAATTCGATGACAGTATGAAAAAGGAAACGGTAGACATCAGACGCCTAAGCGGTATGTATCAATGGTTTGTGTTCAGAAAGGCTATGCCTAAATAAGTTTATTTGCGACGACGAAGACGATCAATAGATTCAAGCATATCGTGTAGATAGCTGTGAAATTCAGTATATCTTTTTTGAGCTTATGTTTATCGTCATTTTTGCACAATTGATTTATGAAGATCATCATCATTGTGACAATCGCGGTCATAAATGATGCGAATGCGATGAGGAAAGTCTTTGGATAGTTTACCATAGTGTGGAAGAATCCCACGAGTATGGAACCGAGTACGAATATGAGAACGGTATCGAGCACCTGGTCAATGAAGAAGTCATTTTTATCATCAAGTAGAATACCCATTTTATAAATGAAGAAGATAAATATCTCATTACAAAGGAATATGAACTACTCTAAGATCGGCGAATTTGCGAGTTGGACAGAGAACAGCAAATTGATGATGGGTGTATCGATATTATTATTCAATTTCGGTTCCAAATACATAGTTCAGGACCTTTCAAAGTCACACGAGGTATTTTTAGGTTCTACGATAGTGAGGCGATTAACCGTATTCAGTATGTTTTTTGTAGCTACGAAGGACTTAAAGTTATCAATAATGATGACAGCTGCATTTATAGTTTTAGCGCTCGGATTATTCAATGAGAAGAGCACAATCTCAGTATTACCTGCATCATTATTTGACGATACCGTAACGGAAATGGAATACAATCTGGCGAAGCAATTGATCTCGAAATATGAGAAAGGAAAAGCGACGTGATATGATTTTCTTTTCAGTACTTGAATAATTTCAAAAAACCCTAAACATGACTCACAACGACGCGCACACGACAGCCTCCGCGATGTCTTCCAGCGCGACGCCTGGTGTGGAAACCAGCGAGGCCATCCCTGGCCTTCTCGACGACATCGTCATCACGCACGTTCTCAGGTCTGAGAATTTCGACGACCCCGCCGATCTCGCACGACTTCCAGCGGTGAGCCGCGCGATGCGCGACGCGGTGGCGGCGACGGGGCCTCAGTTTATGGAGCTTGATGAAGAGGGAGCCGTGATGCTCGGATGTGTAAGCGCCGTGGAGCGCCTGTGGCGGGGAGGGCGCCTGTCGCGTCAATTACTCCGTTGTGCGGCAGCGGCGAGCGGTGGAGACCTCGAAAAGTTGATGGCGTTGCGCGCTGACGGCTGCCCGTGGGACAAGGATACGTGCTACTACGCGGCGAGGGGCGGTCACATCGATGTGCTTCAGTGGGCGCGCGCGAACGGCTGTGAATGGGGCGATGATACGTGCCGGGGAGCGGCGGAGGGCGGGCACCTCGAGGTGCTGCAGTGGTTGCGCGAAAACGGCTGCCCATGGGACGTATGGACGTGCGCGTACGCGGCGGACGAAGGGCACCTCGATGTGCTGCAGTGGGCGCGCGCGAACGGCTGCCCGTGGAACGAGGAGACGTGCACGAAGGCGGCGAAGGGCGGGCATCTCGAGGTGCTGCAGTGGGCGCGCGCGAACGGTTGCCCGTGGGACAAGTGGACGTGCACGAAGGCGGCGAGCGGGCATCTCGAGACACTGCAGTGGGCGCACGCGAACGGCTGCCCATGGAACGAGGAGACGTGCGAGGTGGCGGCGGAGGGCGGGCATCTCGAGGTGTTGCAGTGGGCGCGCGCGAACGGCTGCCCATGGGACCAGGAAACGTGCGAGGGGGCGGCGATTAGCGGGCATCTCGAGGTGCTGCAGTGGGCGCACGCGAACGGCTGCCCATGGGACGAGGATACGTGCGCGTGGGCGGCGAGAGGCGGGCATCTCGATGTGCTGCAGTGGGCGCACCGAAACGGCTGCCCGTGGGACGAGGAGACTTGCACGGGTGCGGCGAGGCACGGGCATCTCGAGGTGTTGCAGTGGGCGCGCGCGAACGGCTGCCCATGGAACGAGGAGACGTGCGAGGGGGCGGCGGACGAAGGGCACATCGAGGTGCTGCAGTGGGCTCGCGCGAACGGCTGCCCGTGGGACGAGATGACGTGCGCGGCGCGCGCTAACGGCTGCCCGTGGGACCAGTTGGTGCGCGAGTACGCGAGCGGACACATACTAGACTGGGCGGTGGCGAACGGCGCACCCTAATACATCGCGTTCCTGGAGAATATCTGACCGCCGCGACCCGTCTAGTTCCGCATAGTTCTGTAGTATTTTGACAGCTGATATTTTTTTTCTCATATCAAAGTATCAAAGTATTGAATGCAGTGTGCGCCAAAGGCAACCGGTGACGACGTAGACGATAACTATACATGTTTTACTTATGACCAGTTAAAGAACATAGCTGTAAAATACAACAAGCGGCAAGATGACAAGAAAACTCGAATAGTTGTTTCGAAAGAGAAGAACAAGTTATGGAAGAACATCAATCGTAAGATGAGACGTATTTGTGACGACGATGAATCTTGTTGGATCAATAACGACACGGAACTGAAAGAGCGATTCCGACCGAAGGCCCCGTTGGAATGGAAGAGGAATCCTCGAACGTGGCTATCGAACTTTGATATCTACAAGGTGTTAAAACAATATGAGAAGAAATACCCAACTTTTGAACACGTAGGGGTGTTTCCAAGAAATTATGACGATTTGTTGTTAGGGCAGTGTGTATCCGATGAGTTATGTAACATAAATATGAAAGAGTTATTGGGGAGGAGAAAGTATCAGCTGGGTATAGTATTCAATTTAGACCCTCACGATCAACCTGGTTCACATTGGGTAGCTGTATACATAAACATATCGAATTCTGAGAAGAGGGGTTTTTATTACTACGATTCCAATGCGGACATGCCATTTTCGTACGTGAAGAGGCTTTATGAAGACATAAGATTGCAGTTAAAGTCACTAGGAGGACGGGAATTCAAATTTCATGCGAACGACGTCAAGCATCAATTCAAGAACACTGAATGCGGTATGTTTTCGATAAATTTCATAGTGGAGATGCTGAAGAGAGGGAACACTTTCACGGATGTAATAAATGGTAAAATAGATGATGAACATGTGTTCAAACTAAGAGCGTTGTATTTCAACAACTAGGTAGCGGCTGAATTCTTCTTTCTCAAACCGATGTGATCATTTTAGTGCTAATACACATGGACTGAATTTCCTGTAGCATGAGCTTACTTGCGTAAGGTATTCTAACTTCTGCGAAGTTAGTGGTATTATCACAATTATGACATTGATAAATATTTTTATCGGGGTTAACATTTGCGGAATTGTTGCATTTTTTGCAAATGAAGAGCCTGTAATTATCAGAGCATTCCATAAGCCGCTCTTTAAGGAATTGAAGTGTCCCATGAGCCCACGAGCACTCTACTTCCATTTCCCCGAGTCTGAGCCCACCCGCTCTAGCCCTACCCTCCGACGGTTGTCTAGTCATCAGTACAATAGGTCCAGCGGACGATCGCGAGTGAATTTTATCAACAACCATGTGCTTCAGCCTTTGGTAATAGGTTGGTCCGATAAATATTTTTGTTTTGATTTGCTCGCCTGATCTTGAATTATACAATATTTCATTACCATGAGCTTCCAAGTTGCACTCTTCTTCGAGGCATTTTGAGATAGAGTCGACGCTGAGATCAGTGAATGGTGTTGCGTTACCGTAGCATCCTTTAACAGTGCATGCTTTTCCCATGATAGTCTCAATAAGTTGAGCGATAGTCATCCGTGAAGGGATAGCGTGTGGATTAATAATGATATCAGGAACGATACCATCTTTTGTGAATGGTAAATCGAATTCGTCATAGACCATACCGATACTACCTTTTTGTCCATGTTTGCTGCTAAGTTTATCTCCGATGGTAGGTTCTCTGTAATTACGGATTCGAACTTTATTAAAGGTGTAACCTTCAGCGGTGGAGTTAGTGAAATGACTTTTACCAATCACGTCAACGAATCCGTATTCGTTATCTTTGAGAAGGACGCTAGTATCCTTGTATGAGATGGATTCGTTAGTTTTGATAGGCATGCATTTACCGATAATAGCATCACCTGGCTTAAGGAATGTATTTAGCGGCACGGTGCCATCATCTTGAAGATGATCATACCTATTTTTTTTGAATTGATTTTCATTTGGAATGAGGTTATTTGGATTGACGAACAGTTCTTCTTCACCGGTGCTGAGGTTTTTAGAACATTGATCTTTAATAGTGCGATAATAAGTACTTGCGAACATTCCTCTTCGCACGGAGCTTCTATTCAACATGATAGAATCTTCTTGATTGTAGCCAGTCCATGTTGCGATAGCGACGATAACATTAATCCCGCAAGGTATTTCGTCAGCGAATATTTTCCGAGCGATCTGTGTATTGCAAAGAGGTTTTTGAGGATAGTTCAAGACGTGCGCCAATGTATCGAGTCGTTTACGAAAGTTAGATGCGTAAATGCCAACTGCCTGTTTTCCCATGGCACTTTGGTAGCAATTTCTGGGTGCTTGATTATGGTCAGAGAACGGTATATTGCTCGCCATAACTCCCAAAATAAGACTTGGGTGAATTTCCATATGAGTGTACTCAACGTTTTTTTTAAGATCGTCAACACAAGTCGCGATGAGGCGACTATTAGCTTCTTCGACGTCGAGATATTCGACGATGTTCATATTTTTACCCGAAACATTTGAGATCATATCGTTCCATGTGATATCCCCTGCTTGAAGTTTGGCAACGTAATCTGTATCGAAGTGTAGCTTATTATTTTTTCCGAGGACATAGAGAGGTCTAACACATCGCCCACCTTCGGTTGAAATTTTGATAGCATTATTCGGGATATCCCAAACGACAGATGTGTATGGGTTAATAGAAGCGTTTCTTTTAGCTTCGATCAGAACGGAGAAGAGTATTTCCGCATCTGTGTGAAATCCAATAATTTTTCCATTGAGTGTAACGGAACTATTATCGTACATTTTGTGGACGATATCGAAATCGAATGGGACGACATTGTGAGAGAGTATAAATTGTAATAGGAACTCTGCATTGGAAGCGATAGTGATTTTCGCCGCGACAGCGAGATTTTTAACAAGTCCAACGGAGCCACCTTCTGGTGTTTCAGCCGGACAAATAATACCCCATTGAGTGTTATGTAGCTTTCTTGGCTGAATCAATTTCCCAGATTTTTCGATAGGAGTATTAACTCTTCTCAGGTGTGATATTGTTGCGTAGAATGTCAGTCGATTAAGCACCTGTGCCACCCCTTGTTTAGAATTAATATTTTTAATCCCCCAGTTACCTGTAGCCAATCCATATTTAAGGCCACTTTCGATAGTGGTCGGTTTAATAATTTTGTAAATGTTGTGATTATTGATGAGGTGGTCAACATTTTGAGTGGATTTCCACATGCCGCTGTTAAGTTCTTTATAGATGGTATTTTTGCAATCTTTGATCATTTTTCCGTAATACTGTCGGAAGAGATTAGCGAGCATGACGCCTGGAGTATCGACCCTTTTGTTCAAATAGCTATCACGATCGTCGAACGGTTTAATGCCCACATGGCATAGAAGTAATTTTCTCATCATAAAGCCGAGGTAAATAGCCTTATCATGAAAACTTTTGCCGACGTGTGGCAAGAAATCGTTTTCGAGAACATTCAAAAGTATTTTAATTTTTTTGTGCTTATGATTGAGTATTTCTCTAGGATACCCCGCGACATTAAGGTATCTGCTCAAGAATTCCAAAGCTTGAGATTGTGTATTAACGGTAGACGCTTCATGAACACAGCCTGCGAGCTGATCCATCAAGACCATGCTATCATTTTTAGTGGTATCGTGAACGATAGCTTGTATAATCATTTTATCAGTTTCAATTCCGAGTGCTTTGAAGAGAATAAAGATAGGCACATCTGTTCGTATATGGTGAATATTAACGCGAAAGAGTCTACCGAATTGATTAGACTTAGAGGTCATTTTAATAGATGTGAGCTTAGGTGGACCGAAAGTATGGGTTGGGCACGATCTTATTTCGGAGATAATACTGTATTGTGTGGATTTAGAATCCAAAAAGACGAAAGTTTTATTTTCGGAGATTCTGTCGTGGCAGATGACAACCTTTTCGTTTCCATTAATAACGAAGTATCCACCGTAGTCGTACTTACATTCACTTGTCATCTGAGCGACGTAAGCTGGATCATGAATATTTTTAAGTACGCAACACGTGGACCCTACCATGATAGGTATTTTACCGAAAGAGACATTTTTAAGAGTCTTAACAGATTCATTTGAATCGGACTCACTGTCTCCATAATATTTATGTGTGATCTGAATATCACATGAAAGATTAGAGGAGTAGCAAAAATTGCGTTGACGTGCTTCCAACGGGGTCATAATTTTCACCAAGCCATCTTTTTCATTGATGATGGGCTTAGCAAGTTTTGGAGAGAGAACCTTAAGTTCAATTATGTGCTTAAAATCGTTTAAGGAAGGCATGAATTTATGATAAATTTTGATGTCGTTAAATCCGTCAATGATGTGTTCGATTTTGTTAGTGACGAAGTCATTGTAAGATTCCAATTGGTGTGCGATGAGGTTTTTACTGATCGACTGTTTATCATTTCCGAACAAGCAGTTCACAGATTTCCAAGTATGCTGCTGAAATTCTTCGTTGTTCATTTCATGTACAGGGAGCAGGATATGATATATTAAATGTGCGATTTCTTAAATAGTTTTCAAAAAAATGGACTTAAGGATAATTGGAGAAATGTCATGAATGGTAAATAGTGTATACCATTTTGCGGACATTCACATCAGGTGTGGTGATGACAAGACGTGTTCCCGATATAACGAATATCTATCAATATTCGAAGAATTGCGTCAATTTTTTTCCGAGCGAGACACGACAGGTTGTATAGCCGTAATAGCGGGAGATGTGTTTCACATGAAAGGAAGGGCGGACGTTTTTGCGATCACAATGTTAAACTGTTTCATAGGATGCTTTCCGAAGACGATGTGTATATACATACTCCGAGGGAATCACGATGTAGTGCAACAACGTCCGAATGATCCTGATTTATTGGAAGTGTTGCTAGAGCAGTACGAGAATGTGACATATATAAAAGAGACGACTGTATTCAAGGTTGGGGACGTCGGATTTGGATTAGTGGATATAATGGATGTTTTGGAACCTGGTACGAGCTCTGGAAGACAGGTAGATAGTTTACCGAAGTTTCCCTCGGCACAAACCGATGTCAGTTTAAACGTGGCGCTTTTTCATGGTACGATAGTGAAGTGCAAGTTACAGAATTATTCACAATCTGTGGAGGGTGTACCGTTGCGATGGTTTGAGGGATACGACATTGCGATGTTAGGTGATGTGCATTTACGACAATTTCACGGTATTGGAGATCAATTTTCGGAGGGGGGTTTAAGTTGGGGGTACGCTGGTTCGTTGGTGCAACAGAACTATGGCGAGGAGATAATACATCATGGTTTTCTGGAGTGGGACCTGAAAGGACGTAAGGTATTAAAGCACACTGTAAAGGCGCCAACTGGATATTTAAAGCTAAGAGTGTGTGATGGTTCAATTCAAGTGATGAACAACAGGGACATGAGTCTAGAGGAGATATTAGAGAGTGATTTATGTCCGAGACGATTAGAAGTGCGAGTATATGGAGCACTTAATATAGATGCGATGAACTACATAAGATCGACGATGGAAGGGAATGGCATACGTTATGATATCACGCAGATGAACCATTCGTCGTCCGACGACATTGAGAATAGAAGTTCATTTGTGGAGAATTCATCGATAGTGAACTTCAACACGAAAGCGAGTTGGCTTCGACATATAGAAAAGGACGAGTGTGTATCGTGGTATAGTGGCTGGAGGGAATTATTAAATGACACGACGAGATTTCGAATAAGTTTACCCGCGGGTATATTTTCAACGTATGTGGAGGACAAACTACACAAACGAGACAAGGAGTTAGAGTGTATTATGAACATAGATACGGAGCTAGGAAGTTTCAGAGCGTCGACGTTTAGAATATCATTCATAAAGTGGGCATGGATGCTATGTTTTGGTGGCGAGAATCATATAAATTTCGGAGATATCAATTGGTATACGACCTTAATATCGGGTGCCAATGCGGTTGGTAAGACATCATTACTAGAGTGTATATTAATAGGATTATATGGGGAGACCAGTCCTGGGAAGAGTACCAGTGCGAACTCTGGATCCATAATTCATTGTAGGAAGCCAAAAGGCGAGAAGGCTTACACGACGCTGGATTTCACATTAGGTGAGAACGACTACACGATACACCGATCATTTCGTTTGGACAAGGATTCGAATAAGATAAAAGAGTGTGAAGTGCGATTAAGTTCACGAGCTTTAGAGAGTGATCTATCTGGTGCCAGAACGGTGAACGATTGGATAAAGTGCAATTTATGTTCAATAACGGATTTTTTACAGTCAGTAATGTTGTGTCAGACGGATGCGAAAGATTTCTTCCACATGAAGTCATCTGAGCAGTTAGTAAAGATCGAGAGAGCTCAGAGCATGGAAGCGGTGAATATGTTCAATTCATTATTGGAAGTAGGGAAGAAGACTTATATATCAGCGACGAATTTTTTAGAGGAGATAGTGTCGAATGATTTATCAGAGCTAGCCCCGTATACACATATTCAACTGATTGAAGCGCGCGCGGAGAGTGATCGTATATCGGCGGAGGTAGAACGCAACGACGAAGTGCTGAGTAAAGCATCGAGAGAGTTGCACAAGTTTGAGAAGGAAGATTTAGTGCTGGACGTTTCGGACATAAATGAGAGGATATTGAAGCTACGAGTCAAATCATCGAACTTTACGACGGCTTATTCGAAAGAGGAAGTTTTGATAGAGAAGGGGAAATTGATAGGAATAGATGACAAACTAAGGGGTATAGAGTTGCGTGATATAGACGCGGAATACTCGAAGAGATATATGATCGATCACGAGTTATTAACCGTGAGGAGAGATGAGTTGCAAGACATTTTGACGAAGTCATTGTGTGCGAGGGAGAATGAGCAACATGAGTTAAACAAGTTACATGAAGATTTGCGCAATATTCCGTTAGAGGGTGACTTTGATATAGAGAGTGCGACAACGAAGCGTAAGACTTTAGATCAACTTATTCCGAACGAGGGGAAGCTATCGAGAAATGTATCAAAATTACAAAGCTACATAGACAAGTATATAGAAGCCGATGAAGGTTATCTGGAAAGTGAAGAAACATGTAAAGAACTAAACGAATCGATAGACAAAGTTATTTCGAGGGATATTCCATTCAACCCTTTGTGTGAAGCATGTAATGGTCAGCCTTGGAGAATTGAACAATTATATTTGGAGACTCGATCAGCCGCGGAAGAAGTCAAGATGAAATCATTCGAAGAGAAACTCGAGCAGATGAGGCCGTTAATTTCGGAGAAACGGGAGAGATTACAGAAGAACATGGATCAATTATCTTTCATAAGGAACACAAATCGACAAGACTTACTTGTATCGATAGGGAATTTCAATGAGCGACGAGGGATACATTCAAAGATAGAGGAGAGGTTGCGAGAGGTATCAAAGTCGACCGATATAATAGAGGAGACGAAGTGTAAGAAGAGGAATTTGGAAATAGAATTAGGAAGAATGGACAAAATAGCTGACCATCGTTTAATTGTGGAAAGTGCGAGTAGCCTAGGTAGTTTAAAGGACCTTAGAAACATCGAGCAAGTTTTACAAGAGATAGAGGAGCGTGAATTAAATGCTGTCAAATTAGAATATTGGGAGGGTATTTTGCGGTCGAAGGATTTATATATGAATTCACGGCTTTATGAGGAGAATGCATTGCGATTATGTGATTCGTACAAGGCGATATCAGATCGTATAGAGGAGTATGAATTGCTAGAGATGAAATACGACAAGCTAAGGAGACGTACTGACTACATCACGGAGCTAAAAAGTAAATCTGTAACGATTTCGGGAATATCTGAGTCTTTCAAATCGTATCGTCAGGACATTTTCAACACCATGCTTCTTCCGTTTGTATGTAACAAAGTGAATGCATTAATCGAGGACGTATCAACGAATGATTCACTTAGTTTATCGGGTACATTGCAGACGAGGAATACGAAGGCTAGATTGGACGAGATCGAATGGCGTGTATGTTTTGATGGTTCTTCATTGCCGATAGAGAAGGCATCGGGTTTCCAGAGGGCGATCATATCATTTGCGATGGTGATAACGTTAAATTCGATCAACACTCGACTAAAGAATGATCAATTGTTTGTGGACGAGGGATTTGTGCATTTTGATGAGCGTCACTTATCCCGAGTGTTCGATCTTTTAAACAAATTCAGAGGGGAGTATAGTCAGATCATACTTGTATCTCATCTGGAGCAGTTAAAGAGGAATGCGAATTTCTGCATAGACATCGAGAGGGATTCAACGAGCGGGGAGAGTAAAGTGGTCTACGGTGTCGCCCAACGTGTCGATTCACCGAAGAAACGAGGTCGTCCGAAGAAGGTTTACTGAAGCAGCTTGCGTCTGCGACGCCGCGTTTGAAAGCTAATAATCAGTCGATCAATTGCAAATCCAAGAGTATTTTCGGATTCCCGTGAAGTCCATGAATTCGTCGGCTAGTCTGGGGTATCCGTCAAAGACCCGTAAAAACTTAGAAAATGCATCCTCTTTGCGGAGTTTGCCACTCTTATAGTCTGAGATGACATCCAAAAAAGATCTGTAGACGGTACTGTTCGTCCTGGACTTCACACTAAGTACCAACGCCTTAGCGCTCGCGAACTTAGCGCTCGCGACATCGCGAGGCACTCGCGTGACAGGAAGCATCTCTCGCGTTTCCCAGCCGTCTGGTGTGATGCCTGGCTTCTCGTCGAGCCATGCCTGCACGGTATCGCGCATGGCCATATTGGTGACCAGATTTATTGACGTAGACGTAATCCAAACGTTGGTCATTGGATCAGTCTGGCGGATCTGTAGATGCCGCTCGATGGCCGCCCTCTCATACGTGTGACCTGACTCCGGCAACATCACTGGGTCGCGGAACATCTCGCGGGTGATCGGGCACAAAAGGTGATATGGCTCTTCCACCTTGACCCTCTGCGCAACATGCTCTTCGTCATCTTCGTCAGCAGTGAGGTCGATAACAGTGCGCTCGCGTTTCACCATCTCTCGACTCGATGCGCGCGTTCCCGATGTCGACACTCGACACGGTGCAGCCATATACTGACCGCCGCGACCCGTCTAGTTCCGCATAGTTCCGTAGTATTTAATGATTTTTCCCATACTACTACTTCTTTTTAGTACTTGAATAATTTCAAAAAAGCCTAAACATGACTCACAACGACGCGCACACGA
>Ga0302138_10000969_pt1 | contig 14355 bp, 9 predicted proteins | sample CBN3_321_MG_FD_203110 | JGI IMG/M metagenome (GOLD analysis project Ga0302138, IMG submission 203110) | Marine microbial communities from Western Arctic Ocean, Canada - CBN3_surface | ecosystem: Environmental > Aquatic > Marine > Oceanic | place: Canada: Western Arctic Ocean | collected 2017-09-15 | reverse complement strand
CATTGCCGGGCGCAAGAGCAACCATAGCCGCCTGTGCCTCAGGCAGCTGAGCGAGCGTTACTCGGCCAGGTGTATCTGCACTGGTGGCGGGATAGCGCTGAACACGAATGAGATCGCCAACTGAAAACATGTCTGACGCAGCAGTAATAGGCGCGCTGCGGGCATTGACCGTTTTATAGGATCTCAGGCCCTCGAGTCCATCGAGCCAATTTAGGGGAACAAATTGACCATCCTTGCTCAGGATTACCAGATGATCCTCGAAAACCTCGCTGACGATGGCAGGCTCTAATCCGCCATAGGTAGGAGTCGTGCGCAAGGTCTTGTTCCAGAGTACTTCGACCAGGCCCAGCTGCTCTGCACCACGATAACCATGGCGCTTATCATAGGCAATAATGCCTCGTTGAACGGCTGTAACCGCGTGGGCCTGCAGGGCAGAATCTAATGTAGTAATTGCGGTATAACCTTCCGTGTAAGCTTTTAAGCCAAATTTGGCCACCACTTCTTGGCGCACCATTTCGGCGACATAGGAGGCATCAATTTCTGATATGGAGCCATGGTATGAGGCACTGTCAACCTCAGCGACAGCGTCTTCATACGCCAATTGATCGATCTTACCCAACGATAGCATGCGCCCTAAAATCCAATTTCTGCGCACCATTGTCCGTTCCAAATTGGCCAGTGGATTATATCTAGATGGCGCCTTGGGTAGTCCAGCGATGGTCGCAATCTCTGCCAAACTAAGTTCACTGAGCCTCTTGCCATAGTAAACCTGAGCAGCGGCACCTATACCATAGGCTTTTTTACCCATATAGATTTTGTTGGCATAGAGCGACAGAATTTCTTGTTTGGACAGCTCTTCCTCAATTCTAAAGGCGAGTAGTATTTCGTTAAACTTGCGGGTAAATTCTTGACGATTAGTCAAAAAGAAATTACGTGCCACCTGCATGGTAATGGTGCTACCACCACTGCGAATAGTCCCCGTGGTGACCAACTCTATGGCCGCACGTGCCAATCCGGAGAAAACAATACCTTTGTGCTCAAAGAAACTATCGTCCTCCGCTGCTAAAAAGGCATCGACCATCGACTGAGGTATTTCCTCGAAGCTGACGGGTGAGCGCTTTTTTTCACCAAATTCTGCAATTACTTTAAAGTCTTGCGAATGAATTCGCAGAGGAATCTGTAGCTGTATCTCCTTTAGCTCCTCAACCGACGGCAGTTTTGGGCTAAGGTAAAGATATATACAGGACACGGCAATTAAACAACCACCGATTCCCAGCACGGTTAGGATTGATAAATACCTAAAGATTTTACGCTTAGTTGGAGACACTATTTTTCCGACACCGATAAATGAGCGGCCATTATAAGGGCTAGGGAATGGGAAGTGCATCCTTTACAGGCCATTGATGCAGGTTCATTGCCATCGATTGCGAAGCCTGTCCCTAAAAGCGAGGATGATTAGCAACATATGCGATTATTCAAATTTTTGTCAGATAGCAGAAAGACCATGCTAGGTGTTGATATTTCATCTTCTGCAGTCAAGTTAATTGAGCTTAGTAGATCTGCGGCAGGATATATGGTGGAGGCCTACGGCGTTGTGCCCCTAGCCCCGCAGACGGTTGTTGAGAAAAATATTATCGACATCAATGCTCTAGTGGAGACCATCGAGGAAGCCATCACGCTCTCGGGCGCCACGGATACCGATACGGCAGTGGCGGTGTCCGACTCCTCCGTGCTTACCAAAGAGATTGAGTTACCTGCTGGCCTGACAGATTTACAGATGGAAATGCAGATTGAGTTCGAGGCAGATCAACATATTCCCTATCCCATAGAGGAAATTGTCTTTGATTTTTATGTAGTGGGCCCAGTTGAAGGCAATCAAAATTGGGTCCGCGTATTGCTCGCAGCCTGTCGTCGGGATACTGTGGAGATGCGTCGTCGGGCGCTCAGAATGGCAGGTCTGACGGCAAAGGTTGTCAATATAGAAAGTGATGCGCTTGAGCTAGGTTGTACACTACTGTGCAATAAGTTTACGGAGTCCGCGACACAGGTGTCGGCGATTGTGGATATCGGCAATACCACGACGACCTTTTCTGTTTTGGTCAGTGGTAAAATTTGCTATACCCAGGATCAGATGTTCGGGGGGGAGCTTATTATCCATGAAATACAGCGTCGCTATGGAATGTCATATCAAAAGGCGAGGGATATTAGTCGTAAGGGCGCCCCACCAGAAGGCTATGAGGACGATGTAATTAGGCCATTTAAGGCATTATTGCTGCAAAATATAGCCAGATCATTACAGCTTTTTTATTCTTCTAGCCAATCAAGTCCTATCGACCGACTGTTTTTAACGGGCGGAGTTTCGGCGCTTAAGGATCTGGCTGCTGAGGTAGAGAGAGTATTACACGTGCCTACGGAGGTCGCTAATCCGTTATCAAAGCTGCAAATAAGCCCATCGGTTAATCAATCTTCCCTGATCGATGATGCCCCGGCAATGATGTTGGCGATCGGTTTGGCTTTAGGGGGTCTTGACTGATGTCTCAGATTAACTTTGCTTCATGGCGCCAAGTATCACGTGAGAGACTCAAGAAGCACTATCTGCTAAAACTCAGTGCCTCTGCTCTGCTGGCTATAATATTTATTTTTATCTGGACTAGCGCGGCATTGGGACGATTAGAGTATCAAGGTAAACGGAACCTATATCTTGAAAAACATATTGCGGTAATGGAAAAGAAAATCATCAGAGTCAGACTACTTAAGAATAGAAAGAATGAAATGATTTTAAGAATGAAAGCTATTCAAGACCTTCAGGGTAATAGAGCCGAGATCGTCAAAGCCTTCGATGAACTTGTCCGGGCAATGCCCAGCGGAGTAGCCTTTAGCAGCTTAAACTATGTGGCTGGGGTCATACAGATATCTGGATTCGCAGAGTCAAATAATGGTATTTCGGCCCTAATGAGAAACTTGGATAATTCCTATAAATACCAACAGCCTAATTTAAAAACAATACAACAGAATCAGGATTCTAATATTACCGGCAGCAAATTCGATTTACAAATAGCGATCGAGATCGCAGCACGAACCGCTATTAGGAGATAATATTTTTTGATCATTGGACAAAAGGGTTATGTTTTTTAAACAGATTTTTCATGAATTCATGAGCACTGATTTCGCCGATCTCGAGATACAATATATTGGCGTCTGGCCCAAGTCTGTCAGGTATATTCTAATAGTGTGCCTACTGTTTTTTATATTGGTGCTGGGCTACTTTTTGCAGGTAAAAGACATTGATGAGCAGTACCTACAAGCCAAGATTATGGAGCTCGAGCTACTAGAGGAATATCTGAGTAAGACAATTGATGCAGCCAATTTAGATATCTATGAGCAGCAGGTTTTGGAGCTGGATGGTACTTTTGGAGCGCTATTAAAGCGGCTGCCCAAGAACGCCGAAGTGCCAGGATTACTTGAGGATATTAGTGCGGTGGCCTTCGCCAGCGGTCTCAATATAAATGCTATTTCATTGCAGCCGGAGAAAGCGCTAGATGTCTATATTGAGCTGCCGATTAGTATAGATGTGATTGGTGATTATCATGGTTTTGGCGATTTTGTCAGCGGCGTAGCGGCCCTATCTCGAATCGTAACTCTACATGATTATTCGATTAAACAGGTTGAGGGCGGGCGCTTAAATCTTGTAATAACGGCCAGGACTTACCGATATCAGATCGAGGGATTTGAATGAATTGGGCAATCAATGGGACATCTACTAAATCTTTGGGATTACTAGCGAGTTTTATCAGTCTCACAGGCTGTATCGATGACAGTCAGTACGATAATTTGGACGAGAATATGACTGAGTTTCGTGCTGGTCCAATGGTGACTCTTAAGTCTCTACCGATCTACCCGTCGGCAGAGCTATTTAGTTATAGCGCCCATACTCTTCGTAGTCCCTTTAATCTAAAACGACAATTGACTAAAGACGATAGCCTGTCAGATACAGCCATTGCCGCGCCAGATGAGAATCGGCAACAGGAGCCGTTGGAGCGCTTTGATATAAGTGCCCTGTCAATGGTAGGTACGCTGGGCACAGAGGCCCAGATATGGGTATTAATAAATGATGGTCAAGGAAAAATTTATCGGGTCGGTTTAGGCAGCTATATTGGCGGAAATCTGGGCATCATTATCGATATTGATGAACGTGAATTAGCAGTATTAGAAACCGTCCGTGATGGAAAAGGTGGATGGGTTAAACGGTATAGAACCCTGACCATAAATAGTGACTAGCCTACTAGCGGTGATAAAAATGATAAGTCGACTTAAGCTCATTATGTATTTTTTATTACTTCACCTATCGATACTTTTATGTAGTCCAGTGGGCTATGCCAATGAGATTATTGCTGTTGATTTCCAACCGTTATTGCAAGGTCAATTTGAGATTTCACTGACATTTTCGGGGCTACCACGAGAACCTGAGGCCTACCAAATTGCGACTCCAGCACATTTGGTGTTGGATTTTAAGGATGTTCAAAGTGCTCTTGATAAAAAAAGATATTTCCTGCCATTTGAAAACGGTCAAGATCTGATCGTCATATCTCATGGCGACAATACTCGACTCATCGTTAATCTATTAGCGGCAGCGCCCTTTGAAACTAGATCTGAGGGCCACATGCTCATCCTGCGTATTGGGATCAAGGCATCTCAGAGGGCTAGCGTTGCAGGCAGCACAACGTCATCTCTCATGGCAATTGATTTCCATCGAGATTATCAGGCTGCAGGGGTCATTACAATTGATCTCAGCGATGCCTCTATTAATGTCGATGTTAATAGAATCGGCAAAAAGATACGGTTAGAGTTTTATCAGACTGCACTCCCCGATGTACTCGATCGAAGATTGGACGTAGCCGATTTTGCCACGCCGGTTAGCGTGATTGATAGTATTCAGGAAGGCTCCAGCACAGTTATCAGTATTGAGGCTGACGGTCAGTATGACTATTTAGCCTACCAGACGGGTAACCAATATCTGGTTAGGATAAAGCTGGCTTCAGACATTGAATTAGACGCGCAGAAAAAGAAATTTGATTTTATTGGACGGCCATTATCACTCAATTTTCAAAATATTAATGTGCGGGCAGTACTGCAAATAATTGCGGACTTTACCTCACTCAATCTGGTTGCCAGTGATGGGGTGACCGGCAGTATCACTTTGCGTCTTGATAAGGTGCCCTGGGATCAAGCTTTAGATATCGTACTTAAGACTCATGGGCTAGATAAGCGGCTGGAGGGTAATGTATTGATGATTGCACCGGCGCAAGAGATCGCCGAACATGAGAGGCAGCGCGTTGAGGCGAATATGCAGGTGCAGGAGCTGGCGCCACTGGAAACCGTGTTCATACGCATTAAATATGCTGATGCTATAGATATCTTTGATCTGTTTACTCGTGATGATGAGTCGGGGGTTGCGCTACTCGGATCTCGAGATGTTAAGACGGGCAATCGTATTCATTCTCAACAGGGCGGTGTGGTTGTTGATAAGCGGACTAACACCATTATAGTGACTGACACGGGTAAAAATATCGCTGCGTTTAAACGGCTGGTTGATGAAATCGATGTACCGATTAGGCAGGTATTAATCGAAGCACGTATCGTCATTGCCAATACCGGATTTAAAAAAGAGTTGGGCGCAACGTGGGGTCTCGCGGGCATTGATAAACTTTCGGGCGGGACCGTAACCAGTCCTTTTAGTGATAAAACTCTAGGGTTTTCGGGTCGCCGATCAGGTTTGACACCAGGGGCGGGAGTGGTAGATAGCTTTACTTACTCGCCAGATGAAATTCAGCCTGATGAGTCCGCTTCCGGCGATGATCCGGCAGCCACCTACACTAGAAACTACACATTTGATTTAGCCGACAGCCTTGCGGTGGACTTGGGGGTAGTTAATCCTACCGGTTCATTTAGCCTTGGCTATCTAACTGATAATTTCCTGATTGATCTTGAATTGAGTGCTTTAGAACTCGATGGTTATGGCGAAATTGTGTCTCAGCCCAAGGTGTTAACGGGCGACAAACAGCAGGCAACTATCAAGTCGGGGACCGAGATTGCCTACCAAAAGCAGACCTCCAGTGGCGCAACGAGTGTTGAGTTTAAGGAGGCAGTCCTGCAATTGCAGGTGACTCCCCAGATCACCCCAGATAATCGAATTATTATGGATCTATTAGTGTCTCAGGATTCTATTGGCTCCATAATCTCAGGAGGGGAGCCCTCTATTGATGTGACCCAAATCGAAACTCAAGTGCTGGTTGGCAATGGCCAAACACTGGTGCTTGGGGGCATTTTTCATACCGAAGAGTTTCGAGGCACTGAAAAGGTGCCTCTATTGGGTGATATACCTTTTTTGGGCAGACTTTTTAGAAATGACCTGCGAAATGTTGAAAAACGTGAAATACTTATCTTTATTACTCCTAAAATAATTGAAGATGCCCTCCTAAATCGATGAGCGAAGCACATATTTTTCTAATCGGCCCTATGGGCGCCGGCAAATCTACTATTGGTCGGCAGTTGGCGGACTTCCTATGCCGGCCGTTTATTGACGTGGACAATGAAATAGAAACCATGACGGGTGCGGACATTCAATGGATATTTGATATGGAGGGTGAAGAGGGTTTTCGCAATCGCGAATCCAAAGTACTTAAAGGACTTATAGAAACGTCTCGCTCTAGTATCATTGCGACCGGCGGAGGTATTGTGCTGCGGAGACAGAACCGCAGCATGCTGCAAGAGGGTGGGCAGGTGGTCTATCTATCTGCGACCAAAGGCCAACTCTATGAGCGGACCCGCAAGGATAAAAATCGACCATTACTGCAGGTCGATGATCGCCGTGCGGTGATCGACCAGTTGGTTGAAAATCGCGACCCCCTCTACCGTGAGATAGCTGATCTTATATTTCCTTCCGGTTCGATGCCGCCGAGCAAAGTCGCAAAAAAATTGGCTGAAGCATTATCAGAGCTTTGATATTCCGTGGTGTCTAAGCATACTGATGCTTAATTAATCTGTTAATTAGGGTTTCAAATATTATGACGAGCGCCGACAGCACTGAGACTAGCCTGAGCAAAACCATCAATGTTGATCTAGGCGAGCGCAGCTACCCGATACATATAGGCTCGGGGCAGATTTTTTATGCGGACATTAGTCAGTATGTTCTGGGTAAAAAAGCGTTAATTGTGACCAACGAAACCATTGCGCCACTCTATTTGGATACCCTGCTGGGTCAGTTGTCCGATAAGCACGTCGATCAGGTTATTTTAAAGGATGGTGAGCAATTTAAGACTCTCGATCATCTCAATCTTATATTGACTCAACTCATCGAAAAACACCATGACCGTAAAACCACACTAATTGCCCTCGGTGGGGGTGTGATTGGCGACATGACTGGCTTTGCGGCTGCCTGCTATCAGCGGGGTGTGGCATTTATCCAGATCCCCACTACCTTACTCGCTCAGGTGGACTCATCGGTGGGTGGCAAGACTGCGGTTAATCATGCGCTAGGCAAAAATATGATCGGAGCGTTTTACCAGCCTCAGGCTGTGATTATTGATATTAATAGCTTGAAGACGCTTCCGGACCAAGAGTTTCGCGCGGGAATGGCTGAGGTGATCAAGTATGGGTTGATCTCTGACTATGCGTTTTTTCAATGGCTTGAGATCAATACTACGTCCCTCCTGCGTCGCGATGAGAAGGCTCTGGCATATGCCATCGAGCATTCCTGCCTCAATAAAGCCAAGATTGTCAGTGCCGATGAAACCGAGCAGGGTATAAGGGCGATTCTCAACTTAGGGCATACTTTTGGCCATGCCATAGAAACCTTCCAGCAATACACCGGGTTTTTGCATGGTGAGGCTGTTGCGGTTGGCATGGTTATGGCCGCCGAACTATCGAGAATTTCTGGTGCATTATCGCAGCAGGATGTGGATCGCGCTAGGGCCTTAATAATTGCGTTCTCTCTGCCTATAGCGCCGCCTGAGGCGATGCAAGCCGATGATTTTATGCGGCTTATGGTGCGCGATAAAAAGGTTCTCGATGGGCAGCTTAGGCTGGTGTTGCTCGAGCGTCTCGGTAGTGCTGTGGTAAGTGCTGATTTTCGGCTGCAATGGCTTGAGGAAGTTCTTGTCAAGGCTTGCCAGAATTAGAGCGTAGAAACTCTGCTAATGTGGATTTAGATATTCAGTATTGACGCAGATTATTGTCGTCAGTGCACTCACTAACCTCTAGGTTTAGCCAACATTATCCCCACTTTTCTTTGGTCCTAGCCCCTGACGCGGCATGCCCTGTGCCGGATGCTACAATGCTCGTCGCTGGTCCTGTGCGCAAAGGCAGCGCTAATTGCTTTGGGAGTTAATCTGCTATGTATCACGGTGAAAAGTTAAATAGTATCAGTCATCTGATGGGTGCTGTAATGGCGCTAATGGGCCTAGGAGCACTGCTAGCCGTTGGTATCCAAGCAGGCGATACCAAGCTGACGCTGGTTTTTGGTGTGTTCGGTGTCACCATGGTGTTGCTCTATACCATGTCCACGCTTTACCACAGTTTTAGCCCCGCAAGATTAAAGCGACTATTTAAAGTCCTAGATCATGTCTCGATCTATTTGCTTATCGCAGGTACATACACACCCCTGATGCTAGTGACGGTCAATAATGATAGCGGAGGAAGGATATTGGCGTTGGTGTGGACGCTTGCGGCAATCGGTATTTTGACTGAGTTTTTTTTGTCTGGACGTGCTGTTAAAGTCTTGCAAATGCTGATCTATTTATTGATGGGTTGGGCCTGCTTTTTGGATATAGACGCACTTAAGACAGCTATGCCCGAGGCGGGTTTCTTTTGGTTAATCTGGGGTGGTGTCGCCTACACGATCGGCGTTGTTTTTTACATCATGGACAAATTGAAGTGGTTCACGCACGCTCATGGCATATGGCATTTTTTAGTCTTGGTGGGCTCCAGCTGCCACTTTATCACCGTGATCAGTTACGTTCGCTGAGGGCCTTGTGCGTCGGTTGGCTAAGACAGTCTGCCGCAGGTATTGGTTAGCGTTGTTCGAATTGATTTTGTAATCATGCCGGCATGTGGGTTATGCCTAAAAATCATAGACTAATTAGGCTGTAGGCCACCCTAGCCGCGTATAACTGATTGTTCCAAACAGTTGCCCAGTGTAATATGACTGGCTTTTGTCCACGAAGACATGATTTCTGTCTTTACGTACCCAACAGTTTAAATTTAGAGTTTACCTATGACTCAGAGCTTATGTCGGCTTGACGATTTTAAAGACAACTGTGGTTTTGGCATGATTGCCCAGATACAGGGTCAATCCAGTCATCAATTACTGCAAAATGCGATACAGGCGCTGACCTGTATGACGCATCGTGGCGGCGTTTCTGCTGACGGTAAGACCGGCGATGGCTGTGGCTTGCTGATGCAAAAGCCGGACAGTTTTTTACGTGCGGTGATAAAAGATACTCTGAACATTGAGCTTCCCGAAGTCTATGCAGTGGGGTCGGTCATGTTAAATGCCGACGCCAGTAGACGTGATAAATCGAAGGAGATTTTCGAGGAGGAGCTGCGCCGGCAGGGCTTAACGATTATCGCTTGGCGTACGGTGCCCACGAACAACAACTGCTTAGGGTCTATTGCCTTGGAGTCGCTGCCTGTTCTTGAGCAAGTATTTGTCGGTCCCGGTACTATTGTCGATGACAAGAAATTTAATGCCCGTCTTTTTATGGGGAGGCGTAAAGCCGAGATCAGGCTTGAGGCCGACGATTGCTTTCATATGGCAAGTCTTGGCACCAATATTCTCAGTTACAAAGGGTTGATGATGCCGGTAGATCTGCCGGGCTTTTATCTCGACCTCGCTGATCCGCGTCTGGAAACCGCAATCTGTGTATTTCATCAGCGCTTTTCTACTAATACGATGCCGCGCTGGCCCTTAGCTCAACCCTTTAGAATGCTTGCGCACAATGGTGAGATCAACACGATTGTTGGCAATCGCAACTGGTCAGTGGCACGAACTAGCAAGTACAAAACCGATTTAATACCTGATTTAATTGAGGCTGCGCCTCTAGTTAACCGGACGGGTTCGGACTCATCAAGTCTTGATAATATGCTTGAGATGCTGGTGACTGGCGGTATGGACCTTCATTTGGCTGTCCGCAGTTTAGTGCCGCCTGCCTGGCAAAATGTGGAGGATCGCAACCCTAAACACCGCGCCCTGTATGACTATCTATCTATGCACCAAGAACCTTGGGATGGTCCCGCGGGGCTCGTTATTACCGACGGTCGTTTCGCGGTCTGTACCCTGGATAGAAACGGCCTGCGCCCATCACGCTGGGTGATGACTAGTGACAACATGTTTACTGTGGCGTCCGAAATTGGCTCCTACGACTACTTACCAGAAAATGTAGTCGCCAAAGGGCGCCTAGGGCCTGGAGATATTCTCTCGATCGATACCCTAGAGGGTCGGGTTATGTTCCGTGATGAGATCGAGGATCAACTGGCCAATCGACACCCGTATAAGCAGTGGTTGAGAGAAGGCCGCTACCTGGTCGAATCCACCTTTGATATGGACAGCATCGAACTGGAAGGGACCTTGAGTCGCGATCAGATTAAGACCTATATGAAGATGTTCCAGGTCTCTTTCGAAGAGCGTGATCAGATACTTCGGCCGCTGGCTGAAGGTGGTCAAGAGGCAGTGGGGTCTATGGGTGATGATACGCCAATGGCGGTCTTGTCGCGCAAACACCGCAACCTTTTTGATTATTTCCGTCAGCAGTTCGCTCAGGTCACTAACCCGCCTATAGATCCATTGCGGGAAGCCATCGTCATGTCTCTCGGTGTAGAGCTTGGTCGTGAGCAGAGCGTATTCGACGAGACTGCCTTTCTTGGCCAGCGTATTGGCCTGTCCAGTCCGGTGCTTTCGCCGCGTAAATATTATGCTTTGAAAGGTAATACTTACGACGAATTTCCGGTGAAGAAATTTCCCTTAAACTATGATATTTCTGTGGAAGACCTCAAGCAGGCTATCCAGCGCATCTGTGAAGAGGTCGCTACGGAAGTGCGTGCTGGTGCGGTGATCTGTATTCTGTCTGACCATAATATTGCCCAAGGTAAGCAGCCAATTCACTCTTTACTGGCGGTCGGTGCCGTGCATAACCACCTCATTGAGCAGGGCCTACGGTGTGACACTAATATTGTCGCTAGTACCGGCTATGCCCGTGACTCACATCAAATAGCCGCTCTGATTGGCTGTGGTGCGTCGCTGGTTTATCCCTATCTCAGTTACCATGTGCTGTGCGATCTAATTAGCAGTGGAGAGTTGTTAATCGATGTTAATACTGCGTTTAAGCAGTATCGAAAAGGTATTAATAAAGGCCTGTTGAAGATCCTTAGTAAGATGGGTATCTCGACGATTGCATCCTATCGAGGTGCACTGTTGTTTGAAGCAATTGGCCTAAATTCAGAGGTTATTGATCTCTGTTTTCCCGGTTTAACCAGTCGTCTGCAGGGTGCAACCTTTGCCAATCTGGAGCAGGATCAAACTGAACTCGCGTCTATTGCTTGGAAGCCGCGCAAGCCAATTAATCCGGGCGGCATTCTCAAGTATATTCACGGTCAGGAATACCACGCCTATAATCCCGACATTGTGGTGACCATGCATGAAGCGGTGCAGACGAGTAATTATGGACGTTGGAAAGATTATGCGCAGCTGGTCAATACGCGGCCAGCAGCGACACTGAGAGATTTGTTAACGATCAGTGGTAAGGCTCAGCCCATCGACATTGATAACGTCGAGCCTATTGAATCGATTCTTAAAAGGTTTGATTCTGCTGGTATGTCGCTCGGTGCCCTATCGCCAGAGGCTCACGAGTCTCTGGCGGAGGCTATGAACACACTGGGTGGGCGCTCTAACTCAGGAGAGGGCGGTGAGGATCCTGCTCGCTACGGTACGATTAAATCGTCAAAAATTAAGCAGGTGGCGTCGGGTCGATTTGGCGTGACACCGGCCTATCTATGCAGTGCAGAAGTGATACAGATCAAAGTCGCTCAGGGCGCTAAGCCAGGAGAGGGAGGACAGTTACCAGGAGGTAAGGTAAATGCCCTGATAGCACGACTGCGATACTCGGTACCGGGGGTGACTCTTATTTCACCGCCGCCGCATCATGATATTTACTCGATTGAAGATTTGGCACAGCTGATTTTTGATCTCAAACAGGTCAATCCCAGTGCACTGATTTCGGTAAAACTGGTCTCAGGGCCGGGGGTTGGTACTATCGCTGCTGGCGTGGCCAAGGCCTATGCGGACCTGATTACAATCTCTGGATACGATGGCGGTACTGCAGCGAGTCCGTTAAGCTCCATTCATTACGCCGGCTCGCCGTGGGAACTTGGCCTTGCTGAAACCCATCAAACACTGCGTGCCAATGGTCTCAGAGGCAAGGTGCGTGTTCAGACCGACGGTGGCCTTAAGACTGGTTTGGACGTGGTTAAAGCGGCCATTCTAGGCGCTGAAAGCTTTGGCTTTGGCACCGGCCCAATGGTTGCGTTGGGCTGTAAATATCTTCGAATTTGTCACCTCAATAACTGCGCTACTGGCGTGGCAACTCAAGACGAGCGCCTGCGTAATGACCACTATCGGGGCACGGTGGCTATGGCGGGTAACTTTTTTAAGTTTGTGGCTATGGAGACGCGAGAATGGCTAGCCGAGTTAGGCGTTAGCTCTCTGCAGGATTTGATCGGCCGTGTCGATTTGTTAGAAACCTTGCCCGGATCGACTAGTAAACAGCGGAATCTAGATCTCAGTCCGCTAATCGAAGATCGTGCAGAGCTATTTGGTAAACCTCAATTCTGTACTCAGTTAAAGAATGAGCCCCTGGATCAGGGGCTTTTAGCTGAGCGTATGGTGGCTGATGCTATGCCGGCAATTGAGGCGCAAACTGGAGTTAGTTTGGATTACCACCTAACCAACTGTGATCGGTCCATAGGTGCAAGGCTGTCGGGTGAAATAGCCAAACGCTATGGCAACCTTGGTATGTCTGAAGCGCCTATTAGGCTTAATTTGAAAGGGGTTGCCGGCCAATCATTGGGCGTTTGGAATGCCGGAGGATTGGAGATATATCTGGAAGGTGATGCCAACGATTATGTGGGTAAAGGGATGGCGGGTGGCAAAGTCGTGTTGCGTCCCCCCGTTGAGAGTGGCTTTAAATCGAACGAAACACCAATTATGGGTAATACCTGTCTCTATGGTGCCACGGGCGGGAGACTGTTTGCTGCCGGAACCGTTGGTGAGCGTTTCGGTGTGCGGAACTCTGGTGCCATCGCAGTTGTTGAGGGCGCCGGGGACCATTGCTGTGAATATATGACCGGTGGTATCGTCACCATACTGGGTCCCACAGGGCATAATTTCGGCGCGGGGATGACCGGTGGGTTCGCCTATGTTCTCGATTTGGAACGAAACTTTGTGGATCGCTACAATATGGAATTAGTCGATATCCAGCGTGTGACGACCGAAGCCTTAGAGTCCCATCGGGCCTTCCTTAAGAGTATGATTAAAAACCATGTTGATGAGACAGCTAGTCCCTGGGCACATGAAATCATGACTGATTTCGATGATTATGCGTCGCGCTTTTGGCTGGTAAAACCAAAAGCGGCCAGCCTGAACGGCCTATTGGCCCAGGCCCATGCCAACCCGCAGTAGCGGCAACAGTGATAGAGACTACTAATATGCCAAGACCTAGTAATGACTTTCAGTTTCTCGAGTTAGAGCGAGTTGACCCGCCCAAGCGAGATATGCAGAGACGTGTCGGCGAGTTTGTTGAAATCTATGATCCATTTAATGCACAAAAAGCGGCCACGCAGTCCCATCGCTGTCTGTCTTGTGGCAACCCTTATTGTGAATGGAAATGCCCAGTGCATAACTATATTCCCAACTGGCTGCAACTGGTCGCTGAAGGTAATTTAATCGAAGCGGCTGAACTTAGCCATCAAACCAATTCACTGCCAGAAGTGTGTGGCAGAGTGTGTCCCCAGGATCGTCTCTGTGAAGGTGCCTGCACTCTAAATGACGGCTTCGGTGCCGTTACTATAGGGTCTGTTGAGAAGTATATTACTGACACGGCTCTTGCTATGGGCTGGCGGCCTGACATGTCAAAAGTGGTATGGACAGACAAGAAGGTTGCCATTGTCGGTGCAGGGCCTGCAGGAATTGGCTGTGCCGATATCTTAGTGCGCAGCGGCGTTAAACCGGTGGTCTTCGATCGCTATCCAGAGATTGGTGGTCTCCTTACGTTTGGTATTCCAGAGTTCAAACTGGAAAAAGATGTG
>Ga0302138_10000967_pt1 | contig 14379 bp, 6 predicted proteins | sample CBN3_321_MG_FD_203110 | JGI IMG/M metagenome (GOLD analysis project Ga0302138, IMG submission 203110) | Marine microbial communities from Western Arctic Ocean, Canada - CBN3_surface | ecosystem: Environmental > Aquatic > Marine > Oceanic | place: Canada: Western Arctic Ocean | collected 2017-09-15 | reverse complement strand
ACAATATTGCTTTGTTAACCCTGAACAATCCCGCTAAGCGTAACATGCTTACTCTCGAAGTCTGCGAGATGATTGTTGAGTCGGTTGCGAAAGCTGAAAAGCATCCAGATGTGAAAGCCCTTATTGTTACCGGCAATGGCCCTACCTTCTGCGCTGGCGGTCAGCTTGGAGACATTACAGCCGACAAACTAATGCTGGAAAACATCTATAGTGGCTTTCTCTGTATTGCCCAGTCTCAGCTACCCACTATCGCCGCAGTGAACGGTCCGGCCGTCGGAGCAGGCTTTAATATGGCGGTTGGCTGTGATGTAAGAATTGTGACAGATAAAGCACGTTTTGAGCCACGATTCTTCGGCCTTGGTTTACACCCCGGCGGCGGCAATACTTGGATGTTGCGTCAGCTGGCGAACTGGAACACTGCAGCCGGTATGTTGCTTTTTTCTCAATCACTGAGTGGTCAAGAGGCTGTTGATAAAGGCTTGGCTTGGAAATGTGTTCCTCAAGAGGACTTGCTTAACGAAGCATTTGCCTTTACCGAAAATATTCGTGATCTACCCAAAGAACTACTCATCAGAACAAAGCAGACATTGCGTGAGGCAGGGAGCACTAATCACCACGACGATATCGTAGATCTCGAAACCGCACAGCAGGTTTGGTCTATTAACCAGCCTTATGCACAAACCGCGCTTTCAAACATGATAGAAAAAATCACCCGTAAGAAAAGCGCTCTCTAAAGCGCTTTTTCTGCGGCAATGACCGTCTGTTGAATCAGGGTGTTAATAGTCATTGGGCCCACACCGCCAGGTACTGGTGTATAAGCGGCAACACGCTCGGTCAAAGGTCCCATTTCAATGTCACCCACGCCACCAGGGTGGTAGCCGGCGTCTACCACGACCGCACCATCTTTAATCCAGGAGGCTTGAATAAACTCGGGCCTACCAACCGCACCAACAATAATGTCAGCTTGCTTGATCAGGTCGGGTAAGTTTTGTGTCTTGGAGTGGCAAATGGTAACGGTCGCGTTAGCGTTTAAGAGCATAAGCGACATTGGCTTGCCAAGGATAGGGCTACGACCGACGACAACAGCATGTTTGCCGGCTAGCTCTATATCATAAGCCTCTAGTGTCCGCATGATACCTTGCGGCGTGGCCGAGCCGTAGGCGTCCTCATCCATCGCCATACGCCCAAACCCGTGACAGGTTACTCCATCGACGTCCTTTGCAATATCGATCTGGTCAAAACACGCTCGTTCATCAATTTGCGAGGGTACTGGGTGCTGAAGCAGAATACCGTGACAGTTTGGGTTGGTATTTAGCTCATCGATCTTGCCTAGTAGCTCTCTGGTGGACGTATGAGCTGGCATTTCAACGGCAATAGATTCCATACCAATACGTTTGCAGGCGTTCTGCTTCATCTTTACATAGGTAGCAGATGCAGGATCGGCCCCAACTAGAATGGTTGCCAGAATAGGGGATTGACCATTATTTTTGTCTTTAATAACCGCTACGCGAGCGGCTAGATCCGCTTCTGATTTTGCGGATAGGGCTTTACCATCGAGGATGAGAGCAGACATTTTATTTCCCTTTTATTTGGCGGTTTCATTTTCAGGCCGCTAAAGTAATCAAGGGCAGAGAATAACGCAACCTTTTTATACACTTAGGGCTTTTAAGGTCCCTCAAAGTGTTAATATTTTAGTAGCTGATTTTCAATAAATGACGCCTTTTGAAATCACTCGATATATATCCTGAGTGTGTCGTATGTCCGTCAGAGGGTTATTGTTTAAAACCACAATATCGGCCAGTTTGCCAACATCAAGGGTACCCATTTCTGATTCTAAGTTAAAAAACTCTGCGGGCGCCACCGTTGCAGCTCTCAGGGCCTCTGTTGGTGAGAGACCAGCTTGAACCAGAAGCTCTAGCTCTTTGTGTAGGCTAAATCCAGGCGTTAAATACCCTATGGGAGTATCAGTTCCTGCCAATATTTTGACGCCATTCTGATTAAATAAACCAACAATCCTCATACTCCAATCATTAAAGATGATTGCACTCTCGCTTACGCCGGCTGCGGTTTCTGCAATAGAGGCAGATTGCCAGTTAGTTCTTACTGCATCTGGTAAAAATTGATAAGTATCTCGCCAGAGTGGATCGCTAAAGAGACGTTTTGCACCGTAGGAATTAATCGTCAATGTAGGCGTCTGAAATACCTCATTAATGGCTAGCTGCTGAATGATGGCGTCGCAGCGCTTTTTGTCAAAATTTGCAATCGCCGCATATCTCTGGGATTTGTGGATTTTTGATCGCAGCGCCGAGCCTGCAATATTTTCATCATTGAGCAACAAGAGTTGTCTTTCTAACCTTATTTCATCCGCGTTGAATGCGCACGCTAGGTCAAGGTTACGTATATGCTGCATACCGCCAAGCCCAGCCTCGATAGCCTCCAAGAGATCAATACTTAAGGGGATATGCCCGGTGACTCTCAGTTCTTTTTGTTTAGCGATTTTAAGTAGCTTCAAATAAGTAGGGCGAGAGAGCATTTCATATGATTTCAAAAATGAAGCCCCTTCAGCCACTAAGTCATCAACGATTTTCTCAATATCAGAATCTTCATTAATACCAATCGATAACTCTGGGAATCCTGGCTCCATACCCTTGTAAACCCTGTCTGTACCATCGATTAACGGCCCTGAGAAAAAAAGTCGCGGTGCTTTGTGAGAATTATTCGCGGCATAGTCTCGTGCCGGTTTTAAGTGATCTAAAACAGCGCCTGTATCTCGGATACTGGTGATGCCATTTCTAAGAAAAAGGTCATATGAGGTTTTAAAATCGAGTTCAGGAATAAATGTTAGGTGCACATGTGCATCCCAGAGACCCGGGATAAGGAACTTATCTTGAGCGTCGACCACAATGTCCGTCTCTTGGATATCCGCTATGTCGCCGGCTGACAGAATTGATTGAATTTTCCCGTTTTCAACAATAACGGTCGTAGCCAGTCGAGTGGGATTCAGTGCATCTATTAGTGTGGCATTAATAATCACTAACCGATTTTCTGCAGCGGTCGAGCAGCAGAAGAAAATCAGACCCAAAATGGCAATATATCTTTTGAACATAAATTGTCTCCGATAATAAATTAAGTTTTTTCTCCAACAGCTAGCTCGCTGCAATGACATTCGGTCGTAACACCAAGAAGGCTTGAAACCACTGTTTAAATTATTGTTTCCAATACGTTGATTATTCGCTTGATTTCTTTATGACTGGTGTAGTGTACAAACGATATACGTACCACACCATCGTCCGCTGGGATGCCCAACGCTTCCATCAAGCGATAGGCATAGCAGTTACCATTGGCTATTCCTATGCGTTGCTTAGATAGCAGGGCCGCAATATCAGCTGGATCGGTATCTTTAACGGTAAAAGAGACCGTCGGCGCTCTTCCTTCGCAGTGTGTTTTTCCGATTAGCTTGACACCCTCGCGATGGCTTAAAAAGTCTAGTAAAGGAGCTAAATTTTTAAGCTCAGCCCGGTGGAGTAAGTCACTCACGCGATCAGTTTTAGATGAAGTGTTGTTCTCGTCGCCAAAGTGGTGGTGATCAAGTAGCTCAAAGTAATCAATAACCCCGTTAACTGAGGCGATTTGTGCATGATCCGGACCTGCTGGCGTAAAGCGACTAGTCGGATGATCTACGTTAAAAAAATGACCTTGGCTAGGGAGCATTTCATTAACAGCCTGGCGCATCGCCATAACACCCAAATGGGGCCCGTAAACTTTATACAGCGAAAAAAAGTAGATATCAGCGCCCAGATCATCAATATCTGGAAGTCCGTGCCCAGCGTAAGAAACACCATCTACGAAAGCCAGTGCACCTGCGGTATGAATTTTATCAGTCCATTCTCTCACTGGGTTGATACTACCCACGATATTAGAGCAATGCGTGAAGGCTACCACGCGAGTCTTTTCATTAAGTAACGCCTCTAGACCCTGGCTCTCTAGTTCGGCAGTCTTTGGGTTAACGCACCACTCTCTAATAACGATGCCGTGTGCCTCTAATTTTCGCCAAACGCCAATATTTGCCTCGTGGTCTTGGTTTGTCACTATGATTTCATCACCCGGTTTAAGGTGATCTCTCAATGCCTGGGCAACAACATAGCTATTTTGCGATGTCGATGCACTAAAGTGAACCTCATCAGCATCTATGTTCAGCCATGAAGCCATTCGCTCTCTCGCACGAGTCATCTCTTGACCCGCACCAATTGAAGGCTCAAACCCATAGTAGGGTTGAACTTTAGTCGCAGTATAATAGTGGTGCAGGGCGTTGATCATTTGAGCGCAGGCATATGAACCACCTGCGTTTTCAAAATGCGCAAACTCTTTAAGTGAGGGTTCACTAAAAGCCGGGAATTGGTTTCGTACGAAATCTACATCTAGCTCAATCATCAATCATCTCCACAAAAGACCCTACGTATCGTCTCATTCAGTATCGATGATGGCAACCTCGATCTATTCACGTTTTGAAATGATCGACTATTCGACTATGATTGAGGCTCACTCGGAGGAGCAAGACATGCAGGAATCACAACCTAACAATATTCGTAAAGTTGCGCTGACGTCACTAGCCGGCACAAGTATCGAGTGGTATGACTTCTTTTTATATGGCACTGCCGCAGCCATAATATTTCCAAAGGCATTCTTTCCTGCAGACATGCCTTACATGATTGCTTTAATTGCGTCCTTCAGCACTTTCGCAGTGGGTTTCTTGGCTCGGCCACTGGGTGGCATTGTATTTGGACATTTTGGAGACCGCGTCGGTCGCAAGCAAACGCTCGTGATTGCCCTGATGATCATGGGTGCTTCTACGACGCTGATTGGTCTGTTGCCAACCTATGAGACCATTGGTTATTTGGCACCCTTAGTCCTAGTCTTTCTTCGGTTCGTACAAGGGTTGGCCATTGGAGGTCAGTGGGGTGGGGCGATGCTATTAGTGACAGAGAGCGCGCCCGCTGACAAGCGTGGTTGGTATGGTGCTTATGCCCAAGCGGGTGCTCCCATTGGGGTGATACTGGCTAATTTAGCCTTTCTTGGGGTTAGTGGCAGCATGAGTGAAGCTGACTTCATGGATTGGGGCTGGCGACTACCATTTCTAGCAAGTATTTTACTGATCGGTGTTAGTCTATATGTGCAGTTAAATTTAGAGGACACTGATGCCTTTAAGAAACTAGCAGCCAGTAAAGTTAACGATTCAGCATCTGACAAGATGGTTAAACGGTCGCCCATTATTGAAGTATTTTCCCGCCATCCTGGCCGTATTTTCTTGGCGGCTGGGGCTTTCTTATCCATACAAGTGACATTCTATATCCTGATCGCGTTTATTATGGCGTATGGCGTTAACTCGCCAACAGTCATGTTGTCCCGTGACACTATGCTAATGGCCGTTTTAATTGCCGCTCTAATAATGATTCCGGGGCAGTTCTGGGCAGCTGGTTTGTCAGATAGAATCGGTAGGAAGAAGGTTTACTTGTGGGGCGCTATATTGTCCGGACTATGGGCGTTTGCGCTTTTTCCATTGGTTGATACTGGTAATGTTTTTGTAGTGATAGGGGCCATTAGCTTAGGGTTGGTTTTTGTCGGTATGCAGTATGGCCCTCAAGCGGCATTCTTCACTGAGCTGTTTAGTACTGAAGTCCGCTACTCGGGAGCGTCTCTGGGATATCAGATTGGTGCAATCTTAGGGGGCGCACTTGCGCCAACTATTGCTGTAATGCTTTGGAAGAACTATGGGATTTTTTATGTCTCGGTATACATGGCTCTGGCAGCGATCGCTACGATCGTTTGCGTCTCCTTGCTGACCGAGACATCGGGTAATGAATTAGATTAGATCTTGTAGCGGTGAATGGCGTGGTCGATGGGGATTGGGCCCGTAACCGCAGATTTGATGAATTAACCAGTGTCAATTTCGGAATTCTATTGCAACTATGATCAAAAAAGATAGCAGACACTAAACAGAGATTTACGACGTTTATCCTCAAGCCGAAGCTTATCATCGTTAATCATCAGCGGTGTGAGACGCCCGAGTTAATGGGCTCTCTGCCCATCCATAGCGAACGGACTTCGCCTCTAAAAGAGTGCTTTTGGGGATTCGCAAAGGTTTGCTATATAGCCTCCAAGTGCCGCCATTGACCCGGTATCCAACCGAATCATCGGCTTCCGAGGGCACAATGCTGGCTACTCCTGCGCTATTAATTATAATCTGGGGTACTTGAGTAACGGGTTGCTCGCCATCTGGCCAGAAGTCTTTAGCCATAGCTAATTCAGTTACCTCGCTGTAGTCGACAATCCTGCTCTGCCAGTCTGTTAATGCACTCCTCATGCGGTCCAGAGTCGATATGTGGATGGAAGAATCGACTATATTGTTGATTTCATGGGGATCGGCGACTATATCGTATAGCTCTTCTGCTGGGCGTGGCTCAAACCAAAAGCGTTGCGCTGTATTTAGCTTACCTGCAGATAAGTACTGCCAGAGCGTCTGCATGGTGGCCAGCCGATCGCGGTAAGCAATATGCTGTGCGCCTGGTATGTTTGGAAGAGAATTTTTAATATATTTAAACTGGCCATCTCGCACTGCGCGCTCGCGAGAGTTAAAGCCGTCTAGCCGATCTTTGGCCGCATAAATGTAATTTCTCTCAGGACTAGCCCCCGGAACTAGCTGAGCACTGCCATGCATGTAGTCTGGAACCGGAATCCCCGCTATAGCCAAAACGCTGGGCCCTATATCGACAAAGCTAATCAGTTTTTTATCGTCACTACCAGGAATCAAAGTCTCCGGCTTTATGCCTTTTGGCCAGTGAATAATTAATGGCACCCTAATGCCACTGTCATAGATTTCGCGCTTGGCTCGGGGCAGGCCGTCACCATGGTCGGTAGTCCAGATAACAATGGTATTCTCGGCCAAGCCATCTTCTTTAAGCTGGAGAAGCCATTTTCCGACCATTTGATCCATGGTAAAAATATTATTGTAGTGCTGAGCAATATCGGTTCGGATCGTGTCATGGTCGGGGTAGTAGGGGGGCACTAAAACCTGATCTGCATGGACTACTTTTGAGCGGCTACCTTTAGCATTGTTCATCGCCACCTTGCGAGGAAACATCTGCTGCTCATGGGTTTCGGTAAGCGTCACGAAGCCAAAAAATGGCTGACCATCTGCACGACCCTGCCAGGTAGGTTTCGCACCCTCGTAGTCCCAGATACTAAAAGGTCCTGAACCGGCAGAAGTATTGCTGAACTGATAGTCTAGCTTAGAGCTCGTGAATGTGTAATAGCCTTGGCGACGTAATAATTCTGGATAGGCTTTAATATGCGTGGGTGGAACCGACCGGTAGGGTGACTCTTTAAAAGAACGGGTGCGCATATGCTGTGCGCCAACTGACATTTGATGTACAGCGAGTATATGCGCTGCACGACTCGGTGCGCAGACGCCGGAAGTCGTGAACGTATTCGGATAGCGAATACTGGTGCTCGCGAGACGATCGAGATTGGGCGTAACAGCCACTTCATCGCCAAAGGCTCCTACTCTGGCACTCATATCTTCTGCCATAATTAATAGGATATTCGGTCGCTGCTGTGCATGCGCATTAGTAGTCAATAGCATAAGCACTTGGCAAAGAACGACTATTTTTGATCTTGTGTGCATCCAGATACCCGTTGCTGATTTATTTATTTTCCCTTTTGATTTGTCTGCCACTTCAGGGGTTTGCGCGCGAATTAGTTTAGCACTAGGGCTCGAAGTTTTATTTTTGAGAGAGGCCTAATTACAATAGTCTACTATACAGGACTTTATTGGACTGGGCGAAGGGGTTTGAATTGTTGGATTTGTTTCCCACGAATTTAGAGTGGCGATTGAAAAGTATTGTAGATCTTCACTTCTTGATTTTTCAAATACTCATTCCATTAGATCGAGGTAGTTTCAAAACAAAACTGGTCAAAGAGCCATATTTCTACCTGAAATAACCATAAGCCATTGATTTATATAAGAAGCTAATGGGGTGGACGACGGGGATTGAACCCGTGGCATTGACTCTTACTGATTCCCAGTGAGTCTTTAAACCCGCATAGAGCCTCACTTCTTATTTTCTTCAACACTCACTGAAAGTCATTAACCGCATATCCACCTACCAAAACACCTACCACGTAACCTTATTTACGATGGCTCATGTTTGTGGGTAATTTCAGGTATTGACTCAAATCTGCGAGGGTCTTTATTTGGCGCGTACTCGTCAATAAATTCTGAGTAAGTATTTAAAAATACCTTGGTGCTTTTCGATACTGCATGCAAATGAGATATTCATATTCGTATGCAAAAATATGCTAGTTTTTATTCTTACTTTTATAGTGCGGCGGGGCTTTTTGATTTAATGAAAAAAATATTGGTTACGCTGAGTGTCCTCCTACTCCTAATATTTTCATCTTTCGGGGAATCTGAATCTGTTTCCGTCTCAGGCTTAAATGTTGATATCGATGGTAATGAGCAATTTGACGCCCTTACCGATGGACTATTAATCCTTCGAAGCATGTTTGGATTAACTGGTACGTCCTTGATTTCTGGTGCTGTAGCCAGTGACGCGGTTTATACTGATGCCGAAGATATTCAAGCACGAATTACGGGGTTGGGTAATCGCCTCGACATCGATAATAATGGAACTGTCGATGCGTTAACCGATGGTCTGATAATTCTTCGATATTTGTTCGGTCTAATAGGTGACACCTTAATTAAGGGCGTGGTTGCCACCGACGCCCAAAGGGTCACTGCGGCTGATATCGAGTCGTACCTTGAGAAGCTAACCTCTTTAGATATTGAGCCGCCGGTATTCACCTCTTCAGGTAGCTTTAGTGCAGCGGAGAACCAGACGGGTATTGGCACTGTCACAGCGACGGATGCAGACAGCTCATCTATTTCCTTTACTATCTCTGGCTCCGAGCTATCGATTACCTCAGCAGGGGTCCTAACCTTTGCATCAGCACCTGACTATGAGACTAAAACGTCTTATACAACGACTGTGACGGCAACTGATGGCACGAACTCAACGACGCAGAGTATTACGGTCAATGTGACTGATGTTGATGATGTTACGCCTGCATTTAGCTCATCGGCTACCTTTAGTGCGGCTGAGAATCAGATAGTCATTGGCACGGTTACAGCAACGGATGTGGATACTGATAATTCATTAATTACCTTTAAGGTTTCAGGGTCTGAGTTATCTATTACTCCTCAGGGCTTGTTGAGCTTTTCTTACGAACCTGACTTTGAGACTAAAACGTCTTATACAACGACTGTGACGGCAACTGATGGCACGAACTCAACGACGCAGAGTATTACGGTCAATGTGACTGATGTTGATGATGTTACGCCTGCATTTAGCTCATCGGCTACCTTTAGTGCTGCTGAGAATCAAACAGCAATTGGAACAGTGACTGCTACAGATGTCGATACTGACAACTCAGCTATAACCTTCACCATATCTGGCTCTGAGCTATCGATTACCTCAGCAGGGGTCCTAACCTTTGCATCAGCACCTGACTATGAGACTAAAACGTCTTATACAACGACTGTGACGGCAACTGATGGCACGAACTCAACGACGCAGAGTATTACGGTCAATGTGACTGATGTTGATGATGTTACGCCTGCATTTAGCTCATCGGCTACCTTTAGTGCGGCTGAGAATCAGATAGTCATTGGCACGGTTACAGCAACGGATGTGGATACTGATAATTCATTAATTACCTTTAAGGTTTCAGGGTCTGAGTTATCTATTACTCCTCAGGGCTTGTTGAGCTTTTCTTACGAACCTGACTTTGAAGTAAAATCATTTTTTTCGGCAATCATAACGGCGACAGATGGAAGTAACTCAAGCACTCAAAATATAATAGTGACCTTATCGGATGTTTTAGAAGTTGCATCAGATCTTACTTGTGCAAAGACGATAGAGGCTCTTCTTCCACCTCAAGCGGTCTGCGACAACCTTTTTATTACCCAAGATACATATATTAGAAACAGAACAGCCGGCATAGCGGACTTTGCATTTGGTGATGCAACAGGGCATAAATTTGGACCAGGCCAATTTATGGAGCTGGGTGACAATGATTGCCTACCTCAGAGTAAAGGTGACACTGATTCTAGCTTTTCCTTTTGGTTTAAAGATGCAATAGATATAACTAATAATCCAACATTATCGCCTCAAATTATTGGAACAAGAAGCCAATATGATCCTGATTCAGCTGGATTTATTGTTACTGCTCAGTATCAACCTCAAAATGGAATGATTTGGATTGTGGTTCATTTTGATGGAGGTGACTCGATCATATCAAAACCAGTAAAGCCAAAACAATGGACTCATATTGTTGTTAATTATGATGCCGATGATCCCCTGATAAGATTCACTATTTATACCAATACAATACCCGCAATAAATGATAATGGCCTTCCAACAAAACGTTTCAAGGATGGAGCGAGGCTAACAATTGGCTATGATGATTTACGGGATGAAATGCCCAGTTTTGATCTTGCCGATTTTCGTAGTTTTAAGAGGCAATTAACAAAAAATGAAATTAGGCAGCTTTATCTGCAAGGTGCGCCAGCTGCTGGAAATACTAAGAGCCAGTTAAATGGCATATTGGATAAGTTATATTCGCATATAGGTAATCAAAGCCCTATGAGTCTTGCTGATTTAGCTTCCTATAATGCTGAGCTTGAAAAGCTATTGCCGCTGTTCAGTTCTGATGTGCCAATTATAAAAAAATCGCTAGAATTGGTTACATACTATGATGCGCAGAAGGGGCCGCTATTTATAAATGATACCACTCGGGGTGGTTTTAAAAGAGAGGGTGAGGCTGATATTGAGGTTGAGCTTGCCCGGATTATATTCAAGATTCAGCAGGCTATGATTGACCATCAGTACACGCGTTATGTTCTGCCAATGTGTAGCCATATTTTTACTGACCAAGTATTTGAATCATCAGCGAATTTTCCTGGGACTTCCGTTAAGTCAGCTGATACAGCCAATTTCCATGCCGTGACCATAAATGCATATAACCCAGATGAATGGGGTCTAAGGGTTGCTTTTGCGCGACAACCTCGTCGCCAGCCTACTGGATATTATCTATCAGCCGGAAGTGTTGGTGAGGTTATCGTTCCAGCAGAATTAGTAGACAGAGGTTATTCGATATTAGTGGGTGCCCATACAGCTGACCATAAAGATAAAAGAGATCCTAAGCGCCTCGATCGTGTGAGTACAAGATTTGAAATAATTAATGCGAAAACAAAGATTGCCAACCCTTTAGGCGGCGGAGTCTATATAGAAGTTCCAAACCGAGAAACTTTGGGGCCTCGGGAAATTCAGCTTCGAGGGGTGATTAAATCACCTCTATATTCCCTACGAGATTTTGATAAAACTACCGCAGAGGAGTGGCTTACTCAGCGAGGCCATCCTGGGCCATGGGCAGACTTTGTCAGTGATAAATTTATGATGCAGGTTCCAACAAGTTGGATTTACGCTTTTGATGAGCCAGAGGAGCTGATGAATAAGTGGGATTCAGCGATGGATGGGGTGTCAGAGTACATGGGTATTTTACCCAAGGACCGAAATAAAGAAGTCTTGTATCTTCAACCAGATTTACATATCCGTCATAGTGCTTATGGAATTGGATATCCACAAATAAATCAACTTTATAATCCTAATGATGATGAGGTAGGTAATAGTGATCATTGGATGTTGGAAGACCCTACGCATGATTCTGTTGAATATCATGAATTAGGGCATGCACAGTTAATAACAATGTTTCCTGGAGAAGGCGAGGCTATTGTTAATTTTCCCCATGCCTATGTCAGGAATGTAAAGTTTGGCGTAGACTTTGAAACTGCTTTTGCAGAGTCTAGAGGCGCATATAATAAAAATTATACCGTCGATGAAGCAGCAATTAACTGGATGGTCACACCCAACTTCGGTAACCATCAGCCGATGGATAAGTCTAATACTCCAGATGATGAGTTCAGGTACCAGCAGCGAGGCTATGCTAAATATGCCGATATCGTGCGACTCTATGGGTGGGGTGCTTACACGAGCTTTAATCGTCAAGAGCATCTCGACTTTATAAATAACGTTGATGCAAGTGAACTCAGTCAAACGGACAGCAGAATTCTGCGATTATCTGTTGCTGCAGGGTTTGATCTTACTCCACTCATTCACTTCTGGGGTGTTCATCCAACCGACCCCACAGCCTTGGCGTACGCAATAAGGATTAATGATTTAGAGCGGGATATAAAACTTAAAGAGCTGCTGTCGCGATATTTGTCTATTATTCCGGGAAATAATCAAATGTTTAACGAACATTTTGAACGGCTCTACCCGGGTCGGCCAGAGGGAGGTGACTCTCGTTACGGGCTTGGTTGGTATAATGCATGGCGTAATGTGTGGAATGAATCTTATGCAGAGAAAGCCAAAGCAGCTCAAAAGGGTTTAATTGATCAATACTATGATGCACCGCTGTTTACGTCATCGCCTGCATTTAGCCTAACCAAAGGCAGCAGCAATTATATAGGGCAGGTTACTGCGACAGATCCTCAAGGAGATGCAATAACTTATTCTATCTCGGGTAAGGATGCATCTCTAATAAACATTGATTCAACTACGGGGGATTTGACCTTTAATTCGTCTGACACTTTGTCTTCTTACAAGGCGATAATAGCGGCGAGTGATGGTATTAACTCAACCTTACAAAATATCACTGTGAGTGTTATCAATCTTGCTTGTGACAATGTAGTGTTGACTGATGATGTATATATTGAGAATAGATCGGGTGGAGTCGAGACCTTTGCTTTTGGAGATACTACAGGATACAAGTTTAGTGCAGGTCAGTTTATGGAAGTGGTTGATCAAGGATGCGCCCAGTTAGGGAAAGATAGTGAAAATTTTGGTGTTTCTTTCTGGCTTAAAGACTCAATAGATCCAGCAGCACCAGGGGACGTGCAAATTATTGGCACTAAGAGCCAGTATAATGATGATCAGGGTTTCATCGTTTATGCCCAGTATCAGCCTGGGAGAGAAAAGGTCCATATAAAAACAGTCTCGAGTTCAGGGCCCGGTGAAGGCTACAAAGGAGTCAATGTACCTCAATCTGGAGACATTGTTCCTGGTGAATGGACGCATATTGCAATTAATTATAGAAATGATGGAGCCGATTCAACCTTTACTATTTTTATAAATAAGGTTGATTCAGTGGCTGGCTGGCAGGAGGAGGATGAGGCAGCTCCCAATGTGTATAACTCGAATTTAATAATTGGAGATCAGGCTGATGATAACCCAGATTTTCAAATAGCTAGGTTGCGAATATTTCAGCGTCTGATCACACAAAAAGAGATAAACCAGCTGTATCTAGATGGAGAAGCTGATGCGGTAAGTGCAGGTGAGTAAGATTAAGATATGGCTGTTAATTAGGATTGAGATTCTCACCAGATCGAGGTGGTCATATGGGATATAAAAAAGTAGCAAAGCCAAAGAAAAAGCCAAAGGTAAAAAAGTAAACGTTGCCACTAGATCGAGGTGGTTTCAAAACAAAACTGGTCAAAAACTGGTCAAAGAGCCATATTTCTGCATAAAATAATCGTAAGTCATTGATTTATATAAGAAGTTAATGGGGTGGACGACGGGGATTGAACCCGCGACATTGACTCCCACTGATTCCCAGTGACGGTTGAAAGGTGCATAGAGCCTCACTTCTTGTTTTTCTTAACACTCACTGAAAGTCATTAACCGTATATTTACTGGTCACAAAACTGGTCAAAGACTTTAATTATCGTTTGTGAGCAGTGCTTGGCAATGGCTCAAATCTTCTTGGGTCTTGGTTAGCGGCATGCTCATTAATAAACTCAGAGTAAGTGTTTAAAAATACCGCAGTAGACCGACTAAATTGATTATTCTATACCTCGTTGTATACTCAATGAGTATCGAAAAAAGCATATTTATAGGGTTACCTTGTTACTCAAAGAGTACACCTTTATATATTTACCACACATAGAGGGTTTTAAGAGGGAATTTAACAGATGGCAATAAAGCTAAAACTATTTCTCATCTTCTTGTTTTTATACTTCTTTTGTTACACTTCCACTTTTTCTTGGGCATGATCAACAATATCTTGCATGATATTAGGTATAAATTCATTAGGGAAATCATGTCCCATGCCAGCATATACCTTTAATTTAGCCTGTGGAATGGCCATTGCTGTTGCCTTCCCGCATTCTACAGGTACAAATTCATCGGCTTCACCATGTATGATCAAACTGGGTGTATTAACTTTAGCTAAATATTCTTCCCTATTACCCGCTGCCATAATGGC
>Ga0302138_10000965_pt1 | contig 14388 bp, 10 predicted proteins | sample CBN3_321_MG_FD_203110 | JGI IMG/M metagenome (GOLD analysis project Ga0302138, IMG submission 203110) | Marine microbial communities from Western Arctic Ocean, Canada - CBN3_surface | ecosystem: Environmental > Aquatic > Marine > Oceanic | place: Canada: Western Arctic Ocean | collected 2017-09-15 | reverse complement strand
CATCATCACTGCCGATCTATGCCATGGCCAGCAAGCCTGGCACCTGTGAAATTACCGCGTTGTACAAGGGTGTCGTACCAGTGCCCTTTGATGCCACTGAACTAGCCCCGGCAGAAATCAACCATCTCACGGTGGAGACTCTGCGCGCCAGCAATGTCGTCACAGACGGCGATCTAGTGCTAATCACGAAAGGGGACTTTATCAATGTCCAAGGCGGCACTAACACGCTTAAAATTGTCCGTGTCGGCGAGGCTGTCCAGTAACGCCAGAACACTACAACCGCTAATAGCTGGATCTGCGAAGATGTCATTAAACCCAGATTCCTGTTTTATTGACCACCAATAATCAGGCCATCAATAACCAGGCCATCAATAATCAGGCCATCAATACTCAGGCCATCAATAACCAAGCAATCATTCAATCATTCAAGATGAGATGTAGACAGTCACCGGGGTCTGTTGCTGCATAAGCATTGCCCGCACTGGCAACGCAAGCACATCATTACCGGCAAGCGCCTCGACCATAACCTGACGTTTACCCTCACCACACAGGTGCAGGAAAATCTTGCTGCTTGCCAGCAAGCGCGGCAACGTCAGACTCATGCGCTCACGGGGGGCGTGCAGCGGCGTCATCGCGACACAGGCTCGCCCGGATGTCATATCAAGGCCACGAGCCAGATTAGCCGCTCCTGGGAACAGTGAAGCAGTATGGCCATCCTCCCCCATACCTAGAATCACCACAGAAAATTTGCCAAGTTTACCCAGAGAGTCGTTTGCTACCACCTCGCCCTCTGCCGCCGTAGCCGCTGCATTCTTGAGCCCGACAAAACCGGCGGCGCTGGCGGCATTCACCAGCAGATGATCCCGCACTAACTTTTCATTACTGTCAGCATCATCAGCGCCAACCCAGCGTTCGTCTGCCAGGGTCACCGTCACTTGTTGCCAGGCTAACGACTGCCGTGATAATCGTTGCATGAAGCCTACCGGCGTTCTGCCACCAGACACCACCAATATGGCACTGCCCTGCCGCTCTATGTCCGCGCCAAGTGCCGTGACGACATCCGCCACCAGTGCCACATCCAACGACTCGGCGCTGACAAAATCAAGCTGCGTCAGCATCAGGACTCGTGCCAGCTGCGCTGGTCCTTTTCAATTAACATCTCCGCCTTTGAGGGTCCCCAGGAACCGGCGCTGTAGCCTTTAACACCAAGACCCTTTTTATTCCACGAATCCAGCAGCGTATCGCACCAACGCCAGGAGGCCTCTATTTCATCACGACTGACAAACAGCCACTGATCGCCTTTTATCACTTCAAGAAACAGGCGCTCATAGGCATCAGCAATTCTTGACTCCCCCGACGAGTCAAAGAAGTCGAGGTTCAAACGACGTTTTTCCAGGCTCATACGGTCTTTCAGGCTTTGCTTCTTCGACACCATCGCCAGCTCAATTCCCTCGTTAGGTTGAAGCCGAATGATCAGCCGATTGTGAGCACCCTGATCTAGGTCGGGAAATATCGCATGGGGGTTATCTTTGTAGGTGATAACCACCTCCGTGACTTTGCTTTTCATACGTTTGCCGGTACGCAGGTAAAAAGGCACACCCGCCCAGCGCCAGTTATCGATATAGGTTTTCAAGGCAACAAAGGTTTCAGTATTACTACTGTCACGTTCACTGCCCTCTTCCTCCATATAACCCACCACTGGCTTGCCGCCCACCCAACCCGCCGTGTACTGGCCACGAACAGCCTGCTCAGACACCGTATCAACAGAAATGGGACTAAGCGCCCGCAGAATCTTGACTTTCTCAGCCCTGATTTCATCCGCCTGTAAGGTGTTAGGCGGCTCCATCGCCACCATGCACAACAATTGCAGAAGATGGTTCTGGATCATGTCCCGCAGCTGACCGACATTATCGTAATAGCCCCAACGACCCTCGATACCCACGGTTTCTGCTGCCGTGATCTGCACATGATCGATACAAGTGTTGTCCCACTGGGAGTTGATCATGCGATTGGCAAAGCGCAGAGCCAGCAGGTTCTGGACCGTCTCTTTGCCCAAGTAATGGTCGATACGGTAAATGTTACGCTCGTCAAAACAATCCGCCACGGCACTGTTTACCTCCTGCGAACTTTGCAGGTCATGGCCAATAGGCTTTTCGAGCACGATGCGGGAATCAACAGCCACACATCCGGCAGCGTTCAAGTGCTTACAGATTGAGCTAAACAGACTAGGAGGCGTCGCCAGGTAGTAGATCGCGGTACGCCCGGCGAGCAGCCATTCCTTGAGCACCAGGAATTGTTTCTTCTGGGCGAAGTCAATTTTAATATAATGCAATCGGCGGCTAAAGCGCTGCCACGAAGCATCGTCGACGGTCGCGGAAGACGCTTGCTGCAGGACCAGGTGCATCTGCTCAATAAAAGCAGGCGTGCTGATATCATCTCTGCCGAGGGCTGCAATCCGAACGCTGTCACTCAGTAGACCCGCCCGGTCCAGTTGGTATAACGCCGGAAACAACTTACGATTGGCCAGATCGCCCAATGCGCCGAATATTACCAGATCAGTTGTACTGCTCATGTTCAATCCTACCAGGTTCAATCAAGTTGAAGGTCAGGGCAACTTTGGCCCAAAAAACCGGCGCTGCGGTTGTTAGCGGCCGGCACAAAATTCGACAGTCTCACGGGCCAGAAATTCAATGTCTGCCCAGCGTTGTTCAGCAATCAGGTCCGCCGGCAGGATCCAGGAACCACCCACACACAACACGTTAGGCAACCTCATGTATTCCATGACATTGGCCAAGCCAATACCGCCCGTTGGACAAAACCGCGCATCTGCAAAAGGCCCGCCGATGGCTTTAATCTTTGCAGCCCCTCCGGAAGCCTCAGCGGGAAAAAATTTGAAATCCCGATAACCGAATTCCATGCACCGCATCATTTCACTAACACTGGCAATACCTGGCATCAGCGGAATCGGTGCTTGTTCCGCGGCCGTCAGTAGTCGATCAGTGGTGCCCGGTGAAATCATAAACTGGCAGCCCAGATCACAGGATAACTGCACCTGCTCTGGCGTGCAGACAGTACCCGTGCCAACAATGGCACCCTCTACCTCTTCTACTATTCGACGTATCCCGGCACGCGCTGCTGCAGTGCGCAGGGTTACCTCCAATACGCTCAGGCCACCGGCCACCAACGCCCGGGCAAGGGGTACCGCATCTTCAGTTCTATCCAGGGTAATCACGGGAATGACCGCAGTACCAGCCAACAATTCGCGCACAGGCTTCTCCATTCATTAATTTGTTCAGCTTTTCATTCATTGCTGCATCAGTGCTGCATCAGTGCTGCATCAGTGCTGCATTTTGTGACCAAACAGCTTGGCCAGATCTAACTGACTTAAGGCGGATCCCTATTAGCTAACACCACTATTAGCTAACACCACTATTAGCTAAGACCACGGCGCAGGTGTCGTTTTTCCCCGGTGCCCAGCAGCCCCAGATTGCCCCGGGTGCCCAGATAGACCGAGATAGGCTTCAGGTAACTGCGAAACCGCCCCTTCCTCTCAAACTTTTCTCGACAACCGCGGGTGGCAAAGGATGTCGCAAAACGCGAGATCACGCCGCCAGAAACATAGAGACCACCCATTGCACCGAGCGTCAGGGCAAGAGTGCCCCCTATTGCGCCAAAGGCCTCACAGAACAGATTGAGTACCGCAAGTGTCTCGGGTCGGCTTCCAACTCACGGCTCAACCGCGCCGCAAAACGTGCCTTGGTGACACTTATATCTGCCACTAGATGCCAATTCAATTCAAGCGTCTCCATACAGAAATGAGGCACCCTGTTCAGCGGTCCCCATCGCAAGGCGATTAACCCTGAACAATTCTCGACCGCAACCCCGCTGGCCAGCGGTGGGTATCGGCGCCGGCGCGCGACCATTCAGTTCATGCAGGTCACCCAAAAACTGTAACTCGCCTGAGGCCGCATCAATCCGCAACAGGTCACCGTCGTGGATCTTAGCCAGTAAACCACCGGCTATGGCTTCTGGCACTAGATGGATTGCCGCCGGCACCTTCCCCGACGCTCCTGACATTCGGCCATCGGTGACCAGCGCCACGTGAAAACCCTTGTCCTGGAGGCTGCTCAAAAAGGGAGTGAGCTTGTGCAACTCAGGCATACCTAACGCCTGTGGTCCCTGAAAACGAACGACCACCACACAATCACGGTCCAATTTACCAGACTGGAACAACCCGGCTAACTGATCCTGATCGTCGATCACCACTGCCGGCGCCTCAACCAGCCAATGTTCTTTGGCCACCGCCGACACCTTCATGACGCTGCGGCCAAGATTACCCTGCAAAAGGCGCACCCCACCCTCGTCGGCAAACGGTGCGTCCATGCTGGCCAGCACAGCCTTATCCAGAGACTCCGGGGGTGACTCACGCCACAATACGCCGTCGCCCGCCATATCCAGCACAGCTTCCTGGGTGAAGTCTGCAAAATTAACCCCCCAGGCTGTGCGCGCCTCGGCGTGCATTAGACCACCGTCAAGCAGTTGGCGAAACAGCACCGCTGTACCGCCGGCCGCGTGGAAATGATTCACATCAGCCTCGCCGTTGGGATACACCTTGGCCAACAGAGGCACCACGGCCGACAGATCAGCAAGATCGGTCCAGTTCATGATAATGCCCGCTGCACGGGCGATAGCCACCAGGTGCATGGTATGGTTGGTGGAGCCACCGGTGGCGAGTAGAGCCACAGTGGCGTTGACCATTGCCCGCTCATCAACAATTTCACCCACAGGGCGATAGTCTGTGCCCAGCGCGGTAATACGCGCAACCTGTTGACTCGTCTCACGGGTCAGCCGTTCGCGCAGAGGACTGTCGGGATTAACGAAGGCACTGCCTGGCAATTGCAGGCCCATAGCCTCAAGCATCACCTGATTGCTGTTCGCCGTACCATAAAATGTGCAAGTACCAGGGCTGTGATAAGAATCAGATTCAGCCTGCAGCAGTTCGTCACGCCCCACCTTACCTTCGGCATAGCGCTGACGGATGCGCTGCTTCTCTTTATTCGGCAATCCAGACGGCATGGGTCCTGCTGGTACAAACAGCGCTGGCAGATAGCCAAAGCTGAGCACCCCCATCAATAGGCCAGGGACAATCTTGTCGCAGATCCCCAGCGCCAGCACGCCATCAAACATCTGATGGGACAGTGCGACAGCCGTACACTGGGCAATCAAGTCACGACTCAACAGACTGAGTTCCATACCAGCCTGACCCTGAGTCACACCATCACACATGGCCGGCACTCCTCCGGCAACCTGCGCGGTACAGCCCATCTCACGTAGCGCCTGCTTAATTTTTTCCGGGTAGTCGCCATAGGGCTGATGAGCCGACAGCATGTCGTTATAGGCAGTGACAATGGCAATGTTTGCCGCCTGCATCAGTTTCAGGCTGTCCTTGTCACCGGTACCGCAGGCTGCAAAGCCGTGGGCAAGGTTGCCGCAACTCAGCTTGCCGCGACTGGGTCTGTCATGACGATCCTGTCGGACCTGATCCAGATAGTCTGTCCGCAGGCCACGACTGCGCTCAACGATGCGCTGAGTTACCTCCGCCACGGTTGTGTTCAACTGAACCATGATTGTTCTCCCATATTTGGGCTAATTGTAACTAAATTACATATTTTCGCCACATTTAAACGAATTATGTCGATATTACGTATTTTTACTACACTTTAAGCCTGCCCTTAGTCCCGCGAGGGTCCAGATTTTAAGCCCGCCAAGACCTATCCGCGGAAAAATCAAACCATACTGCACAAACCAGCAAAGATCACTCAGGATTCCCACCGGCTAGCGATATCAAACCCACCACCTGCGCCTAGCATTAGATGCTGCGCGAAAAGTCTTTTGTCAGCAATGCCCTGAGCCCCAAGATGAGCGACGCACAAGGCCAAGACGGGGGACAAGCCCTCGGGCGTCACAGCTTCGAATGAATTCTTCGAGGACGATCGCCAATGAGGTTTCCCCCGCGCTTGGGGCAATTCGTGTCGACGTGGATACGGCCGAATTCCACCGAGCCTTGCGTTTCTGCGTTCAAAGTCACCGTGAACAACTGGTCAGTAAGCTCCTTGAGCACATAGCGGTGCTGAAATTTTTGCTTAGTCGAAGACTGGTTTGGTCACAATCAATTGATTGCCTTCAGGAAATTGTCTGTAAAGACCCATGTATTGGAACGTTCTGCTTTGGACTCCGGCGTAAAGGGGTGTAAAGGGGTGGCTGTAAAGGGGTGGCTGTAAAGGGGTGGCTGAACGTCGATAGGTTGGCGGCGAAACAGTCTTGCCAGTGGCTTTAAGTTTGACCAAGGGCGCGACGTGCATGTCTCAAGTTCCTTATAGAGTAAAGGTGCGTCATCTGTTGAAGTGACGTTTTAGATGAGCGGCGAGTCTCGCGCTCGCTGAGTTCGAACGACGCGCATCTCGAAGTGCCAGATAAATTGGCTCAACGGTTTTATCTCACACGCTAATCAAACCTCCAGTCTGCCAGCATAAACAGCAGGTAACCTTTACCGGATCGGCTCGCAATCGACGCAACATTACTGCGCATTTTACCCATAGGGGTATTCTTGAGAATAAGGCAGTTACTACTTTTTTGCTGGCTGGCCTATTCTGGGCTGTTGTTGACCCCATCGCGAGAAGGCTGTGGGGCGGGTGCGATATTGTTTTCACGTTCTAGCCTCAAGCAGAAGCAACAGGAAAACTCCCGTCTAATTTTAAGCCACTTAACCTGTCCTGCTGCAGACGCTTCATTGGACACAGCGCGCTTAATCGCAAACCCAGTCCCCCTCAACGTATTACGCTTGCCCCGGGCAAACCAATTATTAATCATGTCGAAAACAGGTCCATGTTATTCGATCGTACATTATTGAATATCACACGGCTCTCGATCTGAAAACTAACAATAAAGAGAATAATGATGAGTCTTACTGAGAATCGTAAGTTGCTTGCAGACGACAACGCCAGCGCAGAATCGAGCATCAAACACCCAGCGCACTATGAAACAGCTGAACAAGACAAAATATCATTGGCTCAGAAGTTAATTTATGGCCTGGGTGGCTTTGTTAATAACTTACTTGGAGCTGCTATAGGGGGCATGAGCATTGTTCTCAATCTTGGCCTGGGTATGAATCCTGCGCTAGTCGGTTTATTGGGGGCTATACCTCGATTAACAGACGCTCTCACTGACCCCTTAATGGGTTATATATCTGACCATACAAAGTCGCGGTGGGGACGGCGTAGACCCTACATATTCTTCGGCGCGATAGCCGCGGGTATTGTTTTTATGCTCCTTTGGCAGTTGCCTGAAGGAAAAAGTGAAAACTACTATTTCTGGTTTTTCCTCATTGGCTCGATTATTTTCTATTTGGCCTATACGGTGTTCGCGACTCCCTGGGTGGCCCTGGGTTATGAACTCACTCCTGACTATCACGAGCGAACTCGTTTGATGGGGGTCCAGAATTTTATGGGCCAAATGGCCTACCTGGTTTCACCCTGGTTTTTGTGGATCATGCAGTATGACCTGTTGTTCGACGACATTATGATCGGGGCTAAATGGCTGGCAGTCGCGGTTGGTATTTTCACCATCTGTATCGGTATTTTGCCGGCTATATTCCTGAAAGAGCGTTTTAAAAAAGCGCCTGCAGATCCGATAGCCACGTTACGAAATAACACCGAAGAAAATGTCCCCAGTCCCGCAGAGCCCCAGGCCGGCTTGCGTGATTTTTTTCAAGGCTTTGTTGCCACCTTGCAATTTTCACCTTTCCTCAAGTTATGCGCGGCAACCTTCTTAGTCTTTAACGGTTTTATGTTGGTCTCCTCCTTTCAATTCTATGTAATCATTTACTATGTTTTTTCTGGCAATCAATCACTCGGGGCGGAGTACGCAGGCTGGGTTGGAACCCTATCTGCCATATCAACGTTTTGTGTGATTTTTATTATTACCCGATTGTCTACTCAAATTGGTAAACGTCGGGCATTTTTCATCTCAACAGGTATATCGGTTTTCGGCTACTGCCTAAAATGGTTTTGCTACTCCCCCGAATATCCTCTGCTTTTACTGCTCCCCGCACCCTTTATTGCCTTTGGCCTAGGGGGCCTCTTTACGTTAATGGGATCGATGATCGCCGATGTCTGCGACTTGGATGAACTGCAAACCGGTGAGCGCCGAGAAGGTATGTTTGGTTCCATCTACTGGTGGGTCGTGAAACTGGGGATGGCGGCAGCGATAGCGACCGGCGGATTCATTCTCAATGCGACCGGGTTCGATGTAGCTCTGGGCGGGGAACAGGCCGCCAGCACTTTATTATCGATGCGGATTTTTGATATCGTCATTCCTGTGATTGCATCACTCATTGCTATTGGCGCTATTGCCTCGTATCCCATTACCGAGGAAAAAGCCCACCAAGTGCGACTGGCACTGGAGGAGAAACGCGGTACCCCCTAGCTAAACTTTGTTGCTGAGCCTAACGTCAACATCCGACGTGACTCAGCACATGTTTAAAGGACACAGTATCGCCACCAACGCTTGCGATGACCGTTTCCCTGATTCACTGAACAAAAAACGGAATGTTTGCATGGGCTGCATGATTCTGTCCGTCGTAAACATAAACAAATAGCCGATAGGCACCGATGGCTTCAGGGGTGGTTAGAACGATTTCAGCCGCTGTAGGATCCGCGATCAAACCCGTAATAACCTCAAGCACCTCCTCATAGTCGCCACCGACTTGTTCCGCTGAGCTCTCTGGTCTTATTTCCCACTTATAGCTAATAAGGTCATTGTCAAAATCTGTCACATCGAGCGTAGCGCCATAGCGCTTCCCTTGACTAAGAGAAACGTTGTCATGGGCCATTTCCCCATCGATGCGGATAGGACTGACCCTCGGCGACCGGTTGTCTGGCCATTGGCCAGACCAGATATAATGCATAACATCAATGGCTTCAGTTTCTTCGCCGCTATTGAGATACATTCCATACCAGGTTGGCGTTTTCTCTTGTTTTTGACCCCATAGAAAAACGTAGTTACCAATAGCTTGGTCGGCATAGGGCTTTAACACATTGAGATAACTTTTTAGATAACTACTGGCTTTCTCGCTACTGGTATTCTCGATCGGTGCGCCCCACGCCGTTTTTGCTACTTCCCAGTGGCCGACTGAACCCCACTCCGTCACAAAATAAGGTTTTTGGTAAGCTGCTTTTTTGATATCCCCCGGCAAGTTCATCAGTCCGGCATAGAGTTGGAAGCTAACGAAATCAAGATCTGGGGCGCGCGCCTGAATCAAATCCAGCGCCTTTGTGTCAAAAAATGAAAGCGCAGTGGTAGTGGGATGGTTGGGATCCAGTGTATGAATCATCTTGGCTACATCGTTTAGCGCGTCATAAACCTTGGGGTTTTCCGCATTGAAGTTGAGTTCATTACCAATAATCCAAGTTAACAACGCAGGATGGTCTTTATACTTCTGAACGCGGACTTTGGCCTGCTCAAGTTGTTTCGCGACAGCGCCGGCATCATTGTAATCAAACCCATGGCGTTCGCTGGAAAACTCCAGACCAAGTGAAACTGTTAGCCCTAACGTGTGCGCTTTATCAAGTAGCTGTTCCGCAGGTTGGGCACCATCGTCGACTGACCAAGTGCGCAATGAATTGGCACCGTGGGCGACGAGGCTTTGCAGATTCCGATTGTCAATTCCGGCCCCTTTAACAACATAGGCTTTGCCACCACGCTGCAGCTGGTAGCCATTCTCATGCTCGACTATTTCTACTTTGATAGCTTGGCCGGCAGGCAGTTGATGACCGTCTTCGCTCTTCTGGGCGAGTGTCGCTGGACAAATCAGCCCGACAGCGATAGCGGCGACAAGTAACTGCTTCCCTGCAACCTTATACTTCATAGCGCTCACTTATTGGTCTCTGTATCAATCCACAGTCAATCAATGCACTGTTAAATTTTTTAATGTTTAAGCTCTAGTGCCTAACGTAATTTCTGATGACGTCTACATCCTCTTTGACGAACAATAGCGTTGACCAAGTCAACCCTTTCGCCGTTAAGTCTAGTACCGTTTTCCACAGCATTGCACCGACTTTATATCTGCTTTTCAAGCGCTATATGATGATGATTTCAATGCGTACTTAACTAATGGTTAGCTACCTTCCAACGACTTCCCTTGGTTTTCGCTAGCAATTTGGCAATGTTGATCAAGCCGATCATTGCCGAAGCGCCATCAATAATAAGGGTGCCAACATTGCCCGACATCGCCAACTTCGTTGGTAACAATAATTGCGCCAGAAAAATCACCGCAGCATTAATCAGACCCGCAAAATAAAGACCAAACTCCCGAATTCTATTTACAAAAAATTCTTATAAAACGCTCAAACCACCGGCAGCATCGACACTGTAATGCTAGCCACAAAACCGAAAAGTCAGACCAGGATGAGAGTGAGATGCAGGCTGATATTATCGATGCCCAATTCTGATTCACATACACTCAAAGCATCATTACCCAGCACATTTACAGTAGCCTGTTTGAAAACCGTATCGCTATCAAAAGTTATACCTTTTCGCGCCAACTGCGCTGCTCCATTCATCGAATTTGCTAGGCCGTCAATCGCCTGATTGGTCAAGGAGTAGCCGGGCCGCGATGCCTGGCGCGGCCAATATCAACCGTAGCTTTCTGCAACCTTGTCAATCAGCTCTAGAGCGATTAGCGTAAACACTGCACCCATTGAGCCGCCCGAAAGGGCCTGTCTATAAGCATCATCGGCACCAATGCCCGACTGTTCAAACATCATCGGCAAAATAAATACTCTTGATAGCTATCATTTGTTGAACACTGGCTCCGGTAAAAAAGTACCTTTTTTGACGAAAAAAGCATCGGTATTGCAGCGGAAAAAACGGGGCCATGGCATTACCAATGCTTTTATAATCGCAGACCTGGCTCGGCACTTCTATGCTGTATGCGGCTAAGAGGACTCACACTGCGGCAAGGCGGACATCGACACGTTTTACCGCCAATCACACCGCTCTAATATTGGCTTTTCTTACGCTATAAGCCTGCATAATCGCCACAAAATAATACGTTCATCTAACAAGAATCCCCTTCCGCCACAGCCTTATTGTGTTAGCCTGCCACCCGTCATGCGACGTCATTTTACCGCGTGTTAAACCGGCAAAAAACTGATCGCGGGACATTAGCGTGTCAGATAATTTATGATCAGCTAAGACTCGAACGGACCACAGAAAAAAAGTTTTTGCCCTGGTTGTCGAGGTGTTTGATGAACCATGAGAAGGTTCGCCGACCCGGTGGAACTGGAAAAACACGGCGACCGTTTTCCGTTGATCGTAAGCTGTAATTAGTTAGGTTCAATTTTTACCCCAAATTATTGCTTTAAGAAGAAGAAGACGATCCATGAATGCACCTATCTCAAACGGCTCTATCTCAAACGGCTCTATCTCGAATGAACCCAACTCATCAAAGCCCAGCCCTGAGGTTACCGGCGGGTTTGTCACATTGGCCGAAGAACGTTATTACGCGATTCGTAACGTCGACAAAATTCCAACGTTTTTTATCAGCGTGGTTTCCGATAGCGACCACTGGTTATTTGTCGCCTCTAATGGTGGCCTAACCGCCGGCAGGGTGTCTCCCGACACCGCTCTATTCCCTTATATTACAGTGGACAAGATCTACGAGAGCACGCTGCACACCGGCAGTAAAACACTGTTGCGCGTAGAGCTTGAGGGGCAGCATGACGACTGGGAACCGTTCAACACAGAACATGACAACCGATTTGAGATCAGTCGTAATCTGTATAAGAACGGTTTGGGTAACAAACTCATGTTTGAAGAAATCAACCATGATCTGCAGCTAGCGTTTCGCTATACATGGGTATGCAGCGATAGCTACGGCTTTGTCAGGCAGTGTGAACTTGAGAACCTTGGCTCGGGAAGCTGTTCGGTTGAACTCCTTGACGGATTGCAGAACCTGCTACCCGCCGGCACTCCCCGCTTCGCCCAGACCAACACCAGCTATCTGGTGGATGCCTATAAATGGAATGAACTTGACGAACAAACAGGATTGGGCCTGTTCACGCTGTTTTCCGGTATAACCGATCGCGCCGAGCCTAGCGAATCACTCAAGGCCACCACGATATTTTGTCTCGGACTTGATAAGCCCACCGTCCTGCTCAGCAGCGAGCAAATCGATCGTTTCCGTCACTCCGCCAAGGTAGTTCAAGAGAGCCACACGCGGGGTATTCGCGGCGCCTATCTGGTCAACACCTCGCTGGAGCTGGCACCAAAAACATCGAAACACTGGCAGCTAGTTGCCAACATCGAGCAAAGCCAAACTGAGTCGGTCGATTTACAGCGTCAACTCGCTAACCCACAAGCACTTGCGGCTGCCATTGAACAGTCCATTCAACACGGCAGCGACGCGCTCGCTCGCATCATGGCCGGCTGCGATGGATTTCAGGTAACGGCCGAAGAGAAGGTGGCAGTCCATCACTATGCCAATGTTCAGTACAATGTTTTACGAGGTGGTATATTCGATAATCAGTATCAGGTTTCCTCTGGTGATTTCAGCGCCACGATTAGGTTATTTAATGACGATGTCTATCAACAGCATCAGGCAATGCTTGACGCCCTGCCGAAGCATGTGGACTTCAATCAATTACTGTCGACTATTATTAATCAAGGTGACCCCCAGCTTGAACGCCTCACCTATGAGTACTTGCCCATCACCTTTGGCCGACGTCATGGCGATCCCAGCAGGCCCTGGAACGATTTCGAAATCAAGCTGAAAAACGACCAGGGCGAGCCATTGCTGTCCTACCAAGGTAACTGGCGTGACATCTTCCAAAACTGGGAAGCATTAACGTTCAGCTACCCAGAATTTATAGAAAATGTAATAGCCAAGTTCGTCAATGCTTCTACCGCCGATGGCTACAATCCCTATCGCATCACCAAAGAAGGTATCGACTGGGAAGTAGAAGAACCCGATGATCCCTGGAGCTACATTGGCTATTGGGGTGATCACCAGATCATCTACCTGCAAAAATTATTGGAGCTTTCGCAACAGTTTCACCCAACCCGACTTGATCTGCTTCTGCACCGGCGCATATTTAGTTACGCCAATGTTCCTTACAAGATCAAACCCTTTGAGGACCTGTTAGAAAACGCCAAGAACACGGTGGTTTATGATAATCAACAGGCGCTGCGAATTGAACAGAGGGTAACTAGGCTCGGCGCCGATGGTAAGTTGTTGGCGGACGCCAATGGTCAGGTATACCTGGTTAACCTGCTAGAGAAATTACTGGTGCCACTGCTAAGCAAGCTGGGCAACCTGGTCATAGACGGTGGTATCTGGCTCAACACTCAACGACCGGAGTGGAACGACGCTAATAACGCATTGGTTGGCCAAGGTCTGTCAATGGTGACGCTTTATTATATGCACCGCTATGTAAAGCTTTTGCAACAATTGCTAACGGCGCAATTAACCAATGGACAGCCCGAAGTGGTCAGTTTGTCCACGGAGGTCAGCCAATGGTTGTTCGATACCGGCTCGGCACTCAGTTCAGTGCGCGAGCATCTGGGTCATGGCCCAATTTCTGAGACACTGCGCTACGCCACATTGGCCGAGCTTGGCCAGGCGTCCAGCCGTTATCGCCAAGCCATCTATCAACAGGAGTCCTTTAGTGGCACTCGGCCCCATGGCCTTGTGCAAATAATGGCCCTGCTCGACGATGCTCAGGCTGCGATCGATCACAGCATTCAAAGCAACTTGGGGTCTGATGGCCTTTATCATGCTTATAACTTATTAGAATTGCGGTCGGAAACGGTAACCGTCGATAGACTCTACGCTATGCTGGAGGGACAGGTAGCAGCCCTCAGCTCCGGCGCCATTGCACCGGCTCAAGCAGTCGAAGTGTTGGACACATTATTTGAAAGCAACGTTTACCGGGCCGACCAAAACACCTTCCTGCTTTACCCCGACCGTCCATTGCCGAGCTTCTTAGCAAAAAACCGCCTGCCCACTGATCAAGTCGAAGCGCTGCCATTACTCATGCAAATGCTGGCACAAGGTGAGCATCGTATTATCGAGCGCGATGCCAACCGCTGCTACCGGTTTAATGCTGAACTAAGCAATATCGGCGATCTCAATGACCAACTGGATGCCTTGACTGCGGAGTATGGTGACGCCATTGAGCAATCGCGCCAACCGCTTCAAGCGTTGTACGAACAGGTGTTTAATCATAAGGCCTTTACCGGCCGTTCGGGCGGCATGTTCGGCTTTGAAGGGCTGGGCAGTATCTATTGGCATATGGTGTCTAAATTGCTACTAGCGGTACAGGAAAACTT
>Ga0302138_10000964_pt1 | contig 14391 bp, 14 predicted proteins | sample CBN3_321_MG_FD_203110 | JGI IMG/M metagenome (GOLD analysis project Ga0302138, IMG submission 203110) | Marine microbial communities from Western Arctic Ocean, Canada - CBN3_surface | ecosystem: Environmental > Aquatic > Marine > Oceanic | place: Canada: Western Arctic Ocean | collected 2017-09-15 | reverse complement strand
GCCGCTTTTTTGATCCTTTGGCGAAGGCTTTAATGGAGCAACGTCGAGATCTTCTATGGTCGGAGAGTAACCGCCGGTCGGTGGCGCAGATCTTGCGGGCCATATCGCAACAGCCGGAGCAGGTGTTTCGCGATCCTGAAGACGGGCTTATTCTGACTAAAATCATTACCCAACTTGAAGAGAGCCCAACCCGAGAAGACCTTGAGCCTTCGGCTGAGCTTCTATGGCTTCTGGCTTTGGAGGTGGAAGATGGTGATCTTGATCAGGCAGTTGAAAAGCTGGCGCGCGCACAAGATAAGCTGGCAGAAGCTATCAAAAACGATGCCACGCGCGAAGAAATCGCCCAGTTGATGGAAAAATTGCGCCAAGCTCAGCGGGGTTATTTCAAAGAGCTCGCGGAGCGCAATCCGCCGTCAGAACAGCCTGGGCTGCTGCCTAATGCAGATGACAACACCGTATCGGATGATCAGATGCAAGAGATGATGGATCGCTTGCAGCATTTGATGGAAGAGGGCCGAATGGCAGAGGCACAGGAGTTGTTGGAAGAGATCAACCGCCTGATGCAAAACCTACAAAAATCGCAGGGTCAATCTGGTGGTGGGGGGCAGGAGAGCCAAGACGGTGGCCAGCAACAGATGGAAGATTTGGCCGATAGTCTCCGCCAACAGCAGGGGCTATCGGACCAAACCTTCCTTGAATTTCAAAACCCCGGCCAAGGCCAGGATGGTGGCGCGGGCGATGGGGCAGAGGAGTCAGTAGATGGTGGATCCTTAGCCGAGCTGCAAGAACAATTACAGCGTGAGCTGCATAGCCAGAGGGGCAATCTGCCTGGGTCCGGTACAGAGCCGGGACAAGAGGCTCGCCGGGCACTGGATGAAGCGGGCCGCGCCATGGAACGCGCGGCGGAAGACCTCGAGACTGGCAATCTGTCGGGCGCATTAGATCATCAATCTGAGGCCATAGATGCCCTGCGCGAAGGCATGCGCAGTTTAGGTGCGGCCTTGGCCGAGCAACAGCCCCAAGGTCAAGGTGCGACGCCAAATGACCGAAGATTGGAGGATGAATCGCAAGATCGCAACACTCGAGATCCATTGGGCCGCGATGTTGGTGGAAATGGGCAGTTGGGCGCTGGGGAACAGATGGTGCTGCAAGAGGAGCTTAGATTGCGCTCGCAAGAGTTGATGGACGAAATTCGCCGCCGCTCAGGCGCGCTCGACCGCACAGAAGAAGAGCGCGGATATCTACAAAGATTGCTGGACAGGTTTTGAGTTTAACCGAAGCTTTGTCGATATTCTAAAATTCTAGACACGCTATTTTGCAGCCATTGGCGTATGTCATCAACCCATAAAATATAAAAGTTAACCCAATCGGTGTAGGCAGGGAAAGCCTCCGTAATTTTTGGTGCAAAAACGTAGAGGGCTGCTAGCGCTCCAAGTAATGTGACGGCCACAAGGATGCCACGTTGCCGGTTGTTGAGTGGTGGCACATCATCCTCTGGCCCCGAGGTAAGGGTTATCTCTGCCATGGGCGGAGTTTCAGTCAGCTCTGTGTCCATATCTTCAATAGGTGGCATATGGTTGCGACGCGATGGAGGGTTTTTGGCGTTAAGTGTAGTTTGTATCCTGGCTGAAGGCTCTTTGGTCTCTGCAGGGTTTGCTATCGCTGATGGTCTAGAATTGTTAGATGTTTCCACATTTCTAGCCGCCAATTCGCGCTGGGCTTCTTGCTGTAAAATGCTGATCACTTCTGGATCAATTCCACTGCTTTTGAGCGGGGCGGGCTTAATTTCTACAAACCAAATAGTATCACAACTAGAACATTGGACATCACGTCCGGCATTTGGAATGATGCTGTCGGCAACCTCATATTCCGCATCGCATTTTGGGCATAGTAAACGCATAGACGCCTCGAATCTATTATTAGTGTTAGTCTTTAAGTAACAAGTAACCTAGCGCCTTAAGTGCAGCACGGAAAGTGCGAAGATTACCAAAGGTTTCGATCGGTCAACACACGTATTCCATTATATATATCCACAACGATAAAGCCATAAGAAACAAGCTGGTTTAGATGAACGATTGGGCCTACAATAATATTCAACACTGCGTTTGATTCAGGGATGCCCGCTGCGCAAAGCTTTTAAGGAACCACGATGAAAAACGCGCTGCAATGGATCCGCTCTTTGCTTTTTAATATTCAAATGTATGTTGCCATGGTTGTTGTTGCGATCATTTTCCTTATTCCAATGATTATTAGTCAAAAAGGCGCATCTATGGCGGCGCATCTCTATTGTTGGTGGGTGGTTTGGAGCGCGCGCTGGATGATTGGGCTTAAGGTCAAAGTGAGTGGTTCTCTTCCAAAAAATGAGGTTTTGGTCGCTGCCAAGCACCAATCATTTTTTGATATTATTGTGATTTTTAATTGTCTCCCAAACCCGAAATTTATCATGAAGCGGCAACTGTTATTCACTCCAATACTTGGCCAATATGCCTACCGATTAGGATGTGTCCCTGTAAATCGTGGCAAAGGGGCCGCGGCCATCCGGAAGATGGTTGCGGATGTGGCGTCTGGCAGAGTTGCACCGGGGCAATTGGTGATTTACCCTCAAGGCACCCGTGTGGCTCCCGGCACAAAGAAAGTCTATAAAATGGGAACTGGTGTTTTGTACCGCGAACTGCAACAAGATTGCATCCCAGTCGCATTAAACACTGGGCTTTTTTGGCCAAAGCGCAGTGTGATGCGCAAACCGGGTACCGCCACTGTCGAATTTATGGAGCCTATAGCTAAGGATAAGCCTGTGCCAGAATTTATGGCGCTGATGGAGCAGGCCGTCGAAGTGCGGTCGCGCGAGTTGATGGCTGAAGTGGGTTTTTACGAATAAAATAATAGCATTATGCCCTCATGCTTTTGTGTGAGGCTGCAACCGCTTGCGTTACACAGTATGGGCGATACTTTGCGTCCGCAAGCCGCAGGTGCGGGGCAAGGTGCGCAAATAGCTGGCGCGGCTTATAATCAGAGCTGGAAGGCACGGGCTAACAAAGGCATGTGGTAGGCTTGGGTTAACTGGCGAGACCTTTGGTGCCGATGTCGAGGAATTTTTGTCTGCGATCTTTCATCAAACCATCTGGGCTTTTTGTGCACAATTCATCAAGTAACTTTCCTAATGTAGATCCCACCGCTTGCATTGTGGCTTTGCCATCACGATGTGCTCCGCCTTTCGGTTCTAGGATGATTTGATCACAAATCCCCAGGTTTTTAAGGTCCTGCGCTGTGAGACGCAAAGCTTCAGCCGCCTCACGCATTTTCTCAGCATCTTTCCACAGGATTGAAGCACAGCCTTCCGGGCTAATCACCGAATAGATGGAATGTTCCAGCATCACTAATCGATTAGCTGTTGCAAAGGCCACCGCACCTCCAGAGCCACCCTCACCAATGATTACTGAAATCAAAGGAACTTTAAGTTGGAGACATTTTTCGGTTGAACGCGCAATTGCTTCGGATTGACCGCGCTCTTCAGCGCCTTTGCCTGGATAGGCGCCGGGGGTATCTACCAAGGAGATAACTGGCAGGCCGAACCGATTGGCGAGATCCATTAGGCGAATGGCTTTGCGGTACCCTTCTGGGCGGGCCATGCCAAAATTGCGTGCGATGCGAGACTTGGTATCGCTGCCTTTTTCGTGACCAATCACCATAACTGGCCTGTCACCCAAACGCGCTAAACCACCCATGATAGAATGGTCATCAGCAAAATTTCGATCACCAGCAAGAGGGGTGTATTCCTGAAAAAGTTCTTGAATGTAATCTTTGCAGTGTGGCCGGTCTGCATGGCGGGCCACCTGGCATTTTCGCCAAGGTGTTAGCTTTTCATAAAGCTCACCGAGCATGTCACTGGCTTTTTTGTCAAGAGCTTTAGCCTCTGAGTCAACATCCATATCCTCATTGTCACGGCCCATTGCGCGAAGCTCTTCAGCCTTGCCTTCAATTTCTGCCAATGGGCGTTCAAATTCAAGATAGTTGGTCATTGGTGGCCTCAAGATAAAGTCTTTTAACATATATGACCCTAGCCTGATTAAAGTGCAACAGACCAAGCTTTGATCGGCAATTTAAACTTATTAGCCCTAGTTTTTAAGTCCCTTTGATCATCTCGAACTGTCGGACTACAACCTCGGCTTGCTTAATTGACGCAATATCAACCAACCGCCCTTTGTAGACCGTGGCGCCTTCGCCGTTCTCTTTGGCCTGTCTCATCGCCTCAAGTATTTCGCGTGCTTCAGCTACGGCTGCCTCTGAGGGGGTGAAAACTTCATTTGATAGGGCAATTTGCCTTGGATGAATGGCCCATTTTCCAACCATGCCCAATGTTGCTGAGCGGTAGGCTTGGGCGCGAAATCCAGCATCATCACTGAAGTCGCCAAATGGACCATCGACTGGTAAAATTCCGTGGGTACGGCAGGCCGCCACAATTGCCGCTTGGGCCCAGTGCCAGGGATCTGACCAATGTTTAACATCGCCTTGCAGCATGTAGTAGTTATCTTGCGTGCCACCAATGCCCGTTGTCTGCATACCCATGCTGGCTGCAAAATCTGCGGCGCCCAGTGACATTGCAACAAGGCGCGGTGAGCTTCTGGCGATTTCTTCCACATGGGCTATCCCTGCGGCACTCTCTATAATCACTTCAAAGGCAATGGGTTTGGTCCGCCCCTTTGCTGTTTCAATAGCTGTCACTAAAGCATCAACTGCATAAACATCAGCAGCGCATCCGACTTTAGGGATCATGATTTGATCCAGCCTCTCGCTGGAGTGTTCCAAGAGGTCGATCACATCTCGATACCAATAGACTGTGTCTAAGCCATTGATGCGTACGGATAGCGTTTTGCTGCCCCAGTTCACGTCATGAGTGGCTGCAATCACATTTTTGCGGGCTGCGTCTTTATCGGAAGGTGCTACACTGTCTTCAAGGTCTAAATTAATTACGTCCGCACTACTGGCCGCCATTTTCTCAAATAATACTACACGAGATCCAGGGCCGAATAATTGACAACGGTTTGGGCGAGACACGGGGGCAGGTTGCAAGTGAAATGACATATCAAACCTCGGTAACGAAATTACAAGATGGGCTTAGTTTATAATATTATCTTGCGCTGCCGGCTGCAAGGCCATTCGGTTTTGATGGTGTAGGGAATGATTCTGCCACTCGGGTGGGTATGCCCAATGACTATTGCTGATACTTATATAAGTTTGGAATTTTATTCGAATAAATTATGTTTAATTAAAATTTTTTCCCATTAATATGGTAAGCTACGATTTATAATGGGGGATATTTTATGAAATCTGACGTATTTAATGTTTAATAACCTTAGGAGATCACCATGATTAAAACCCCATACCTTCTCTTTTTAGGCGATGCGCCAGACCAGCTCGCTGCTAAAGTCGCTATTGGAATCAAAGATTGGCGCCCAGAAAATGCGGTTGCGCAATTTCGGATGGCGGGTTGTGGTGCAGATCTTGGTATTCAAGATATGACTCTTGCGGAGGCCAAAGCTGCTGGAGCAAAAACTCTCGTCATAGGGGTCGCCAATCGGGGCGGGATTATTTCAGACGCATGGAAGGCTGTTCTAAAAGATGCTTTGGCTATGGGATATGATCTGGCTTCTGGCCTGCATAACCTGCTGCGCGATGAGGCTGATTTGGTGGCAGCGGCTACGGCTAATAGCTGTGCGCTGCATGATGTGCGTGTACCGAGCGTGCACTACCCAATTGCCAACGGGAAAAAGCGGAGTGGCAAGCGCTGCCTGACCGTAGGCACGGATTGCTCGGTAGGTAAAATGTATACTGCTATGGCGATGGATGCTGAAATGCGTAAGCGTGGGCTGAAGTCCTCCTTTCGGGCCACGGGCCAAACGGGTATTTTGATCACGGGTGGTGGCGTACCATTGGACGCGGTGATTGCTGATTTTATGGCTGGGTCGGTTGAATATTTAACACCAGACAACGATGTTGACCACTGGGACCATATTGAAGGGCAAGGCAGCCTGTTCCATGTGTCTTATTCGGGCGTAACAATGGCTTTAGTACACGGCGGCCAACCGGATGCGTTGGTTTTAGGTCACGAACCCACCCGTTCACACATGCGTGGCTTGCCAGAATATCAACAACCCTCATTGGAAGATCTGCGGGATGTAGCCTTAACCTTGGCTCATGTAGGTAATCCAGCCTGCCAGGTTGTGGGGATATCTGTGAACACGCAGCATATGTCAGAAGTAGAATCAATGGCTTACTTGGCTGAACTTGAGACGCGCATGGGTCTACCTACTGTAGATCCAATCCGAATTGGTGCAGGCCGCTTGGTGGACGCATTGGCCACTTTATAAAAAATTTAGTGTTGCGCCCAGTTAAAGATGCAGTCAGTCAATCTGTGATGCACTTTGACTGACTGACTGACTGACTGACTGACTGACTAACTGAGTGCTTAGTGCGAGAGCACTTTGGTCAAAAGAAAAGAGGAAAATGCATGCATATTTCGGTTCAGGCTGAAACCTTTAAATTGGCGAAAGTATTTACTATCTCGCGCGGGTCACGCACCGAGGCAGAGGTTCTAACTGTCCGCGTTGAGCGAGATGGTCACATAGGGTGGGGCGAATGTGTACCCTATGCCCGTTATGGTGAGACATTGCTGAGTGTTACGGCACAGATTGAGGCACTTGGATCTGTGGGCCGCTCCGATTTGGCAGAGGCATTGCCGGCTGGTGCTGCCCGCAATGCAGTGGACTGTGCTTTATGGGATTTAGACGCCAAAACAGCTGGAGTGCGGGTGTCTGATATGATTGGGCTGGGCACTTTGGCCCCAGAAATTACGGCTTATACTTTGTCGCTTGATACTCCGGAGGTGATGCAGGCGCATGCGGCTTTGAACGCGTTTCGACCTTTACTAAAAATTAAGTTGGGAACCCCCAATGATATGCCACGTTTGGAAGCTGTGCGTCGTGGTGCACCTAAGGCTCGGATCATTGTAGATGCAAATGAAGGTTGGAGTGCTGAGGTCTATTCGGATTTAGCCCCTCACTTAGTACGCTTGGGTGTTGAGCTGGTTGAGCAACCATTGCCTGTCGCAGAGGACCATGCTCTTTTAGGCCTAGATCGCCCCGTGCCCGTGTGCGCGGATGAGAGCTGTCATGACAGCAGCTCTTTAATTAATATGAAAGGCAAATACGACTTTGCCAACATCAAATTGGACAAAACAGGAGGACTTACAGAGGCTTTGGCTTTGCGCGATGCTGCGCGGGCCTCAGGCTTTGGGATAATGGTAGGCTGCATGGTGGGTAGTTCGCTAGCGATGGCACCTGCGGTATTGGTTGCACAGGGTGCGGCATTTACCGATCTTGACGGCCCGCTGCTTTTGGCAGAGGATCGTGACCAATCTTTGAGATTTGATGCTAACGGTGTGCACCCGCCTGAAGCTGCCTTGTGGGGATGATGCAATGACACGGACAGTTTATGTAAATGGCGTCTTTTTACCTGAAAACGAGGCCACAGTATCAATTTTTGACCGCGGGTTCCTGTTTGCGGATGGAGTTTATGAGGTTACATCGGTTTTGGATGGTAAGTTAATAGATTTTGAAGGTCATGCTATACGCTTGGCGCGGTCGTTGGGCGAGCTTGGTATGCGAAACCCTATCGAGAAATTGGATTTGTTGGAGGTGCATCGAGAATTGGTGCGCGCAAATGATATCTGGGAAGGCTTGATCTATCTTCAAATCACCCGTGGAGCAGCAGCGGATCGTGATTTTGCTTATCCAAGTGCAGATACACCCCCGACTATCGTTTTGTTTACTCAGAATAAGCCGGGTCTTGCTGATAGCCCAATGGCTAAAGTCGGAATTAAAGTGATTTCAATTGCTGATCAACGTTGGGGCCGGCGTGATATTAAGACGGTGCAACTGCTGTACCCATCGATGGGTAAAATGATGGCCAAAGCAGCGGGCTGTGATGACGCTTGGATGGTAGAAGATGGTACAGTTACTGAAGGCACATCAAACAATGCTTATATAGTAAAAGGTGGTAAGATTATTACTCGGCATCTTTCAAATGATATTCTTCATGGCATCACTCGGGCCGCTGTGTTGCGATTTGCCCGGGAAGCGCAAATGGAAGTAGAAGAGCGAGCCTTTACTGTGACTGAAGCGCAGGGTGCAGATGAAGCCTTTTTCACATCCGCCTCAGCTTTTGTGATGCCTGTAGTCGAGCTGGATGGTCAAGCGATTGGGACTGGTGCGCCGGGGCCTGTGGTAACCCGGCTGCGGGAAATTTATCTGGATGAAAGCCGTAAGATCGCAATCTAATAAATTCTTTTAGTTGGAGTGGAATCTCTGCTACTTCTCATTATGGGAATTTCTGACAATCCATTTTTCATAAGAAAACTTTGAATTTGGACTGGATGGAGAGGTAGGTTTTTTGGATTTACGCTTAGTGTTGGGCTAGCGTCGATTGTTAGAATATAGCGACAGGTAAAAATACTGTCTGAGATGTTTGGCATTTGGTCTAGTTTTTAATAGGCGCAAGCCAGTAGGCCCGCGCCTTTTAGCTTCTATTTATGAGCCTTTGAGAAACTTTCCTGGGATTCTGAGCTTGCTTCCGTTTGAAAATCAGCTTTCCATTGATCAAACGGCATTCCGTAGAACGCTTCACGGGCTTGGCCCTTGGTCATCTCGATCCCTACCTCTTGGGCTGCTTCTTGATACCAGCGTGACAAACAGTTTCGGCAAAAACCGGACTGGTTCATCAAGTCAATATTCTGCACATCGGGGCGTTTGGTGATGAGATGATGCTGAAGGCGGCGAAATGCTGCGGCCTCAACTTCAATTTTGGTTTGTGCGTCCATTTTATTCTCCTGCTTTGGATGTTTTAATGCTGGCTAAGGCATGTTGTAAAATTGGGGCCAGAAGCTGTGCCCAGGCCTGCTGGCCTTTTGAGCTTTCAATTAAATCATTTCTCACTTCGATCAATATATTCAGCCGGCCATTGCGCAGTGCATGTTGGTCGATGCTATCTCCTGGCAAATGCCCATTATAGGGCTCGTTGATACCAACTGTAAGATCCCCTCGTGATTGAAGTCCTGCGATAGTGGGATCTGCAAGGCGGCGATCCCTGGAAAAAAGAATGCCTATCTCCCAAGGGCGTGTTTGCCTGCCTTTGAGCTGGGGTGTGAATGAATGGATCGCGATGATGGCCCGAGCAGGAGTAGCCAGTTTTGCATAGGCTTGGTGATAAGGGCGATGGTAGGCGTCTAGCCTTCTATTAACCTCGGTCGCGTCAGCATGGCGGTTGGTAGGTATGATCGTTCCGTCGTACAGTTTCATAAGCAAGGTTGGGTCATCTTCGCCGCGGTTGGGGTCGATCACCAATCGTGAGAAATTGCTACACAGAACTGGGGCTTGCAAAAGTAAGCCCAACGCTAAACTTAGCCCTTCTGCACCAACATCATATGCAATGTGGCGCTGCATTTCTTTTGCTAGCAAGCCAAGAGATTTACTGTTCATGGATGATGGCACATGGTTGCGAGCATGGTCGCAGGTAATAAGCCATGGCCCTTTTTGTTCTGATCCTGTAATAAAAAATGGTAAATCGTTTTGCATGTCGCATCTTAGCTTAGTTGTAGTTGGATGTGAATTGGGGCAATAGGGCTTCAACCTGATAGCGTTAACAATAAGTGAGCCCTGTGAATGAAACGTGACAGAAATGTAAAAATCGTAGCAACCCTTGGGCCTGCATCAAATGATTACGAAATGATCCGTGCCCTGCATGAAGCTGGAGCTGATGTATTCCGACTAAATATGTCACATGGTGATCATTCTGAAATTGCTACGCGTCATGCCATCATTCGCCAAATTGAAAAAGATCTTGATAGCCCCATTGCGATCCTTGCCGATTTACAGGGACCCAAATTAAGGGTAGGGCCGTTTAAAAATGGTGAAGAAGAACTCGTCAATGGCGCTGATTTTCGTTTAGATTTAAAGGAGGCTGACGGGGACGTCACACGAGTGACACTGCCACACCCTGAAATTTTCCAAGCACTAGAGGTTGGTACGAGGCTTTTGGTTAATGACGGTAAAATTAGGCTTAAAGTTAAAAGCTGTGGTGCTAATTTTGCAGATTGTGTTGTTGAAGCTGGCGGTACGATTTCCAATCGCAAAGGCGTTAACGTTCCTGACGTGATATTGCCTCTCAAAGCCCTGTCTCCTAAAGATCGGGCAGATCTTGAGTTTGCTTGCGAACTGGGCGTGGATTGGTTGGCTTTATCTTTCGTACAGCGTCCTGAAGATGTTTACGAAGCACGCGCCCTCGCTAATGGCAGAGCCGCTGTGATGTCAAAAATTGAAAAACCAGCAGCGGTTGACGCATTTGATGAGATTTTACGCGTGAGTGATGGGATTATGGTTGCGCGTGGCGATCTTGGAGTTGAGTTACCTGTTCAAGCCGTGCCGCCTATTCAAAAGCAACTGGTCGGCAAGTGTCGTGCAGCCGCAAAGCCGGTTATTGTGGCTACGCAAATGTTAGAAAGTATGATTGAAAGCCCGATGCCAACGCGGGCGGAGGTCAGCGATGTTGCTAATTCTATCTATGAAGGCACGGATGCCATTATGCTGTCGGCTGAATCTGCGGCGGGTTTGTTTCCAATTGAAGCTGTAACAACGATGAACAACGTGGCTATCGAAGTGGAACAGGACCCGACTTATACCAGTATTCTCGAGGCCAGTCGCAGTGCTAAAGGCAAAACTGTTGCTGATAGTATAGTGGCTGCTGCACGCGAGATTTCAGAAACCACAGAGATTAAGGCGATTGCTTGTTTTACCTTTTCGGGCACGACGGCAAGCCTCACCGCGCGAGAGAGACCCAGGGTCCCAATCATAGCTTTAACCGCCAATATAGATACGGCACGGCGCCTGTGCCTAACCTGGGGGACAAATTGTGTGATCACTGGGCCAGTGGATCGTTTCAAAGTGGCAGTGGTGGCTGCTGTGCGTGCAGCTGTCAGCCAAGGCTTTGCAAAAGAGCAAGACCAAATTGCAGTGACTGCGGGTGTTCCATTCAATCAAGCTGGAACTACAAATATTTTGCGGGTAGCGCCGTGTGAGGAGCGTTTAATCTATCGATCAGAACCAGACAGCTGATGGATTTAAAATTAGGCTAGATGACAGCACGCAGGTGATTTAAGCTTTGGCGATATTCTCCAGACATTATTATGGTTCTAGTGCCGCTGTTAAAGTAATAATTACCGCTTGCCCTTAGCTTTGATCCTGCCTACAAGCCAAGTTCTACCGCGAGACCGGCCTAAAGTGGCATGCCGAGTCGCGTGTTCACGTTCTAAAATAGGAGACCGAAATGCCCAAAATGAAGACCAAGTCGAGTGCCAAAAAGCGCTTTAAGGTGACAGCGACCGGTAAGGTCATGGCTGCACAAGCTGGCAAACGCCACGGAATGATAAAACGTTCCCGCAAATTCATTCGTGACGCCCGCGGCACGACCACTCTGTCTGCTCCTGACGCGAAAATCGTCAAGAGCTACATGCCCTACGACCGTTAAGGAGGTTTACAGAGATGTCCCGTGTAAAAGGTGGTACAGTAACCCACGCCCGTCACAAGAAAATAATTAAAGCTGCCAAAGGTTATTCTGGCCGCCGGAAAAACGTATTCAAAACAGCCACCCAGGCCGTTGATAAAGCAAACCAATATGCAACGCGCGACCGCAAAGTCCGTAAGCGTAATTTCCGTAGCTTGTGGATCCAACGCATCAATGCTGCATGCCGTAGCCATGATGAAAACTTGTCATACAGCCGGTTCATAAATGGATTGTCTTTGGCTGGTATCGAAGTTGACCGTAAAGTTTTGGCTGATTTGGCTGTAAATGAACCAGGTGCATTTGGTGCGATAGTGTCAAAAGCTCAGGCTGCGCTCGTTTAAAAACTTCTATAAAGTTGATCAAGCAGCCTCGGATATTTCCGCGGCTGTTTTTGTTTGTAATACTGGATTTAGCAGCATGGCTTATGTGTTGATGAAGTAGTCATAAAATTAAAGAATAAGTGGGCAGTGCCACTTTTAAGCTAGCTTAGATTCGAACGCTTTAATCTTTAATCTCTAATCTCTAATCTCTAATTTTGGTTTAATTACTTATTATTTTATTTTAAAATTAAGTACTTATTCGCAGCTGTAATTTTTCACTTGGCCACTCCTACTATTTCCATCATACGGCACGAATGATTGTTCGGTTGATCAACGGCCTTTGGCACCATATCCGCTACATCCCGCTGTTATCGGCACTGTCGATTTCGCGGGGCCGTGCGTTTGATAGGCGATCTAGGGCACTTGGCGCTTTGGTGGGTTTTTTGGTGCGCTACTTCCCGATTGCGCGCCGCCGGGTTGAGCCTGAGTTGCGCCGGGTTTATCCTGATATGCCTCGGGCTGAGCGTTTGCAGTTATGTCGCAATATGGGCCGCAATATGGGCCGCACTCTTTTTGAGATTTTGCACTGTGCCGAATTCCAAACCCTGCATAATCGCAACACTGTATCTGGGCCTGGGCTTAAAGCGCTGCAATCAGCCCAGGCTGCCGGCAAAGGTGCAATTATAGTATCAGGTCACTTTGGTCAGTGGGAAGCTATCCGGTCTGCATTGAAAGCCCGGGGTATGGAAACTGGGGCTGTTTACCGTCCGCAGACAAACCGCCATTATGAACGCCGCCTGTTGTCTGGTATTGAAGCCGGTGGGAAGCCTATTTTTGCCACAGGTAAAATTGGCACTAGAGCCTTGGTTCGCCATATCCGTGAAGGTGGCTTCATTGCGATCCTGCTGGATGAGAAATATCCTGATGGAGCGCCGCTTCCATTCTTAGGCCACCCTGCCTTAACATCGCTTGTCGCAGCTCAACTTGCCTTGAAATACGACCTACCCATGGTTCCTGCCTTTGGAACGCGAATTGGAGATGGTACAAAATTCAATGTCGAATTTGATGCTGTGATTACGCCCTCTGACAGCATTACGATGACCCAAGCGTTCAATGACAACCTCTCAGATCGGGTCCTCGCTGATCCTGCTCAATGGTATTGGATGCTGCGCCGGTGGAAGGGCGCATAAGAGATTTTGGTGTATGGTAGGGTGCTGTCAGGACTACGGTCGCGGAGCCTATCTGTGTGGCATACCGGGTAACAACTCTAACCGCTCTTGCTCGCACTTGATAATCTCGCTAGCACGGTGCGCAACAGCATATGGAGGATCCGATGGACGATCTACGCGAAAAGTATTTAGATTTAATCTCGGCGGCTGCGGATGAATCTGCGCTGGAAAATTTGCGCGTTCAGGCTGTTGGTAAAAAGGGTGAAATCAGCCTTCAGATGCGTTCTCTGGGCAAGATGACCCCAGAAGAACGCCAAGATGCGGGTCCGGCGCTTAATGCGCTCAAGAATGAGGTTAATTCCGCATTAATCGCCCGGAAGGCATCGCTGGCAGAAGCAGCTCTTGAAGAGCGCCTGAAGTCTGAATGGTTGGACGTGACTTTGCCTGGCCGTGGCAACAAAATTGGTTCAGTCCACCCAATCTCACAGGTTTGGGAAGAAGTAATTGCAATCTTCGCCGACATGGGGTTTTCGGTGGCCGAAGGGCCACAAATCGAAACAGATTGGCATAATTTTGATGCGCTAAACATGCCAGGCCACCATCCAGCGCGTGCTGAGATGGATACTTTTTACACGTATCGTGCCGAAGGTGATGAGCGCCCGCCGCATGTGTTACGTACGCACACCAGTCCCGTACAAATCCGTTCGATGGCTAAAATGGGTGCGCCGATGCGGATCATCTGTCCGGGCCGAGTATACCGTGCTGATTATGATCTAACTCACACGCCAATGTTCCACCAAGTTGAGGGTTTAGCTCTGGGCACCGATGTGTCGATGGCTAATCTGAAATGGTGTTTGGAGGAATTTGTGAAGGCGTTTTTTGAGGTGGATAATGTTGAGTTGCGGTTCCGCGCGTCGCACTTTCCTTTCACGGAGCCTTCTGCAGAGGTCGACATTCGCTGTAGCTGGTCCAATGGTCAGCTGAAAGTGGGTGAGGGTGACGATTGGATGGAAGTCCTAGGCAGTGGCATGGTGCATTCGAAGGTTTTGGAAGCAGGCGGCATTGATGCACAGAAATACCAGGGTTTTGCCTTTGGGCTTGGAATCGATCGGATTGCGATGCTTAAGTACGGCATCCCCGATTTGCGTGCTTTCTTTGACAGTGATTTGCGCTGGTTACGTCATTATGGCTTTGCGGCACTAGATAAGCCGGGTTTGGTCAGTGGGCTGAGCCGTTAATCCATTTTTTTGCTTGGTACATTTTGAATTAATATAGCGGTGGGAGCATCC
>Ga0302138_10000962_pt1 | contig 14402 bp, 10 predicted proteins | sample CBN3_321_MG_FD_203110 | JGI IMG/M metagenome (GOLD analysis project Ga0302138, IMG submission 203110) | Marine microbial communities from Western Arctic Ocean, Canada - CBN3_surface | ecosystem: Environmental > Aquatic > Marine > Oceanic | place: Canada: Western Arctic Ocean | collected 2017-09-15 | reverse complement strand
AGAACGTAGCTGGAATCTGTATGCGGTGTGCGGTGTGCGGTGTGCGACACCAACCCCTATCAGTGTGGGCCATAGGAGTGACGATACCGATCTCAGCTATTTCCAAACCCGATTACGTCCTTATAGAGCTTAGAATTAAGTCTCAGAGCACCTGTAGCTTTTGTTATAGGTCAGAATGACCACGCGCTGCCTTAAGGATCTGCCGCAATGAGAAATATGTCTTTTTCAAATCCGCCGTTACTTTTAACCTTGCCAAGCCTGACCTTTTCCAACTCATTGATTGTGACGCCAATATAGGCTGTCAAGCCATGAACGACCTCAAGAATATCCGCTAACTTTTGAACGCGAGAACGGCGAGCTGAAGAAGATTGTCGCTTAGCAGACCGTAGACATACGGGTATAAAAGGACGTCAACAGCCGGTAGTTGCAAGCCGCGACAGGGGTTAATCATGACAGGGTTTAACCATGACTAATAAAACGGCTCCGCTCTTTTTATAAGCGAAAAATCATCGGGTCGGTCTTGGTACTCTGCCTAAAAGCCGTATATGCCCGCTAAGCTTCCTTTTCCTCCTTCTGGTATTGAGCGCGGTAACGTGGTTTATTCTTACCTGCCGCAAAGCGGGAACAAAGGTCCCGTTGTTATGATGATCAACGCTAGGCTGATGACATCTGTGGCAGACCATCTGCCGAGGTAACTCGGCATTTTTCACAACTAATTTCACAACTAATTTCACAACAATCAGTGGAGTCACCATGAAAAACATCTGCTTACTCATATTAGCTGCATCTGCCTGCATTCTCAGTACCTCATACGCAGAGGTGCCTACTTCTAAATACGGCGCAGAGGACACATTGGGCGCGATTAACAACCTAAGCCCTGAAAAAGTATTGCAAGCGGCACGTCTGGTCAAACACGGCAAGGCCTATCGGCTTGGCGTGACGACGGGACCAACGTCGCCGGCTTATCCACCCCGCTCGTATTCGATGACGGTCCTACAGTTAGATGACGGCACAGGTACGCCTCTAGGCACCAACCAAGCCACAGGCAATGATGACCTGATGAACCTTTGGATGGGCATTGGCAGTCAGATCGATGGCTTGGGTCATATGGGTGAAAACCATGTCTACTATAATGCCACCCACGCTAGCGATTTTGTAACGCCTAAAGGTCTTACTAAGTTTTCGATTCACGATCTTCCACCCATCGTTACTCGTGGCATCCTGCTCGATATGACTAAACTTTTAGGAAAAAACCCACTGCCAGAGGGCACGGCAATTAACCAGCCGGAAATAGAGCGTGCAGCAAAGGCGGCTAATGTGCAGATCGAAAGTGGCGACGTCGTGTTGCTCCACACCGGTTGGCTGGACATCATGGATGCTGACCCTGAACGCTTTATGGCAGGCCAACCCGGACTTGGTCTAAGCGGCGCCCGATATCTTGCCCAATTGGGTGTCGTCGCCGTTGGCGCAGACAACTGGGCATTGGAAGTGATCCCTGCAGAAAAAGATGGTGAGGTTTTCCCGGTTCATCCCGAGCTTTTAGCCAAAAATGGTGTCTACATACTCGAAAATATGGACAGTAGAGAGCTGGCTCGTGACAGCGTCACCGAATTTTTATTTGTACTCGGGCAGCCTCGCTTCGAAGGAGCAGTCCAGGCGGTGATCAACCCAGTCGCCATTCACTGACCGTTCGTTAGATATCCAACCTAATAGCGAGCAGGAGATCTTTTTACTCAGCGATCGGCTGCGCTCAAGATGACGGGAGGTTGTGGGGGGATAACGCCTCACGTCATTCGGGCACAAGTCTTGGTATAACGGAACTCGTCATCTCGATCGAAGCGGCGGTAGCTCGGTTTTCCAATCGTTACAAGCGATGCTCGCCGCCTGCCGCTGCGCGCAGGGAAACGATGCGTCCAGGGGCTCAATAAAACCGATTTGCACCGAACTGACCCTGAGATCATGCAAGATAGCTTCGGCCTGGCCCGAAGAAAATGACCATTCGGTCTGGTTCGATACTACTCTTATTGGCTGAATATCCTCGTTTCCTTATCCTTACCCAGCGGCAAAGCTATTTTTTTAGTGTTCGGTTTGATTCCGACGCAAGTTTAACGCCGGCAACTTGATGCTAACGTTCTGTTTTAGCACCTTGAAATACTCCGGTAGCACCAACATCAACGGGGTGACGACTAATGTCAGTACAGTAGCAAACGTCAGGCCATAAACGATGCTGCTGGCAAGTTTCACCCAATAGGCAGATACCTGCCCACCATAGACAATCTCGCGATTGATGATGTCGACACTCACATTTGTCGCTAAAGGTAGCAGTCCGAGAATGGTGGTGGTGGTGGTTAAAAAGACCGGGCGGAGTCGTTGGGCACCGGTTTTCACAATGGCATCCACTACTTCCGCACCTGCACGACGCAGTTCGTTGTAAGTGTCGATGAGGATGATATTGTTGTTCACGACAATACCGGCAAGTGCAACAATGCCGATACCCGTCAACATCACGCTAAAGGTTTGATCAAAGGTAAGTAGCCCAAGAAGAACGCCGGCGGTTGACATAACAACAGCAGAGAGAATTAAAGAGGCTTGGTAAAAACTGTTAAATTGTGCAACTAGCAGAATAAACATGAGCAGCAGCGACATCATGAAAGCGAAGCCAATAAATTCTATGGATTCGTTTTGCTCTTCGGTCGCGCCGCGAAATATGATGTGAATTCTAGGGTCGAAATTATTTTTCTGAACAAACTCTTGCAAGGATTTCACTTCGTTGTCGGCAACGATGCCAGGTTTCACGTTTGCACGAATGGTCATGATGTATTCGCCATCCACGCGCTCGATGGCGTCCAATTTGTTCTTTGCGCGTCGCTCGACAAAATTGCTGACAGGTACTGATCCGGCTGTTGTCGTAACGCGCAATTGATCCAGCGAATCCATGTTGCGTTCCGAGAGTGGATACCGCAGTCGTATCTCTACCTCTTCCTCCGCATCGTTCGGACGATATTCACCCAGATATAAACCATTGGTGACAAACTGAACCGCCGCACCCACCTCGTTAACATTGACGTTGAACAACGCTGCCTTTGAGCGATCGACAACCAGTTCCCATTCGATACCGGGTAACACACGGGTGTCCTCGACGTCCCGTACTGTATCCAATTGATCAAGATGCGCCCGTATTTTTTTGACTGTAGGCTCAAGGTCTTCACGGTATTTAGAGGAGACTTGTACCTGAATGTCCTTACCTGTGGGTGGACCATACTCCTGTTCTACAATTTCGAATTGTATGCCAGCGATCGGCGCCAATTTTACTCTAGCTGCTTCCAGGGTTTTTTCTCCGGTCGTGCCTTGCGCCCTCGCATTTTCCATGTCCAGAAATATACTACCCACCTGGTCAGCGGGTGCGCCGCCGCCAAAAAAGCTGACTTGCTGCGGACGACCTGTGCTGGTGAAGTAGGTTTTGACACCGTTCATGGGTAGCAGTAGTTTTTCGGACGTTGTTACCAGGTCCTGGATCTCAGCTTTGGAATAGTTACCGCGTGCGCTAATACTGACTCGGCCAAATGTCGGGTCAGTGGTCGTGAAGTAAATGTACCCGGCGCCGTAGCTCCCATAGGCCTTGAAAATAAGGAACAGAAAACAAAAAGTCACGGTCAGAATAATAACAGGGTAATTAAGCAGCCAGCGAAGAAAGCGTGCGTACGTCCCGGTGATGCCGCGAAGTTCTAAAACATCCCCGTGTTCGAGTATTTTGAGTTGCGCTACAGACTCGTCATCCAGACTGCCAGCCTTGCCAAAAAGAGCGCCAATCGTTGGTCCAAAAAACAAGGCATATAACAGTGACCCAAAAAGCACAGCAAAGACCGTAATAGGCAGGTACTGCATAAACTGGCCAGAAGTACCCGGCCAGAAAAACAGCGGTACAAACGCCGCAAGCGTTGTTGCGGTGGAGGCGAGCACCGGCCAGAACATGCGTTTGGCCGCCGCAATATAAGCCGTTTCTTTACTCATGCCCTCGGACATCTTTCGGTCTGCATATTCGATGACGACAATAGCGCCATCAATCAGCATGCCAAGCCCAAGCAGCATGCCGAACATCACCATGAAGTTGAATGATAGTCCCAGTGCATGGATGGCTGTGATTGCAAACAGGAATGACGTGGGTACTGCTGCCCCGACCAACAAACCTGAGCGCCAGCCCAAGGCTGCGACCACAAGAATCATCACCAGCGCCATGGCGGTCACGATATTTCCTTGTAGCTCTGTCACCTGCTGTTTTGCAAAGGGCGATTGATCTTGACTAAAGATCACGGAAATCTCGGAAGGGTAGTCCTTGGTGACTTCAGCAGTCAGTCGCCTGACCTCTGCATTAAGATCAATCACGTTCTCACCTGGACGTCTAAGTACGTCAACGGTGATCGCTGGTAATCCGTTAACAGCCGTGTAGGCTTCACGATCTTTAAAGGTGCGACGAATGGACGCAACCTTGTCCAGTGTGACGACGGTTTCCCCCGAGGACTTTATCGGCAAACTGAAAACATCATCCCGATTTTCAATTAACCCTGGCACCTTAATCGCAAACCTGCCCTGTCCTGTGTCCATTGCGCCTGCTGCAATTAGTGAGTTGTTGTTGCGTATTGCGTTGAACAAGTCCTGTTGCGAAATCTTGTAGTGTTCTAGCTTTGCCGGGTCAATGGTGGCTTCAAGTAACTCTTCGCGATGCCCGGACAGGCGTGCCTCAGTGACTGCTGGAATCGACTGCAATGCGTATTTTAGTTCAACGGCTTTTTGATACAGGACTCGTTCTGACACTGTCCTACTCGCAAGGCTGACCGCGATAACAGGATAGTCCGAGATACCAATGGCTTTAATGATGGGCTCTTCAGACGTGCTGGGGAGTTCAGCACGTGCTCGGTCCACAGCCGCGCGTACTTCTGATATCGCAATATCAGGATCAAAGGAAATATCAAATTTCAATGCAATGGTTGCAAGTCCCTCTCTTGCATAGGCGTTCACCTCTTCGATGCCTTCGAGTGACCGTACTTCTGCTTCAATCGGCCTGACAATCAGCCGATCTGCATCTTCTGGAGAGATGCCAATGTGTGGAATTGTTACCAACACCAACGGAATGGTAATGTCCGGATCAGCTTCGACGGTGATGGTAGCTCTGGCGACAATGCCAGCAAACAACAGCATGACTAATACGCTCAGGGTGGTGCGTGGATGTTTAATGACAGTTTCAATGATGGCGTGCATATTAACTCCCGCTGTTTAATTCTTTCGCGGGTACTGTCTCAACTTGTTGACCGGCAAATACTAATTCTTGACCGACAGTGATGACCTCCGCGGTAGCAGGTAAACCCGTTAACCAAACGCCGGTAGCGGTATCGCTGACAATCTGAACTTCAATAAATCTAACAATGTTATCGGCGTCGACAACTTTTGCGCCAATGGCGCCAGCATCATCTAGCGATAGTGAAGCGGGTGATGCATTGTGAGCCATCACGGTACCCTGCGTGAGAACCACCTCTGCGGAAAGCCCATCACGCAGCAAGAAGTCGCTGTTATCTACCTCAATTTCTATTCGATACGTTCGTGTTACTGGATCGCCAGCATGGCTGATAAACGACACTCTTCCCACGCGGTGCACGCCACCACGAATAGCGACAGTTGCGTCACCACCTAGCGTGATATCGCCGAGTTCCTGTTCCGTGACATGGGCGACGATCAGTAGTGGGTCCGGGTCCAGCACTTCTGCACAAACCTGCCCCAATTGCAGGTAATCGCCAATATTCATCGGTCGTTCCTGAACAAGTCCTTCAAAGGGTGCAATGATCTGACGATGCGCCAAATTCAGCTCCTGAAGTTTGAGGTTTGCTCTGGATTTAATCAGCCTGACTTCAGCGGCCGCAATTTGCACCTCTCCCTGAAAGCCTTGTTTGGAAAGCTTTGTCAGGCCTTGATGTTCAAGACGCGCATGACGCAAATTGGACCGGGCTTCATCGAGTTTGATCTGGCGATCATCCAGGGCCAACTGGCAAAGCAGTTCGCCTTTTTTTACCCTGGTTCCTTTTTCTACTGGCAGATTGACGATGCGTCCACTGGACTCTGCACGTAACTTCACCAGCCGTTTGGCTTCGGTCTGCCCGCTGGCCGTTATTTTAACGGTGTAGGGCATAGCCTGACTTAAGCGAGTTTGAACCCGTGGTATAGCGTTGTGGTGTGGGCTTGCTACCTCTGCATCACTGGTTGCTTCGGGGACAGCTAATTGGCCCGATATCAACCAGGTGACGAGCACGACGGTGGTCACGACGGCGATGGTATAGGTGGACTTCACGAGTTACTTTGACTGCACCGAAAAGGAAGCGTGGGGAAGGTACCATAATCAAGTTAAAACCGCATCTGTACAGATACCCCCCGTTTGGAAACAGCATGTTTCGATAATGAGCTTACTGTTCGAAGATCGGAGTAAAAGCTAAATTTTTTAGAGCCGTTTGAGCGCACTTTTTGTCCCGTCAGTCACCCAGTTAAGCTCGAGTGCTATGGCCGCGACCGCTGGTCATGATCATCATTAGCGTGAGATGACTGTTTACACTAGATAGAGACGCTAGCGATCAGTGATACTGTTTCCCTTTTAGCAGGCCTAAATGACAATGAATCAATGGATCGAAGGTGATGTGTCCGTAAATGGATTGCCGATTCACTTTTATAGGACCTGCGGTACAGGCAAGCCAACACTGTTGCTGGCGCATGGGTTTAGCGACAACGGCTTGTGCTGGGGTCGGGTAGCGCGTGAAATGGAAGTTGAGTTCGATCTGATTATGGTGGATGCGCGGAATCATGGACAATCTGGGCGGGGTATTTGCTCATCAGATGATCTGACAGACGATCTTGCGGCAGTTATTACAGCTCTAAGCATTGGGCCAACGTTTGCGTTGGGCCATTCTATGGGCGCGGGCACGGTTGCTGGTTTGGCCGCACGGTATCCTGGTTTAGTCAGTAAGATTGCGCTTGAGGATCCACCCTGGGCCGAAGACCCAGGTGTTGAAGACGATGCCAAGGCGGACAAACGGCGGGAAGGGTTTAAAAAATTTCTGCAAAGTGTTTCTAGTATGTCCGACGAAGCAATATTGGCCATGGGTAAGAAGCAGCATCCTGATTGGCGTGATGATGAGTTTCCTGCATGGGTTCAATCCAACCGGCAGGTAGGTTTAGATGCGCTTTCAGGGATGAAGTATCGCGACTGGCGCGACAACGTTGCTAAAATTCAGTGTGATACTTTGGTGATTCACGGGGATGAAGATCGCGGCGGGATGTTAAAGCAAGTCGTCGTTGACCGCCTTGTTCGGGACAATAATAGTTTCAGTGCACATCACATTCCTGGCGCAGGTCACAATATTCGTCGGGAGCAGTTTGCGCTATATTTGGCGGCGGTTCGTGACTTTTTCGTTTGAAATCCAAGTCAGTTTGCCGCGGGAAATTTCCCGGTGCTGCGCCTGGCGCTTTTTTTTTAGGCCAATGTTGACCGCGTAGATCGGTTCAAAGTGATGCCGGTTCCAACAGGCAGGGAGCCTGGAGGCTTCGGTGGTGAAGACCAGGGTTGGTGGCGCCATCGCGGTTAAATTTGGCTTTTTAGCCAGAGAGTAAACACGAAAGTAATTCGTTGATCTTTAATGACTAGCAGCAGCCCTTAGTGGGCGCCTTTGTGGTTGGTCGTCATCCCTATCAGAACGACAGCGAGCATCATTGGCATGAGCCTGCCAGTGGCGCATCGCCAACTTTAGGTCGGTAATCTGTACCCAATGCAGCGCAAAATAAAAGAAGACGCTATGAGACGAGGCAAAATAGATTCGGTCTAGATTCGGTCGAGATCTATTTCTTCATCATCCATTACCCTGCTCGGGACCAGCATTGTCAGCGCTAATGTAAGGAAAATAACCAAAGCGACAACAATAAAAGACCCTGTAAATCACGAATTGATAGACCCTGATATTGATAGGCCCTGATATGGACAGGCCCTGATATTGATAGGCCCTGATATGGACAGGCCCTGATATGGACAGGCCCTGATATTGATAGGCCCTGATATGGATAGGCCCTGATATTGATAGCCCCTGATATTGATAGCCCCTGATATTGATAGGCCCTGATATGGATAGGCCCTGATATCGATAGGCCCTGATATTGATAGCCCCTGATATTGATAGGCCCTGATATTGATAGGCCCTGATATAGGTAGGCTCTGATATCGATAGGCCCTGATATGGATAGGCTCTGATATAGATAGGCCCATAGGCCCACATATCGCCTGAATACCCAGTTGATTGCCGTATAGCTTATTACCGAAGAATTTGACGTACTAAAAATTGCTTCCCGACCACTTTTACTCCCCTAACCTTCAAGCTGTAATCGAACGGGTACGCCTTCACACGCAGTATTCCCGCCGGTAAGAAGCGCAATTAACTGATCAGCCCAGCGATACTTTTCCCGTCTTAGTTTGTGATACAAATCGTGGGCGTCGTGATCCGGTTTGCCGACATAACTTACGGTTTCGCCGTTTCGGCGAAGAACCACCCTTGGTGATTCAGCCAATGCAGCAAGATAGAAAGATTCGGTATCACCATGCTCAATCCATGAGGTGCCGCCTTGATCGACGATCCAAATTCGGACCTGGCTTTCTTCACCACTGACTTCTGGTCTGTCGAGAATTACCACCTCGCCTCCAAGTTCCGAAGCACCGTAGAGCAATACCAAATATAAGATAGGCACGCTGAGTATTATTCCGATGCCCCAAGAAATTACTTTTATCATTTTATTTTTCTCATTGATCGAACCGTCAGTTTACCCGCAGTGACCCTTTGTATCGATAAAAGTCCATTTAAGCATGACGCTGGTCGGCTTGATGTGCACCAGAAGCTCGAAAATATAACCCGGTGATCAAAAGGCCTCCTTCCTTGAACCGCAAGCTATCCGTTGACGGGCATTGCGACCTCTATTGACGCTGCTGGAACACACCAGCATCAGATTTTGGAAAAAAACAGATTCTTCGAGCCACTCAAAAAGTGAGTTTTAGTCCGCCATACCGGGTCTTATCAATTATTGATTAATAACTTGGGAGGAAAAATGTATCACCATTAGTAAATTGAGTTGCCAGCCATCGTGATATTAATAGTTCATGCAATAATCACCCGACCACTTTACGTTACTTGAGCAGGTTTTTTATCCAGAGCAGTGGCCCTGCATACCGCTTAACTTTCTCCAGAATAGATGACAGGCGCAAGACTTGCTGTGTTAAGGCCTCCTTCTCTTTATAAAGTCTCGAAATGTGGTGATCCCTTCTTGTGATCAGTCGTTTTAATTCGTGGTAATCATCAGGGGTTAATCGTTGCCCGGGGTTGATCGTTTCGGGTATCGGCCGGTCGACATAAACGGTTGAATGTTCCGCTGCGGTTTCTGCCTCGGGTCGTGTGGCGGAATAGTAATACAAGGCGATAGATTTGCGGGACATCTGACTCAATTCATTCGGTAACGCTATTCGCTTAAACCCGTGCCAAGAGTGTTCTGTTGTTTCAAAAATCACCATTCTGTTAAAAATTGGTTCGATCTCAATCACCGAGCCGTCACCGCCTCGTGGGTCTGAATGCAGTTCAAGGTTTCCACCCCAATTCCGGCGCCATTCTTTGTTCAGATAAAGGATTAGGTTTAACCTGCGATGGGAACCGGTATTTGGGTGATAGTTAAAGTCGATATGTGGGTCAAGCTCTTGCCCTGATAAGTTTTCATGGGTACCACCGCCATAGTAGTAGGGATCATAGAGCAGGTCGTGCACGCCTGTTATTCCAGATAAAAAGTGTCTGAATTTAACGCTGCTGAGCAGGGCGTCAAATTCACGGTATTGGGCGCCGATGTCTTTTAGGTTTTCGTCAACCGCTTTACCCCCCGCAAGACCGCTTTCGTTGAATGAATTCGAGTTTGAAAAAGAGGGGAAATTCTCCACGAGACCTTGGCAAAACGATTCATCTAGAAAGCTATCCAGCACCAGGTGTCGAAAAGGCAGGTTCGTATCGAACACTTCAAAGAGTTCTTCAACGTTCTTATTGAAAAAAGGATGTACAGGGGTCATTACGTCAACATCTTGCGGTCGAAATTCATGTGAGCGTAATCCAAAGTTTGATTAGATAATACATCGCGGTGAGTCTGTTCTTGGTCAACAGGAATGAGCGGGCACCCAGTTGGTCTGATGCGCGAACTGGTACCGATCCGCACTCGTTCACAATTCCTGTCATTTTTTATAGATTCCTTCGCTCCTGATCATGTTCGCCAGCAATTCCAGACGCGGGGACTCGAGTGTCAAAGCGTCTGTTTGATGGCAAGTTGATAATGTTGTAAAGCCCTATCGCGACTGGTGCCCAGGCATCGAGATCATTACTCTGCAAAACTCCTTGCATCGCTGCGATCAGTTCATCGGTTGGATCTTGCTCAACCGTTGGTATTATCACACGAGCAAGTGGGCCAAAATTGACTCGCTTTGCGAGAGCGTCAGCAGTGGCATGTTAATGGTAATGCTCAACATTGTTTGTCCCGAACCAACCTGATCCCCCTGAGATCACAGAAAGGACTTTATCTGGATGGGTGTCTTCAAATTTAACGCCATTTCGAACGCCCATGGCGGAGCCGATTAATTCGGCCTTCAACCAACTCTAATCGGCTAACGCATGTCCGCAACGACCGTGCGCCCGGCCATTATGTATAACACCGCTGAGATAATGTTAAAGATAAGGACGCTTACCATCGCCCAACGGAGCGAGTTTACCCCCAAGTCCGTCGTTAAATTGATAGTATCACTCAATATCCCTACGATCTGTGGTCCAAGCCCGAGTCCAATGATATTGAGAATGAATAACAAAATACTTGCGGCCAGCGCTCGCATCCTCAGTGGCACCAGACTTTGAGTCATGGCAAAAGTCGGTGCTAGGTATCCGTGACCGAGAATATAAGCAATGGCATAAACCATTAATGCGATTTGAGGGTCATGGTAGAGATAGGTAAAAGCGGCGAAAGGCACATGCAATAGAGTCATGATGCCGGGCAACCACATATACCATCGCCGGTCTTTCTCACCCAACCGATCACATAGGTAACCAGCGCCAAATGTGCCAACCATGCCAAAGAATCCAAGACCAAAAAGCCAAGTACCAATCTCACCGGTACCAAGCCCATGGCTTCGCTGAAACATCATGGGGATGTAAAGCCCGATACCGTTACCTACGAAGGCATGCAGTGCGCCGCCAATAGACATATACCGGAAGCTTCGCTTGGACCATAACAGCTTTAACACGTCCACCACGGGTGGCGGTTCGTCTTCCAGCGTGGGATCGATCTGACCCTCTACCCGCTCAGAAAACCCTCGTGGTGGTTCCTTTATGGTGAGATAAACAAACAGTGCGAGTAATAAGCCCGGAATTCCAACGACAAAAAAGGCTGTCCGCCAACCAAAAATTTCATTGATCCACCCTCCGGCCAAGAAACCAACCGCCGAGCCAATGGGAATCCCAAGCGCATAAATGCCCAGCGCAGTGGCTCGCCTGGAAACCGGAAACAAGTCCGAGATGATGGAATGTGACGGCGGGCTGCCCCCGGCTTCACCGATGGCAACGCCGATACGCGCTAATAGCAACATCAAAAAGTTCTGTGCCAGGCCGCACACTGCGGTCATCCCGCTCCAGATTGCCAGACAGACGGCAAGCACCGTTTTACGCGATTTTCTATCTGCAAGCCTCGCAATCGGAATGCCCATAAACGTATAGAAAATGGCAAAGGCAATGCCTCCCAGAAACCCGAATGCAGTATCACTAATCATCAGATCGTCTTTAATCGACTGCCCGAGGATCGCCAAGATGTTTCTGTCGATGAAATTGAAGACATAAACAGTCGTCAAAAGAATCACGACGTACCATTGATAGGTAGGTTTCGAAAACAACTTGTGGTCTTCTGATTCCATACTCAATTTACCGGTTCACCGAGTCCTTTGTACCTTGCTGCGGTTAAATTCTGAATGCTCCGGCAGCCTGCTTTTCGGACGGTAACGCGCTCAAGTGGCGCCCAATTTGGCTGTTGAACTGCAATAGGCAAGATAAGGCGCAGTGCAACGAAATTCAAGGCTCCGTTTTACTGCTCTCTTGATCAATTGGCAGAAGCCATAAAGCACCTCACGATTACAGGATGTTGTTCGCATGATCTGCGTTCTATTTCTGACAGTTGGCCCGGGTGGTTGTTTTTCTAACCTGAGGTTAAGCCATATGCCTGGGTAATTTATACATGATATGTCTTGATAAATTTCGACGGTTTTTTCTGGATTCAAGTTTGACCTTGGTAAGGGTCTTCCTTGAACTAGTACCCTTGTCCGAGTCGATCGACGTGGGATCACGGCAAAACCTACAGATGTGCTTTACATAGGATAGTAGCCTATCTCGATTCCCGTGAAGATGAAGATGAAGATGAAGATGAAGATGAAGATGAAGCATTGGAGTTGTTTGCGTATCGTATTCCGGTTTGAGAGTGCATTGCCAGGTATGGCGATGGTGATATCGGCAGACGGCAGGGCACTCATCGATCGGATAGCCTGGCCCTGGTGGTCAGGAGTCTGAGGCGTGCTCTATAAGCCAATCATCAGTCCCGACGGAAAGAAGGTTGTGTTCTTTGTTGCCGGAAATTGCTGTATCCACACCAATATTGTTAACCTTAAAAGCTGTGACCTTGCTGCTTTGCAGAGGTTGTTGTCGCTCGAATTTTGAAAATAAGATTTGCGGCGTGAGGCTCGATATGCAAAGTTTTTATAAGTGCAACCATGCATACCCTGGGGGCAGGTTTAGAAAACAGCGCAGCGTATATCCTGAGACTCTTATCCGCCGTGATACCGACAATAGAGCTAACCCTGAGATCAGGTAAAGTTGTTGAGGAATCGCGTCAAGGGCGTCAAGGGCGTCAAGGGCGTCAAGGGCGTCAAGGGCGTCAAGGTTAAGGGTTTATTCTCAGGGTTTATTTTCAGGGTTTTTTCTCAGGGCTTTTAGTAATGAGCTCTTCGTTGATTAAGCGCTGATACATTTTACCGGTCGGTTATTGAATTCAAAAAGACAGAGGTGGAAAAAAAGCCTATTCCCCAAGAAACAGGATTTTCAGACAGGGTCAAAGCATTGCCAGCACACATCAAAAGTTGCTGGATTGAGTTCTTGGCAGCGATTACACAACCAGTCATCACGCTCAGGTTGCGCTAGTATTTCTTTAATCCGCAGCGTGGCGGCTTCATATTGAGCCTCATTCAGGATCCAAAGCTCTATCCAGGTTTCGCCGGGCGCAATTTCTCCGGTTGCGCCACCAAGGATATCGTTACGGATCTCGGTTGCTATGCCTTCGTGGTTCAACGCACTAGACATGCTGCCAAGGATCATGGAATTGGGGTGGGAATAGACGAGTTTCATTCAGCTCCTTTATTTTTAGGTAAAGTGGAGAGTGCTTTGTAAGCGGCTAATTATCTGTACCTAGTCACTCAACGCTTTATCCGCTAACGATTGTACAATCATATCCGGATCAACGCCGTAAGGCAGTAAGGCGCGAAGCGCTTTGCTGCTTGTTGTATCGGCATTCGGCAAAGTATTGAACAACCATCTCAGGTACATGTCCGGGGCCAGATCGTTGGCCTTGGCTGTTTCGATTAAACTGTAGATCGCGGCGCTGGATTCTGCACCCTTGACCGAGTCGTTGAACATCCAATTTTTTCGACTAATCACAAACGGGCGGATTTTATTCTCGGCCTGATTATTGTGGATCGGCACGTCGCCTGATTGCAAAAAAACCGTGAGCTTGCCCCACTGCTTGTGCAGGTAAATCATCGCGCGACCTAATTGAGACTTTGGCGTGATCAACGGTAGGGACTTCTGAAACCATTGCGCAAGGCCGTCAATGAGCGGCTGTGCAGTCAGTTGACGCTGCTCAAGGCGCTGCTCTGTGGACAAGGTCGCCCATTGGCGCTCCAGCACAAACAAACGCTGGATAAAGTTGAACCCCACCTGAGCTTTGCCCGTACGTTGACCTTTTTGCACCTGCAAAGCATCGTGGAACTTGCGGCGGGCATGCGCCCAGCAACCTGCATGGGAAGCGTGGGTCAGCCTTTGGTAGGCGGCGTAGCCGTCTGTCACCAGGGTGCCACGGTAATCTCCGAACAAGTGATCTACCACTTCTCCTGATCGGCCGGGAGCATAGTGATAAATCACCATCGATGGTCCCGTACCAGTACTCTGCACCCACATGTAGGACTTTTGGTCCGGGCGTCTATCCGGTTCTTTCAGCACCTGAACGGTGGTCTCATCTGCGTGCAGAACCTCCGCTGCTAGCGCGTCGATACG
>Ga0302138_10000955_pt1 | contig 14467 bp, 5 predicted proteins | sample CBN3_321_MG_FD_203110 | JGI IMG/M metagenome (GOLD analysis project Ga0302138, IMG submission 203110) | Marine microbial communities from Western Arctic Ocean, Canada - CBN3_surface | ecosystem: Environmental > Aquatic > Marine > Oceanic | place: Canada: Western Arctic Ocean | collected 2017-09-15 | reverse complement strand
TTAAACTTACTATTTAATTCATTAATTTTGACGCTTCGCGATGCCGCCGGCTCTGACATTTTTTTATTTTGCTTTTTTGTATGCTCGCGGAGGACTTTTAAATGATATAGACATGTACATTCATCATATGCATGGAACATGCGTGGTGTGGTCTCACAAAGGTGTGGATGATTCTTGAATAACGAATTTTCCTACAGAGTGTGTTGTCGTAGACGTCGTATTTTTGTTAATGAATGCGTGATAAGACTGCGAGAATTTATGTACAGCTCTGTCAAAGCTTTTTTGGGCTTTTTGGTATTTTTTTAATTTAGTCTTTATAGATGATTGAGGAGACGTGTCTTGAGATATTAAATGATCTGTACGATTTTTAATAAACGCCTGATAGGATGTCGATAGTTTAGCTATTCCCTTCGCAAATTTTATATGCATCTGTGTCTTTGTGTGAGTGATGTCACTACTCGATATAGATTCCTCGACCTGAAGAGGAATATCTGGTGACATGCGACCAATTAGGACCAGGTTTAGTGTTAGTGTTTTAGGTTTAGGGGTAATTAGGGTTAGCGTTCTCCTGGATGATTATCACCTTTCCTTTTCTGTCCAGAAACAGACGGTTTAGATGATACAGCTGCTGCAGATGCTGCGTCGGTTTCCAGCTTTGGTAAGTCCTTTTCAATCAGTGGTACGGCTTCGTTTTCAATTATGGTTAGGGTTAGGTCGTTTTCAAGCATTGGTAGGGCTTCATGATTTTTCCACTGTGGCAATGAGACTTTCACGGTGTCAAATGCAGTAGTGTCTGTTTTCGTAGGCAAGACATACGAGGTGAAGTTCGAACTAGGTTGCTTGTTTTTTTCAGCCCAATTAAGCAAAGAGCTTACCCTTGAATCTGGATCAGCGACGGTTCGTTGGTAAAGACCGTAATGACCACCGTCTGGAGGTGGTGGTGGTGCAATTTGAAAACCGGATGGAGATACCCACGAGGTGTTACCGCTGTGGCGGTCGATCCAGTATGACCGAGTAGAGTCGTGGTCAAAGGCTTGCATCCAATCCAGGTTTGGGTGAGGAGGAGGTTGAGGAGGGGCACCTTCTATCTCGATGTTGATCTCGTTACTTGATGTGCTGGCATTACCTTTATTCTTGATCAGAGCTGCTTTTGTCTGGAGACTTTTAACTTCATCTTCAGCAGCTACCAATTTAGCGGAAAGTCTTGGCCATGCTTTTTTTTTTTGTCGTTTTGGAAACTCCCTAATCTTGTTAGCTATTTCATTTAGCACATCCTCTGCAGCATCAAGATCTGCTAATGCATCCATGTATGCATTAACATCATAGTCGTTCAAGTCCAAAATACCTCGCTTATCGCGTAGCTGTTCCTTTAAAGCTTGAAGAGTTGCTACTTCAAAAGGGTTACAGGTCGGGAGCAAAGCTTCACACAGTGATCGATACCTCCGTACAGATTCAGGATCCGAAGCGTTCCCAATAAAATCAAGTAACGGTGCATGCGTCTCTTTCTTCAGCTGTGATGAGAACAGGGTAGCTAATGCGGCGACCTGTTCAAAACCATATATGACTCGTAACCGAGCTACAATCCATCGATTCGCATCCTTCGCATCATCCGGATAAGTCCACCATGTCCCAGTGTTATCCGCTCCATCGGACAAAGCCTCTCTGAGCCCTCTGGACACGCTGCAATGAATATCTTTCGGCGAAGGCTCGCCGTTCTTCATGTACGTGACTGGTTTCATCTCACGGAATAGTATTCTCGAGATGACGATACATCTCGATATAGGATTGTTTCGTCTGTAAACATCTGAGACGTCTCCTAGAAGCAGAAAAGCTTTTCCAACTACAGACATGTTTAACGTTTCCTCGGTGACCGGTTGGCCGTTCAAAAGATCTCCTACCGTAACCATTTCCATTCCCTTGACGAGTGTTTCAAAACGGGGTTTTGTTTGACCTTCAACATGTGTGAAAGGCAGGGACTCATGCGAAAAGACGTTATCGGCATCCCATAACATTGAACAACCGCTATTCAACTGATCATCGCAGTTTATCATTTCTAGAACAAAATCAAGAGTATCGTAACTGCTTAAACAAGATGCCCATCCCTCGTCCTGATACATATAATCCCATGCATCTTCAATGGCCTGTGGAGCAATTCGTATTGTGTGCAAACAATACGTCAAAATGTTCGAGTCTTCTGTGATATTGAACCAATGCAAAAATATTCCGTATACGATGTATCTCGGCACCAAATACGTTGAACGCTGATAAATCCCATTCGCTGAGTGACGTGCGATGTATGCTCTCGCAAGATTGATGTCTCTTGGCGAGACCATCTCCGCAAATTCTCTCGGTACTGCCAGCAGGGGCCGTTGATACATATTGCATTCACCCGGAGGCAAGGCTTTGTTGTGTATTTCCTTGGCATAATCGTAATTGTCTATTATCCCATCAGGAACCTGACAGAAATTTTCTAACAGAGTATCACCTTTTTCATTGAGGTAAGGCAAATTTGTGTCGAAAGTGATGAAAGTCCCGCAATCTTCCTGATCTGGTTCGTCGTCGTCTGTACAAAACTCTTCCATTGATTGAAAAGTACTCAGATGCTGTTTGACGACACAAAAACGAGGTTGTGAGGGTCTAACTCGTCACAAGAAGGTGCGTCGGAAGCGTCTACGGTAACCTAGCGTGGTGTGTTGTGAGTAGCAGTTGATCTGGATTTTTGGAAAGAGTTGGGGCTCCTACAGTCCGTACCAGTATTCAGTTTTTTTTGGCAAGAATTCAAGATCTTGTTTATCTTCTCATTTGCAATGGCAACGATTGTCGTTGATGCAACGCAACGACTACGAAAAATGTGTCACGAGCGTGAAAACGACTGTGCTGATGTGGTGGACATATACAAGGTAACAATTCTATTGAATAACGTGTTAAATACGCTGAGCGAAATGTCTGAACCGTTATTTTGATAGAATGGAGGTGAATTTCCTCAGCAAATTCTTGGGAACCGAAGTAACGAGACCCAGAATGTTTCAGAGTACAAGCATGCTTACAGATTATTTTATAAACTCGGATATGCCTCTGTAGACACACCAAACTTCCTGAACTTCGAAAAGCAGATTGTCGCGAGTGTGCTGAATGATTTCTATCAAGTGAATTCAGAACTTGTCGATGAGTTCTTTAGTGTCGGCGTTCTCAGAACAATGTACATTCGGCTTTTCCAACACAGTATAAGAATGTCGGTACGTGAATCTGATGCGACAAAACCACAAGTGGATTATTTTAATCAATGTTTGATCGACGCACAACAGGTTAAGAGCGAGTTTGAGGACCGTGTTATTCTCGCTTATGCAGTTACTTTCGCTGATGATGGAACTGCAGCCCCGATATGGGATGATGTGGTAGCGCGAAACTCAGGTTTCGCTGACGTCTGGCCACACGGATTACATCCTCCTGGTGTGGAGGTTAAGGATACGTGCGATTTTTTCGAAGACGATCAGATTCTCTTTAGAATCGACGACAAAGTTTTTCTCTCATGGGAACTTGAGAGTATTCATTTCAGGCCATTTTGTTGTAAGCCAGTTGTTACGGTCAGAACATACGTGGACCCCTTTGCTCAGATTGAAGGAAAATATCCCAAATCCCCAGAAATTCTCAGTGAAATGACAGAACGGATTATCGATTATAGTTTCATGCCAACCATTCTGGAGACGAGTTTGTCGATGTCGCAGAAACGCGTGATGAATTTGAGCATGTTGAGGACTTCACATTTCTTGAAACATTGTAAGAGTGACGATGTCGACAGGATACACATTAGAACAGGTGTTTGGGTTACCGACGATCATAAACAAGTGGTACCTCATGATGTGCCAGTGTTAGGTTTGAATCAGACGAAGATCGCAGGCTCGATGCCCCAGTCAGATCAAAATATGTTCAGCATCGGGCATAAACTTGTATTGATCCCTGATCAGGTTATCATGGGTGATTATTTAGTTTCAAAATATAACGTCAAATCGTTTGCCCTTGAAAATAAAGTGGAATTCCGATACAAACCTTATCCATACAATTACTACGAGCATTTCCTCGGACAAGTTGTTACAAGCACATCAGCACGATACGGATTCATTGCACAGCATAAGCAAATCGAGAATCAACGTGTAGTTGTTTCGCTGAACAACAAGATTACTAAGATCGCTGATGCTAACAATTACTTCTATCCTTCTTTACAATTCGCGAAAACGGCGCCGACGCCAAAAGGAAAAGTTGCGAAAAAATCAGTAACACCAAAGCGTCGTCTCTCAAAAATTGATTCTGAATCGGAGGAAGACGAAGATGAGGGTAAGCGCGATGAGTCATCGAAAAAACAAAAACAATTCCAAAATGGCTTGATGCTTGATGGAAAGATGGTCAAATCAACGTCGAAGAGCAGTTTGGTTGTTCAAAAAGATGTTTTTGCAGATCTTATAAAACTAATATCAACAGTTTTAGATGTTGTTCAGGTGGATCCTTCAATTACGTCGCAGGAAGATTTGTGCAGCCAGTACGATTTTTTGAATACAATAATCAAAGAGGTAGCAACGAGAACTGAGAATGCTCCAGAGAAATATTCTTACTTGGGGAAGTACATGAGTGATCAATATTCATGGAAAGGCAACGCAAGAAATATGGCTACGAGGTGCGTCGTATCTCCAGAAGAATATCCTGAGTGGATTTCCTCAGCATGCGAAGGAGTCATCATCGGTTTTAACAAGTTATTACTAAACAACGAAACGATCAGTCTTGATTTCGACCATTTAAAATATATTGGCCCAGGATCGAAAGAAATCGACGAGATTATTCGGAAGCAAATCCAAATTAATTATGTCACTCAAGGCGGCGACATCTTTTCTGTAGAAGCTAAAGGTTACTGTGACAAACTGACCTACGAGTCTATTAATCAGTACCGGAAAAGATGGTTTCATCATCTTGAAATGATCAATACGAATTGGAATATTGAGAGTATACAAGAACAGGTATTTAATCATTATTCTCATCAGATTTCCTAACCCATATTGTGTTTTCAGATGAGTATTACCAAAATATATGTCAGAGACGTCAACGGTGTTTGGGAATCTATTCCTTTATCGACATTGTCAACACCAGTACGTATAAATACTATTTGAATTCTGAGCGAGAGTAAGACATACTAGCTATAGTAATAAGCTTAATTTAATATATACTTTAGTATTGTATCAGAATTATAAAACGCAAGATACTCTACTTCATTCAAATATGAACTAACATCAAACAAGTTCAGGTGATCTTAAGCTTACAATCTTTAAATCTGTTATATTTACAGGTCTTTTATTATCTTTTCACATGTAATCACCCTCGAAGGATAATTTTAAGTCAATGAAGAGATGAACGTAAATATATTCCAAATTAATATCAGAGAAAAATTACGTACGCTAGCGCCTTGTGTCGCATTGTGACTGTCGCAGTGCAGGAGCTGATGCCGTACTGGTCTTCTCCATGACAATCAATCATGAAGTTCTACCTTAACAGCAGAATATCCTTCTTTCGTTAAGTATTTCTCCAAGTAGTTCACGATGCTGTTAGCCACTGTCTGAATTGAATATTCCACAGTAGCGGTGTAAAAATCGTCCTTAACGTAGATCCCTTTGAGGTAATACGCACCTTCTTCATCCTTAACTCTGGTGAGATCGAGTTTCCTGAGCCAATTAGGAACTGACGCTTGTGCCGAATCTTTCAAGAATTGCGATTTGAACAACGCATCATTGTGGAAAGCATTAATGAGTGGACCTGAAACAACAAAATATGAGCCTGCGAATTTTACAATTTACGATTGCGAACCTCTGAGATTTATCGTTCCATTTTCAAACTCTGCATTTTCGACGTCAATGTGGATAGTGTTATGATATTCAGTGCACACAGTGAGTTTATGGAGGATCGATGGTGTCTTCGAGTTGAAGTGTTCGATGAATTTTTCTGCATTGCCTCCATGTTCTTTGATGTATCCAAGTAGATTATAATCAAGACTGTATTTTGCAACGTCACATGATTCATCCTTGAAAACCCTGAGAAACTTGTCATATTTGTCGGAGTTTGGATGTGGGACTTTCGTAGGCGTCGAACTTGGAGATGCATTTGGAGCACAAATAACAGCAAGGTCCTTGTGAATAGTTTGTTTAATCAATGTCAGGTTCTGATCTCCGTTGCACGTGAGCTTGAATTCCATACGCGTGTGGTTGTTATATACAAGTTTAGCGTAGATCAGGGTCCAGTGGCAATGAAGTTGAGTTGCGCTTTCACTTTCTTCTGGAAGATCTTGTGTAATGATCGATACAGGTTCATCTTCACCTGAGGGTTTGGCTTTTTCCCTGCCTCTCTTCGGCATTGGGGTGCTCAAATGCCTCAGATGTTTTTTCAAACTCAGATGTTTTTTTTGTTCAAGATAATATCTTTATTTTTTTGGGTTTTTTTTTTATTCTATTCAGCAATTACCATTACCGACCTTCTCTCGGCCATTGTGTTGTTTTACAGTACACCATACGACTGCATCGTTTTGAAATGAAAAATGATTCTGACCGGGTTTCGTCGAGCGACGACAGCGAGTCTTGCGACGACAGCGACGAAGAAAGTTCAGAACACAATGATTTATTTGTTGATTGTGTAACGAATGATGAAGAACACGTTTTTGTTGATTGTGTCACACATGAAGCAATGGAGGTAATACTAATACGAATCGTTTTTAAATACTCATGTTGTTCCTGTTTTGCAAGATTGAAATGCAATTGGTTGAGGAAAGACAAGAATCAGATATTAGAAGAACGTCGATGGCTGAAAATGCAGGTTTGCAGACCAGAGAAAATTATATTTCGGTTCAAGCGCAATATGAAGATGCGATTAGTCACATCTCCCTCAGTTTACGAGAAAAGCCAACGTTGCCTTTGACCATCGATGGTATAAATGTAGCAGATAATGGATGCGTTCTCCCAGACGTTCATTGTGCGTTCAAAGGATGTGCATGGGCTTGCTCAAATCTGTTTGACAAACCTAGGATAGATCTGAACGATGCATTGGAGGCACATCTTCGAGACGAGCATCAATCAATTTTCTCAGATGCATTTTATCGAGCAAGCATAGTTGACCCTGAAAAGAGTGAATATTTCGAGGTGTATTGTCAATCAATCGCACATCTGGAACGAACAAAAGTGCCTACTGTTGGGTCAAGTCTCGACAGAAGGTACATTACACATCTTCTAACAATTCATAATGAGTCGTCTCACACTCAATTAGGGTTAGGGGTAACCCTCAAAACCCTAACCCTAACTCTAACCCTAACCCTAACCCAATTTAATCATCGTAGGGCATATCGTCAATATGAATCGCGTCACAATATTAAATGTCCAGATCAAGAAGGCGCTACGTTGTCTGCCCCGATTTGTTTCGTCTGTGCGAGAATTAAGGTTTTTGACCCTGAATATTCTATTGGAAACTGTTATTCCAAAGGTGGTCGTTGCGGCAATGGGAAAGCTTGTGGTGTAACATGTAGAAAGGGTGATATTCGTTGGACTATGCCTTTCAATGGTAATACTATGTATGGATTAAATTCTTGTGAGACGGAGAAAGCATTTGGAACCGACACGTACATCGCAAATTACATGCAAGTTAGAGATTCAGAAACATTTCGTCGAGAACTTAAAGATTGGACGATCAATGTACCATTCGATGACAAAACTGTGGCTGTATTGTGCGCTCCAGAAGATATTCGGTGCAAGAATGAAGTCGGACATCAAGCAAACATGCTTTGCAAATCATGTATGTTGTCGATATGTGTAGATTGTGAAACACACCTATGCTCAACAAAAAAACAGACGCCACAATTAGCTTTGTCAAATGACATGTTTATAGGATGGATACCCGAAATCATTTACTCAAGGAAAATGACATACGTTGATGTCCTGTGTGCTTCTGTAATGAGTGTGAATGTAATGTCGATGCAGCTTGACTACTACGGTGACCCACGTCGAGAGCAGGTGGGTAATCATACAGCGAGAACCGGAGCCCGTGGGAATTTTATTGCGTTCGGGTTGCCTCTAGAAGAATTAGCAAAGGCATTCAACAGCGTTAAGTCAGGTGATATTGCTTTGCCTCGTTGGGGAAAAGATTTAGCTGGTTTGGTTCAAGTGTATATAACGTACAAAGCAAAGCGTGACGAGGATCAAGAACAAACCAAACGAGAACTGCGACGCGTTGTCACCGAAGCATATGTAAAACGAGCTAATGTATTGGATCTTATTCGAGAATTGAAGATACGAAAACATCCATATTATGAGGATATCGATATGGAGGAAGTAGTCCATCGCGCTGAAGCAATTCCTGTATATGATATAGTGAAGGTTGACGGTGTCGAGTTGGTAGTCTACAACGAATCTAATCCCCGACCGCGTGATGATGGCAAAGCCGCTGTTCCACCAGACAGGAACACTGATCTTCAAGGTGCTTTCGATCTGACATCTAGATCAGCTATTACTGCAGATGCTCGTGGCAGCACTCTTGGAGATGCCAATGCACAACATTTGAATGCGATGATCCGTGTTTACAAAGATATCAGTGAAAGATCTCATGAAATAGAAAATACCACAGATCCTGACAATGATAATTCGTCGAGTAATCCTGTCAATCCAGATGAAAGCAATGCAAGTACACAATTTATAGTTACTGGATCGCAGGGTGAAAGTTCTTCAACAAATCAGGGACGTGATCCAAGGACAATCGACACGAACACTGCTGTGCCAACTGCAATGATGGAAACACTTATATTGACCACGGGAGAGCCTGAAAACGTATTTGATCCGAAGTTTTTCAGTGCTGCGTTCCCGATGTTGTTTCCTTATGGTTGCGGATGCCCAGATATTACGGACAGAGCAGGCAGAGGTCAAAGGGATCAACGTAGTGGTTGTAAGGTCGGATTTTCAGATGCATGGACGTCTACTCTCATGCAAAGAGCAGAATCACAATTCCGTAATGATATGGTGCTTCCTTTTGCACTGTGGAATCGCGTATTCTTCGACACGCTGAGATCAGAAAACAATTTGCATGGTAACTGGGTGTCTGGCGTGCAAAGATTTGGCAGTGCTGACATCAAGGACGCAGTAGAGTCTATAACCACAAATTTGCTCGGATCATATCCAACTGAATCTGGTGCGATGATGCCAGTGAATGGAGATTTGATGAAGGTTGGTCGATGTGCAGGACTGACATCGCTAGCGAAACAAATGGTACGTGGAATGCATGCCACCTTGAAAAAAGTGCCAGGATCGCAACAGGTGCGAACATTAATGCAAGGTAACATACAACCTTTTCGCATTTTTTATGGTAGTGCACTCATGATCACATGGTCGCCAAGCGAACGCTTCAGTGGTCTCATGTTACGTATGCACCGTGAATGCAAAGCTGATCCAGTGAAACATTTGCACAAAACCAAATTAGGTGCTGATCATGATCGAAGTACTTGCGTTGAGTGTGAGTGTGCTACGTTAGATGGTCCGTGCTTTCATAATAGTGAACATGTCGACATTGACATTACATCAGAAGAGATCGCACGAATGATACCTGAGTCTGATGTGAGACGGCGCCTTATGATTCGGAACCCGCTGGCATGTGTGTTAGGATTTCGCACGCACGTAGCAATCACTCTTCAATGTCTTTTTGGTGTTCGTATGTGTCCGAATTGCCCACACTGCAATGAAGATGACATGCTCAGATTGAATGATAACGGTGACAATCTAACTGGATGTAGTGATATGTTTGGATCTGTAGCAAGTCCTATTGGTGGTATTTTCGGCCGTGTTGACGCTTATTATGGTTCCATCGAGTGCCAGAAGGCGGGGAGTTTGCACATCCATTGTCTTGTGTGGCTTCAATCAATGCATCAACATCTGCCCTTACGTAAAATCGCAGATATGATCGACGAATCCATGAATAGAGCTAAAGAACAATATGAAGCAGATCCCGACAATGTCGAGGAGAGTCAGCTTAACAGTGGACATAGTGCAGATAATCTCGTGGATGACTTTGTGAAATTCAAAAGACATGTCAAAGATGAAACGTATGCAGACGTAGATAAATTCCTTGAAAAACAAACAGAGATAGAAGAAAATTGGCCTGAGTATAAATCATCCACATCACTTCTACTCCAACGAGGCACCCCAATCAGCTGCCCACGTACAACAGTGGAGTCATTACTGCAAGCTTATGATGTTAATGAAATTGACGCAGTATTGTTGGTAGAGGACGGTGTGAAATGGAAGGGTGCAGTTGCAGGATTTATACAACGCACACAAGAACTCGTGCAACACCACATTCATCCATATCAAGGTGACAAAAAAGCACCTTTGCCAGGATGCAGGTCTGTCGTCAAAAATAGCAAGTTGTGCAAAGCTGGTTTCCCTAAGCAGTATGTCACTGCTCTAACGGACAGCGAAGCTGTAGTGTGTCCTGGGGTTGGTAAACTATTCGATATCCCTACTACTGGTCGCAAGAGCGGTCTGGGAAACATTATAGGACCATGCAATCATGAATATCTGAATGGCACACATAAAGGCTTGTTGTTAGCGATACAATGTAACAGCGACGTCATGCTTACGTATCGATTGCCCTTGAGTCGTTACACACATAGCAAGCTCTGCAAGCATCCCGAACGATGCATGGAGACGCTAGATGACATGATCAAGACGTCGCAACGTTGTCAGGACGACGTCGAAGGTTACATTTCACAGTATATCTCGAAAAGGACACCAGTAGCTACTGACACACTTGAGAAGTTTAACGCAGCACAAGCAAAACTGTTACATTTGTGTGAACAGCGTGGAGATGGCATCTATTCGCAAGTGAGATCAGCGACAGCAAGATTGATTTCGGATATGTACGGTAATGGCACGCAACGTTTCGCAGTAGAAACAGTGAACTTATTAACGCAACGAGATCCTAAAGATGTTACAGGTGCTGAATGCTTCATGTCGATGACTGTGTCGTCTCTGCCGTGTAAAAATTATATGACGCTGCAACAAAAATGTGAAGCGAGTGAAGACTTTCCTAAAAGTTTCATTGAACAATGTCAAAATGAGGTAGGTTATGTATGGCAAGCTGATTATAGAAATGCCTCTTCGCCTACAATTGGTGCCGGACAAAATCAGGCTCTCATCTATGCATATAGGAGTAAACACGATGAACTCCTATATCTAACACCTTATGAATTCGTTATGAAGTTCTATATTATCAGGGTTCGTTATCCGTCGAGTTATCAAGATCACTACGATACGATGGATCTCGCACATGCCACATTAACACAAGCAGGTCGTGATTGGTTAAAAGAAGACAGAACAAACCATCTAGAACCAACTGAGCATTACGTTATTCGTGACACCGAGGGTATGACACAAAAACGTCATTGGTTCGCATTAGATATATCAGCTCCGAAAATCCTCCGTGATGACTATGTTATTGTGAGACGAACTAAACTATCTTTACCTAGATTCGATGGTAATTATTCTGTGCAGCACAAAGCTAATGATGAAACTCGACATAAATCTATGTGCATCTATTTTCGTCCATGGGTGATTTATGACCTCGAAGATGCTAATAAAGAATCTTATGTCTTCAAACTCCATAATTTAAAAAATGAGGCAACATGGAAAGAATCATGGGAATGGTATATGGCAGGACGGGTGTTGAGTAAACAAATGTGTGATGTGATTGACGGATACAAACGTGTTCATAGTGAGAGACAAACTGAAGACTTAGATGACACAAATGCCAAAGGGTTGGATAATCATATGATTAAAAAGTTGAGCGAACATCAGTATTTGGAAGCCATCAAAACTGATAAATCACGTGCGGAAAGGAGCGGCGTAGAAGAAATTGATATAAACGCAGGGTTCGATTTCATTACAAAGAATTGGGGAAATGTCAACACCGCATTTGAAAGGACAATGTTCAACACGACATTTACGCGACCATTGGACAATGCAGAGGCTTTGGAGAGTGCTGCTAAATCTGCAAGAACTCAAATCATTGCGAATGAAGGTGCTGATGCAGAACGAGACCTACATAGTGAAAGTATAGCAGATATTGATGGCTACATGCGAAAGATAGACGATTGGAAACGACGCATGCAGATTAAGGCCACATCATCACAGTTTCATGTTGTACAGAAGGTCGCACAGCGATTAGTGACAGAAGTTCATGAAATTTCTGATAATGTAAAATCTGATAGCATGCAATTGTTTGTCACTGGTGGACCAGGAGTGGGAAAATCATTCGTTACACAATGTTTAGAAGACGTTTTTTCATCCCTGGCGTTAAAAAAAGGTGTGCATTATCAGTTCGCAGCCTTTCAAGCTATTGTTGCTCATCTCGTTGGCGGTGACACGTTACATCACTTGTTCGGTATTAACATGTATGGATCCATTGCATCTAAAAATGATAAGACCAAGATTCAAATGTCTCGTGCAATGAGTAAGATGAGATGGCTTATCATTGATGAAATCAGTCAAGTAGAAGCATTATTACTCTATAATTGTGAAAAACAGTCAAGGAAACTTGTCCAACATGCAGGCACCTATAAACGTGATCGTAATGGCGAAGAACGTTTATTCGGTGGCATTAATATTATCTATGTGGGCGACTTCTATCAGCTACCTCCACCAGGTAAGAATGCATTGTCGCTAGATACAATTCCTGATAGTTTGTTGCGTCAAAAATATCCATCAATAGCTCTATCAAAATCAGGGGCTGCGAAGTCTGGAATTGAAACGTTCTGGGCGCTCACAGATTTCGTAGAGCTAATAGAGCAAGTGAGATGTGTTGACGAATGGTGGTGCGACGTCCTTAATGAATTTCGATATGCACGTCTGAGTGACATTACACATAAATTTCTCCATGGCGAACCCACGTCAGTCACAGGAATGTGGATGCAGAAGGAAAAAAGATCTCGATGTGGCGTAGCAAAATGTCAAAGTTTAAGTGAGGATGATAACATAGAGGATGAGATTGTTGTAAGCACGGAATGTGAGAAATGCAAAGAGGAACGGTTACGTAGAACACGCGTTGTTGATCAAAAAGATGAAAAAGAGAGATATAAACAGTTGCACTGTGAGAAATTTGAGTGTGCGGTGACAATAGTTGCGAACAACGACATGAAATGTGAGATATGCAAGACCAAGGCACGAGAATTCGCACGTAGGACTAAACAACACATTCAATGGTGCGTGGCGTCTGACGCAGCTTACGATGCAAGTGCTTTGTCAAAGATCGATGAACTCTTTGAAACAGGTGGTGCTGATGACGTTCGCGAAGAAAAAATCAAATGGTTGACACGGCATGACAAAAAGTGTGGAAACTTGTATGGTATGTTACCTCTGGTAAAAAACATGCCTGTGTTTTTATCGAAACACATTGATCGGTCCTCTAAAGGCTTGTTGCAAGGAAGAGAAGGTATTTTAATTGGATGGGATTTGGACGAACGTGAACCGGATCACCCTGATACATGTGATGTTTATCTCACATATAGACCACAAGCAGTGTATGTCAAATTTAACGATGTGACATGGAAATTGGACGGTCTAGATGACATCGGTGTTTATCCCATTAAAGAAACTACGGCGATGTGGCACCTTAAAGAAACAAAACCCAAAAGTATCCATATAAAACGTCGTCAAATCCCCATCTCACCGGGGTTTGCTCGTACTGCCTATTCTGTCCAAGGATTTACTCTGGCGGTCGCCATTGTAGACCTTTGTTTTCAAGCATGCATGGATATCATCACCGCATATATTGCTTTGTCGCGAGTAAAAAAGGCTGACGACATCCTGATCATGAGACCATTTAACCGTGACAAGTATAACCAAGGAGTACCGATCCACAAAAAGATCATGATGGCTTTCTTTGCAAGAGAAGATGAAGCAGTGATTTCAGCTCTTTTGCAGGAATATCTAGATGATAAAGATAAAAGGAAATGTACAGGGGACAATTGCAATGTCATGATTGACAAAAGCGAAAAGATTTGTGACAAGTGTCACCATAAAATCGCCTCTGAACTCGTGAACGATATGTCGGTTCCAGAGTCGTCAACATCAGTCCGCCAAAGAAAGCTGAGAAAAAGATGTTCTGAATGCAAAAAGAACACGTTGTATAAAGATAAATTCAGTGACGATGAATGGGAAAAGAAAGGAATACGCCGATGCAAGGTCTGTGAGGGCTGTGACACTAAAAAATGTTGGCATTGCAAGAATGAAAAAATAAGACAAGACTTCAATCAATACACGTGGCTTGAAGGTGAAAAAATGAAGCGAGTGTGTAACGTCTGCATAGAAGATCCGATGAATACAAAAAGTGGGAGGCCTTGTAGTACTGGGTTAGGCACTACTAAAAATTGTGGTTCTTATTATCGTAAAAGATTCATTGATGA
>Ga0302138_10000942_pt1 | contig 14586 bp, 14 predicted proteins | sample CBN3_321_MG_FD_203110 | JGI IMG/M metagenome (GOLD analysis project Ga0302138, IMG submission 203110) | Marine microbial communities from Western Arctic Ocean, Canada - CBN3_surface | ecosystem: Environmental > Aquatic > Marine > Oceanic | place: Canada: Western Arctic Ocean | collected 2017-09-15 | reverse complement strand
AGGCGAATTACCACTCAACAGATAACCCATTTCAGGGTGGCGAGCGCCCACGTGTACGCACATCAGAAGACTATTTTTCTAAGCGCAAGGATCATTGAGATTGTATAGGCGCGCCCAAGAAGGCTGGAACAATACCTGCGACATAGGCCATGATCGCCTCAATCTCCTCCAGTGTCACCACTATCGGGACAATGGGAGACGGAAGATGAGCGGCGAAAGGCTCAGTCACATCTATCACCTGAGTAAATGCAGGGTGCGGGTTGAGCATGAAAAAGGTCTCATATCTGCGTTGCCAATCGGCAAAACTGCGCATCAAAGCGAAAGACGGGGTAGAGCCGATGGCCTTCATACGGTTACTGTCATTAATTACATGACAGCGCCCACATTTTTTAAGACTGACCGCTTCGCCCTGCCTCGCATCGCCAGTAAAGACTATATTCTGCGTCTCAGATTTGGTGCCAAAATCTGCGCTAAACAGACTAGCGCCGTCGAACATAAAGTCCTCGATCGTGCGTTTACCGACGTCAGACTGCAGCCACGCCGCAAATTTATCCGTAAGGGAACCGTCGGCTTTATCCAGGCGCCAAATCCTGTCCCCCTGGCTAAATACACGTACCCCAATATCACCGAAGGCCGCATCGCCCTCAGTTTCTACAGGGGTAATGCGGATACCCGTTTTCAGCGAAAACCGTGGCAAAAGGTACTTCACAAAGCCGGTCTCGACCAAAAATTTAGGAGTCTGCAGGGTGAAAGACTTATCTTGCGACAGCGCCGAAGTTGCGATCAAAACCGCAGCGATTACAATTATTTTAAACATGCCGCCCACCCAAACCTTTGCACCAACTTGCAAATCAGAGTACGGGCGTTAGGATCCAAACGTCAACATATACAGAAAATTAAAGGACTGTGCGATGAGCGAACACTTCAATATGTCAATGCGGAAATTTCTCAAGCAGGTTGGTGTTACATCCCAGCAAGCCATAGAGGAAGCTATGCGCAAAGCAAACGATACGTCCGGAAAAACGTACACAGCCAAGATGGTTCTGACCATCAATGAAATGGATTTTGAACATGTCGTCAGTGGAAAGATTGAAGGTATTTAGATGACTGTATCCCGCGAAGAGGTTCTCGCTTGCCTGAAAAAAATCCAGGCGCCTTCTGGGGTCGACTTAGTGGAGGCTGGGCTAGTCCGCGCACTCACCGTCGCCGACGACGCCGTGCGCTTTGTCATGGAAGTTGACGCCCCGGAGCCATTCATGGCGGCGAAGGCTGAGGCAGAAGAAAAACTGAACCTTCTTGGATGTTCATCAGTCTCAATCGTGATGACAGCGCACAGCAAACCCACAGCACCACCGAACCTGCAACCCAGTCGGAAGGCAGAGCCTGCGGGGCCAGAAAAAATACCAGGTATTGACCGCATTATTGCCGTCGCCTCAGGCAAAGGCGGGGTCGGAAAATCAACTGTCGCCGCCAATTTAGCCTGCGCTCTTGCAGCCGAAGGCCGTCGTGTTGGGATGTTAGACGCAGACGTTTATGGTCCATCGCAGCCACGCATGTTAGGTGTATCCGGCCGGCCACAAAGCCCCGATGGCAAAATTATTTTACCCCTTCGAAATTTTGGCGTGACCATGATGTCGATTGGCCTCATGACTAATGAGGATCAAGCCGTGGTCTGGCGAGGGCCGATGCTCATGGGCGCCTTGCAGCAAATGCTCACGCAGGTTCAATGGGGCGCGCTGGATGTGTTAATAGTGGATCTCCCCCCCGGCACGGGTGATGTGAATATGACATTGGCACAAAAGTCTCAGGTGGATGGTGCGATCATCGTATCCACTCCGCAGGACGTGGCCCTCATGGACGCGCGCAAAGGCATCGACATGTTCAACCAACTCGGCACACCAATTATTGGCATGATCGAAAACATGAGCACGCATATTTGTTCCGCATGTGGCCATGAAGAGCATGTCTTTGGCCACGGCGGCGTGAAGTCAGAAGCCGAAAAGTTGGGCGTGCCTTTGCTGGCCGAAATTCCACTACATCTTGATATTCGTATTGCCGCCGATGGTGGAGCACCGATTGTGGTCTCAAAGCCAAATTCTTCGCAAGCACAGGCCTTCCGTACCTTGGCCAAAAACCTGATTGAAAGCGGTCAAGCATGAACGCGCCCAGCTTCCCTCCGCTGTTTAGCGGGCTGGCAGTTGAGAGCCAGGTTGATCCTTTTGACAAAGCCTGTGCTGAAGCGGCCCGTGGCTGTGACGCGGGATTGGTGGTTCATGATCTTGGTGCAAACACCCTGCGCGCAGCCTTGGTATTCGCCCCCGATGTGGCGCTGGCCGATGCCATGGCCATGCTGCCCCTTTGTGGAGTAGGATTCCAAAATGCCTTGGGCGCACTCGCCCCACCTGAAGTGGCTGTGCATCTTGAATGGGCCGGTGGTCTTCGGATCAATGGCGCCACTTGCGGGACGCTGCGCGTAACAGCATCCAGCGTAGATCCAAGCGCCGAGCCAGACTGGATGGTGATCGGCCTTAAGCTACCGCTTTGGCCTGAAACCGATGCGCCGGGCGACACCCCTGATCAAACTGCGCTTTATGCAGAGGGCTGTGCGGATGTGAATGCCATGGAGCTACTGGAATCTTGGGTAAAACACACTTTAGTGGGCATCAACACTTGGACCGAAGATGGTGTAAAATCCTTGCATAAAGACTGGCGTGGCCTATCGCATGGAATTGGTGAAAATATCACGATCAATGAGATCTCAGGCACATTCCTAGGGGTCGATGAACAATTTGGGATGTTGATCCGGGCGGCTGATACCACCCACATAATTCCACTTACTTTTCTGCTGGAGGGTACCTGATATGATGCTAGCGCGTGCAATACACTTTGACGAAAGTGATATGAACGTCTTTCATTCTCCAGCGCGCACCGGCGAATGGTGCATATCTGGCGGCTTTGAGTTTTCTAATTGGTCCGAGGCCGACCTTACCGGAAAAGCGCGGCAAGCCTTTTCGAACGGCTGGCTAGGTGTGGAAACCTTTGGACGTGTTACCTTTGTTGCAGCAACAAAAGTTGAGGCGTCCGAATATGACGTGATCAAACATGCATTGGCGCAGCATTTTGTCCTGATGTACGGTGCGCCCTCGCTGGAAGCCGCTGGGCAGGTGGCAGAGGACGAATTGAGCCATATGGTTGAATTATGCAACGACCAAGATCCAAACACATTACTGACAGTAACGCGGGAATTGACCGATTCAGGCGTGAAGGAAAGCTTTCGCATGATAGAGTCCCAAGACGCAGGCTTAGACCAATTTGCAATTCATGGGTCTTTAGATGAGGATGGCCACAGCCACTAGTCCCTGGGTGCAAACACACATTAATTATGCCGACAAACGTTAAATAATAGCCTGAGAAGATAATTATGCGTAAAAAATCTTTCAATCCAGCTAATGATGGTGCCAAAACTGATTTAGCAAAAACAATGTCTTACGGTGATTATTTACACATTGATACAATTCTTGATCAGCAGCATTGCTTAAGCGAAGCCCATGACGAAATGCTGTTCATTATCCAACACCAAACCTCTGAACTCTGGATGAAGCAGCTTTTGCATGAAATGAGTGCCGCCCGGCTTGCGCTTGAGACGGGGAAGCTCCAAAATATGATGAAAATGCTGTCTCGCGTCAGTAAGATTTTGGAACAGCTCAACAATCAATGGGATGTTTTGCGTACGATGACCCCAGCAGATTACACACAATTTAGAGAGACTTTAGGCCTGTCGTCTGGGTTTCAGTCTTATCAATATAGGATGATCGAATACATTTTTGGCAATCGCAACACGAATATGCTCAAGGCCCATGAGCACACACCAGATGCCTACACTAAGCTCACAACCGAACTTGCAAGAACCAGTTTTTATGACGAGGTAGTAGGTTTACTCTTTAAAACCTTAGATGGAACTATAGACGCGATGCCCGCCCCTCATCTGGACACCCATCATGAAGCACGTCCGGAAATTCAGGCGCGTTGGAAAATCGTGTATGAAGATATTAACAGTCATTGGGCGCTTTATGAGTTGGCCGAAAAGTTAGTTGATATTGAAGATTATTTCCGCCGTTGGCGCTTTAACCACGTTACAACAGTGGAGCGCGTGATTGGGTTTAAACGCGGTACAGGCGGAACCTCAGGCGTACAGTACCTGCGTCGAATGCTTGAAGTGGAGCTATTTCCAGAACTTTGGCACTTGCGCGGCGAGCTTTAAAAATATGCTGGAGTGACCTTCAGCAAGCCAATCGGACTGTCTGGCTTGCTAGCCTCTGTATAAGACAAGCCGGTTGCACTTAGTGTAATTGGAGAAAGGAGCCCTGCCCGTCTCCGGTGAGCTTTTCATCCCATATATTTAGAGGTTGTAAGTAGATATCATTAGGCAGTGATTGACACTGAATGCATACAAATACAGTCTAAAACATCAGATACCAAACGAGAGCCGTTATGCCTGATAATGATACGAAGTTTGATTATGTCATAGTAGGCGGTGGTTCAGCCGGTTGCCTGTTGGCAAATCGGCTGAGTTCAGAGCCAAAAAATCGTGTGCTTTTGCTCGAAGCCGGCAAAAAGGACAGCTATCCTTGGATCCATATTCCAGTTGGATATCTGTATTGCATTGGCAATCCTCGAACCGACTGGATGTATAACACTGAACCTGAACAAGGCTTAAATGGCCGTAGCCAGCGTTATCCACGGGGTAAGACCTTAGGGGGATGTTCCTCTATAAATGGAATGATTTATATGCGCGGCCAGGCGCGGGATTATGAAAATTGGGCGAAGTTGAGTGGCGATGAAACCTGGAATTGGGAACACGCCCTAAATGCCTTCAAGGCGCATGAAAATCACTATAGGCTCGACAATGGCGCCGATCCTATCACAGGAAATAATAGTAGTTTTTCTGACCTACACGGGCACGGCGGCGAATGGCGCATCGAAAAGCAAAGGCTCCGTTGGGATGTCCTTGACAGCTTTGTGGAAGCTGCAGCTGAAATGGGGATCGAGAAAACTGACGATTTCAACAGTGGTGATAATGCTGGCGTGGGGTATTTCGACGTAAATCAGCGCTCCGGCTGGCGATGGAGTGCGTCCAAGGCATTTTTGCGACCAGTGCAAAGTCGACCGAACCTAACAGTTTGGACCGAAGCACATGTCGAACGGCTTGATTTCAAAGTAGGTCTAGATGGGGTTGTGAGGTGCTATGGTGTCACCATACAGCGCAAAGGCGCCGCAATACAGGTTGAGGCACTGCAGGAAGTTATTCTGTCAGCAGGTGCGGTTAATTCCCCCCAAATTCTGCAACTATCAGGTATTGGGCCAGCCAAGCTTCTGAAATCTCATGGGATTAAAGTAGTTGTAGACACGCCCGTAGGTGAGAATCTGCAGGACCACCTACAGATACGAGCCGTCTATAAGGTTAGTGGCACACGCACGCTAAATACCTTGACCAATAGTGTGTTTGGTAAAGCAAAAATTGGTCTAGAATATCTATTTAAGCGCTCAGGCCCCATGAGTATGTCGCCAAGTCAGCTGGGGGCTTTCACGCGCTCCGACCCCAGTCGTCCACATGCAAACTTAGAGTATCATGTACAGCCCCTCAGCCTTGAGGCCTTTGGGGAAGACCTACATGACTTCCCAGCGATGACCGTAAGCGTGTGCAATCTTAACCCAACAAGTCGTGGCCACATACGCATAAAATCTACTAAATTTTGGGACGCCCCAAAAATATCACCAAACTATCTGACTACGGATGATGACCGCAAAGTCGCAACCGACAGCTTGCGGCAAGTGCGAAAAATAATGGGCCAACCCGCTATGAAAATATATCAACCTGAGGAATTCAAGCCAGGCCTTGAGCACCAAAGTGATGAAGAACTGGCGAACCTTGCAGGCGATATTGCTAATACCATCTTCCATCCTGTTGGAACCGTAAAAATGGGTAATATTGGTGATCCAACCGCAGTTCTCGACCCGCATTTAAAAGTAAAAGGCGTGTTAGGTTTGCGTGTTGTTGATGCGAGCATCATGCCGGAGATTACGAGTGGAAACACCAACTCTCCAACACTCATGATAGCCGAGAAAGCCGCTGGTTGGATCCTGTCGGGCCAGTAATTCAACACACAATTTTGTCAAATAGCCCCTGAACCATATTTAATTAAGGCTTTTGCTGCCAGCGAAAAATAAGCTATGCCTCAACAGTATGTTTAAAATCAAATCGGAGATGCGTGATGGTTGTTACTGGTGGATGTTATTGTGGTGAAATTCGCTACGAAATAAATGGTTCAATGGAAGCTGCATTTCAATGCCATTGTCGTGAATGCCAGTACATTACTGGTGGTAATACCAATATTGTGATCGTCTTTGCTGAAAATGACTTTAACTATACGAAAGGCGTAGCCTCGACCTTTGCTCGTTCAAACTTAGAAAACCCAGTAATACGACACTTCTGTGGGACATGTGGAACGGGTATAGGTTCCAGAAGCCCGTCACGTCCTAATTCCATGATTGTGAAAGTTGGTACTTTGGACAACCCAGAAAACTATCAAGCTCAAGCTGCAATATTTACCTGCGATCAACAAACATACCATCATATTCCCGGCGACATCCCATCATTTGATAAGCGACCTCCCAAAAAGAATACTACTAAATAAGTGTAGTCCTCTGAAACCCATCAAGACCTCTTGGCTAATCTTCGAGGACTCAGACGTAATATTAAAGGGAAAATCGCTATGGTCAGCAAAGCTGCGATCAAGAACGGTGCGCCTGGAAAATACACCCCTTCGTTATTTACAAACCGCTCGAACACGCCGGTAAGTACGAGTGGGGCGGCCACGGCCGCAACCGATGAAAGAGACGCAATCACTCCCTGGACCAGACCTTGCTGATCATCACCCACGCGATTAGCGGCTAATGCGGTCAGCAAGGGTGGAGCCATGTCTGACAGGGCGGCTATAGGCAAAACCACGGCCACTGCCCAAGCTGCGGTGGAAAATCCAAACCCTGCCAGCGCAATCACAGCAGAAATGCTAGCAAAAATTAGTGTCCTATAATCACCAAGACGTTTGGTCATTTGTGGTAGTAGTCCAGCCTGTACTACCGCAATCAGGATGCCATAGGCCGACAGGGTTAGCCCAATGGTGAACCCTCCCCAACCAAATACCTCGCGCCCCCAAAAAGCCCAGATGGTCGGATATACCATATTTGCGAATTCAAACACGAAGATACAGATCAATGGAATTGCAAGCCCTGGGATCACAAAAGCCCGGACAATAGACGCAAAAGGATTTAGGTCCCGTTTACCAAAGGACCGGCGGTTTTCTATTTTCAGGGATTCTGGCAAAATAAAGAAGCCAAAAACCATATTGAGTGCCGAAAGCGCTGCCGCAATCCAAAAGGGTGCCGTGACATGCCAGCCCGATGAGATACCTCCAAGTGCAGGTCCAAAAACAAAACCAATGCCAAAGGCCGCACCAATCATACCAAAGGCCGCGCCTCGCTCATCCGGCTTGGTTATGTCAGAAATATAGGCCGTCGCCGTGATATATGTGGCACCAGCCATGCCCGCGATTACCCGCCCCATGAGTAATACCCAATAAGTCTGCGCCAGGGCCATAATAGTGTAATCGATAGCCAAAGTGGCCAGCGCCGCAATCAATATAGGCCTGCGTCCGTAAGCATCTGAAAGACTCCCAACGATGGGGCCGAATAGAAACATTGCTGCGGCATAGGCAGACATCATTACGCCGCCCCATAATGCCCCCTCCGCCACGCTGCTAGCACCAACACGATCCATTAGGTCTGGCATGATTGGAAACACGATCCCAATCCCGATGGCATCAATCATCAGAGTGATTAGAATGAAAAGAAAGGGGCCAGTAAGCTTCATTCCATTAACCAATACATTAAAACTACTGCCTACAACTCGCGGATTAAAAACCGAGGAGTGCCACTTAAAAGATCACTTCACAAGATCTCAGTGAAAACCCTGCGCCTTATTACTATGTAAAAAATAGCAATTAGTTTTGAGATATGTGAGTTCGGGCACACTCACGAAGAGGCACCAAGCCATATGACTAACCACTATGGCCGTAGTGTACTTATAACCTATGCAAGCGCCACTCACTTCCGGTGGTCGGCAGTCACTCTCCATCATCAAAACAAACACAAACACTAAAACTTAAGCGACAGAAATTTTAGTTTTTGTGGTTCTAGGGAATTGCAGTACACTATTTGTACTATCAATAAGAAATAGGCTTTATATAAAATTTAATTTTTTAATATCAAAATAGGAGTAGTTAAATGTTATTTAAATTCGCTTGGCAGCACTCAACGTCAGCTAGAGACACTACAATCAAAAAGTTCATGGAAACAGGCGGTATGCCTCCAGAAGGTGTAACGATGCTTTCACGTTACCACAACATTGATGGTTCGGGCGGTTTTGCTATAGCAGAGACCGAAAGTTCAGCTGCGTTGGCAGATTGGGCATTAGACTGGAATGGGTTAATAGACGTTACAATAACGCCAATTATGGACGACGAAACTATAGGCGGCGTGCTCAGTATGAATAAGCATTTTGGTTAATTAAATAAGATTAGCTAATTTAAAGGCTCCTCCCTGGGGCCTTTAAATGCTTTGGGCACATGGCACCAAACGAACTGGTGCTCAGTGTATCTTAAAACACTATATTTAAAGACTATCAGAGTATACATGGCACCAAAATTCTAACATTTCAAATAACAATATCAATAATTTAAATTCATTAATCGTAAATTAATCATGATATAAAAATCTAAAAAAATTCTAAACCACACCGGATTGACGAAAAGTGTACATTCGCTGCGCTTGCATAATGATCATCTACATTGGCATACGCTCAGTTCGTGCTAACTCTAAAAAAACAAAAGGATTTTTATATGGCATATCGCTGGACAAATGATCTTACACGGGCAGACGTTACCCCTGAACCATTGTGGTTGAATCGCAGGCAGGTGATTGCAGGCGCTCTGGGTGTGGGCGCGTTGGGCACGATTGCTAGCCCGGCCGTGGCCGAGGCGCTCGAGCCAAACAGTTGGGAGGATATTACCAGCTACAACAACTATTATGAGTTTGGGACTGGTAAAGAAGACCCAGCAGCGAATGCACATATGTTGAATACCGACGGGTGGGAGATTGAGATTGACGGTATGGTCGACGTCCCTGGCCGGTATTCTATGGCGGCCCTGACGGATGGGCTGACAGAGGAAGAACGCATCTATCGCTTTCGCTGCGTAGAGGCTTGGTCGATGGTTGTGCCGTGGAATGGATTTGAGCTGAAAGACATCCTCGATAAGGTCAGCGTGCAATCAGGCGCCAAATATGTAGCCTTTGAAACGGCGCTGCGTCCGGATGAAATGCCCGGCGTGCGTTATAACGTGCTGGATTGGCCGTACCGTGAGGGTCTGCGTTTAGATGAGGCCATGCATCCACTCACCATGATGGCCACCGGAATTTACGGCAAGCCCATCCCAAATCAAAACGGCGCGCCGATCCGATTAGTGGTGCCTTGGAAATATGGGTTTAAGTCTATTAAATCTATTGTGCGTATCACATTGACTGATAAAGAACCCCCCACGAGCTGGAGCATGTCCAATCGACGCGAGTACGGGTTCTATAGCAACGTAAATCCCAAAGTGAATCACCCGCGCTGGTCACAGGCTACCGAACGCAAAATCGGTGGCGGCCTGTTTAATCGCCGCCAGCCGACTTTGATGTTCAACGGATATGAAAGTGAAGTTTCCAGCCTTTATAAGGGGATGGACCTGTCAAAGTTAATCTAACGGCTTCAGAGGCAACATTACTAAGATGTGTTAAATAAGTTTTTGAATTGGCTAGCTTGCAGCCCGTTTAACCAAAATGGATAATTCAGATGCTTATTCAACTTTCAAACACCGCCCTCCGTAAAATTCCTACTTGGGTACTTTACATTCTTCTGCCCATTCCCGGGATATTAGCTATCGTGGCAGGACTGACCGATAACTTGGGGCCGGAACCGATTAAGGAGCTTGAGAAAGAACTGGGTGAATTTGCCCTCAAGCTGCTAATCATTGGCTTGGCTGTGACACCTCTGCTGCATCTCACCCGAGTCAATCTTGTGCGGTTTCGCCGGGCCATTGGGGTGGTGGCCTTTTGCTATGTGGTGGCGCATTTTCTAACATGGTTGTTACTGGATGTGCAGTTGCTCAGTCAAATTTGGGCTGATATCCTGAAGCGTCCGTATATTACATTTGGCTTTGCGGGCTTCGTGGTCATGGTGCCCTTGGCTTTGACCTCAAACAATTGGTCAGTGCATAAGCTCGGGCGATTTTGGAGGGCCTTGCACCGGCTCACCTATATAGCGGCGATTTTTGGAGGGTTGCATTACATCATGTTGGTCAAAGGCTTTCAGATGGAGCCTCTTGTCTATATGGCCGTGATTTTGACCTTTCTAGCGGTACGTGTTCCAAAATGGCGCCGGTCTGCGCAAAGCTCACTGCAGGGCCTTGGGGATAAGATCCTACGGAAATAGCTGAATCTAAAATAGCTAGACAGCCTAGCATAGGCAGCGTTACCATGTGTCACTAATTGTTGAATGAGGAGATAGTAAGGCCGACACATCAACTGTATTGGGAGCGACACGATGTGGGAGACAGAGGCGATAGAGTCACGCGGGTTTTCTGATCCGCTGACCAGTGAGATCACGAGCATTCTGCGGTCTCGGGGTGCATCCGGGGCCAGACTACCCGATATAGTCGAGCAGTCCTGGAAGCGTTGTCTGACAGATTACAACCTCCTGCCCGATGCCGTGCCGCGGCCTTTGGTGCTGAGCCATTCCGAAATCCGGGATGTAATGCTGAAAAGCGAAGAGTTCATGCGCATTGCCGAGCCTGAAATCGAGCGACTTTTCCGGCGGCTGGTCGATAGTGAATATCTGGTGTCCCTCGCCTCGCCTCAAGGCGCTATGGTGCTTTTCCGCTCCGATTATCAGTATCTTAGTGACTTGGCAGGGTCCGGCGTAATCCCGGGTTCAGTCTGGACAGAGGACCAACAAGGCACCAATGGCGTCGGCACCTGCTTGCGCGTCGGCAAACCCGTTATCATCGCGGGAACCGAACATTATGGGTCAGCTATGCAACGCCTGACCTGCCTGACCGCGCCGGTTCTAGGCCGTAATGGGGCCATCGAAAGCGTTATAAACGTGACTACCCTGTGCAATGACAATTCCCGGATGAACCGCATTGTTCAAAACATTGTCGAACGGTCTGCCCGGCGGATTGAGAACAGCTATTTCGGCCGCCTGAACCGCCACAACCTGATGCTGCGCATCATCGACAATGGCGACTTGGCCGATATCGCGGAAGAAGGCCGTCTGGCGCTGGACAACAATGGCAGGGTCATCGAAGGGTCGTCCTTTACCTCGCGCCTTTTGGGTCAAGATGTTAGCAATCTGGCAGGCCAATCGGCCGAAGACCTATTCGAGATGCGCCATTCGATTTCCGAGATCAGACCGGATACCCCGATCCTGTTGAACTATTGTGGCCGCACCTTGCAAGCGGTTCTGACCCTGCCAAAAACCCGGCAATGGTCGCCCACGAGCCTGATCGCCGCACGCCCCGCCGAACCCACGTTGCGGACGGTTGATTTTGCCGAAGAAAGCCTTCGCATCAATCCAAACCTGTCGCAGGCGCTGGAACGCGCGCGACGTCTGTTGTCGGTTGGGCTGCCGCTGGTCATTACCGGGGAATCCGGGTCGGGCAAGACGTCATTTGCCAAAACCGTGGCGCGCTGTTGTTTTGGGGAAGACAGCGAGGTTGTCTTTATCGACTGCGCATCCTTGCAAAACCAGGGCGATCTGGCCTCGTTGTTGCAGCTCAAGCTGACCGGGCAACGTGCCTGCCTTTTGATCGACCGGATCAACGAGATGGACGAGACGCGCCAGGCCGCCCTGTTGGCCTGGCTGGATAATGATCGGCAGACTCGGGCAAATGGCATCAGCATCGGCATCATTGTGATTTCAACGCAGGGTTTGGATCAACTGACCCACGACAACTGCATGCGGGCGGACCTTGCCAATCGGCTGAAAGGCGGGCAAATCGGCCTGCCGCCGCTGCGGGTTGTGCCGGATCTGGAAGCGACTATTCTTGATCTTTTCCAGTTCGAGCGCGAATCCCTTGGCAAACCGCATCTGGAGCTGGACGCAGATACGCGGCTGGTTCTGCTGCACTATCATTGGCCGGGAAACATGCGCGAATTGCGCAACAGCCTGCGCCATGCCGTGGCGCTAGCGGATGGCAAGCAGATCGGGCTAGAACATCTGCCCGACAACATCGTTGAAGAAATTACCAGAAAAGACCTGACCACGCGGTCAAAATCCGAAGCTTCAAAGATCGAGGCGGCGTTGCGATATAATGGCGGCAACGTGTCTTTGACCGCCCGCTATCTAGGCGTGTCGCGAGCCACGCTGTATCGCAAGGTCCAGATACAGAAGGCCCGCGGCGAAGCGTAAGGCCAAAGCCTGACCAGTGACATGCGGCGCGCAGGCCAGATAGACCACCATCTACCCCATATCTTCGACAGTTTGCTCCACGTCTTGCGGCAGGCGCGGCCGGGTCCGTCCATCTGCGGCATGGCAACACCCAAACCGGGAAAGCCATCAGACCGCAACTGGCCCCTTGGAGTTTTGCCTGCCAGCATCGCAAAATGCCAGCCGCACGGCACCGGATCGCCGAAAGACAGGCTTTGCGGATTAATGCCCAGCATCACCGCCACCCACCTTGCCTACGCAAGTGTGAACACATCCACTGCTTCAACGGCGGCCATCGCAGGTGCCTGCATGCCAATTCCCTTCCCGCCCAGAATAAAACCAAACGGCCGGCAGCCATCATATGCTTCCGGCCTTTCGATTATTTGATCATCGACCGGATTTCGACCAGCCGCTGCATCGTCAGATGTTCGCGTTCAAAGTTCGGGCCGCTGCCGTCGGTCATTGCCATCAGCAAGCTGCCAAACGGGCCGGACTTTTCGCGAAGATCGTGGATTTTCTCCAGAACGGTCTTCTTCGACCCCCAAATGATGGACGAGCGCATAAAGCGCTCGACGCTCCAATCCTCGTTCGAGATGGTCGGATCAGGCTTGCCCACCGTGGTGTAATCGGCGGCTAGCAGCACCTTCCACATGTAGTCATAGTAGTAGTGGCTGGAGCCTTTGGGGTCCATCATCCAATCTTCGGCCTGCGCATCGCTTTCGCCGATCAGGAAGTTTCGCGCCACAGACCAATCGTCACCGGTCGGCTTGCGGCCCACGTCTTCGCAACCCTTCACATACTGTTTCCAGTGACCGTAAACGGTTTCATGCGGGCAGAAGTTAGCGGTGATCGGCACCCAGCCTTTACGGGCGGCCAGCGCGACCGTCGGGCTGTCGGGGGACATGGTCGAAATATGGATCGGTGGATGCGGCAGCTGGAACGGCTTGCTCATCGAACCGATGCCCAGTTCAGGGTAGATCGAATTCTCGATCTTCACGTTCCAGTACTTGCCCTTGATGTCATAGGGCGGATCCGACTTCCAGATATCCAGAACGATGCGCAGGTGTTCGGCCACCATCTCGTTGCGTTCGGCGGGGTCGGTGTGTTCGAACACTTCAAGGTCGGATGCCAGACCACCTGGCCCGATCCCCCAGATGAAACGCCCGCCAGACATGTGGTCTAACTGGGCGACTTCGGCGGCGACAATGACCGGGTGGTGCTGTGGCAGACCCATCACGCCAGTGGCAAACTTGATGTTCTTGGTCTGGTTGATCAGGCTGGCAAAGAAGATCAGCGGCGAAGCAATCTGTTCGGTGGTGCAGGAAAAATGCTCGCCAACATAGGCGTAATCAAACCCCAGCTTGTCGGCATTGATGATTTTATCCTGATTCTCTTTCAGGATTTCCCCAAGCGGACGTGTCGGAGGATGCAACGGCATCGCGAAAGTTCCAAGTTTTACCATAAAATTTCCTTTCCCTGTTATAGGCGCCAGATACATTTCAACTGGCGTCTGAATTTGAGACGATTGGGAGTGCCACTTTCGCCCTGCAATCCTGCTCTCTGAACTCCACCCTTATCGGTCTTTGCGGGTTAGCGTTGAAATACGCTATCGCACACGGAAACGATAAAAGGCGGACCCTGTGGCAAGACTTTGAGACGAAACATTAGCAACAACACTGGTCCCCAGAAACTGCAGCTCTTCCGATTTGCAAATCTGACGCCAGAGTTCATCAATTTCTTTGGTTTGCCTACTGTACCAAGCGGCGCGCTTCTGTTGCACCGATTTGTCTCAGAAGCGACAGTTCGGGCGGGTATTGATGCGGCCGCAAGATAATACACGATACATTTGAAGTGAATTTGGTACCCAAGGCCGGACTCGAACCGGCACGCCCGTTAAGGCGGGGGATTTTGAATCCCCTGCGTCTACCATTCCGCCACTTGGGCCCATTGATTTCATTGGACTTTATAATTCTTTGTCTTCTAAATACCCTGTGTTATGCTGA
>Ga0302138_10000938_pt1 | contig 14609 bp, 17 predicted proteins | sample CBN3_321_MG_FD_203110 | JGI IMG/M metagenome (GOLD analysis project Ga0302138, IMG submission 203110) | Marine microbial communities from Western Arctic Ocean, Canada - CBN3_surface | ecosystem: Environmental > Aquatic > Marine > Oceanic | place: Canada: Western Arctic Ocean | collected 2017-09-15 | reverse complement strand
GGGACACCGCCCGTTTTATGTCTAACGCTGGTGACTGTGGAGGCCCGATTGCGGTGACTGTTCGGACCGATTACAGTGACTGTTGTCCATAAATCGTCCAATACATCGTCCAATGCACGCCCAATACGTTGCTGACACTTTTGTTTCCTAATCGCAGCTGAAAAAAGAGGGCTCCAACATCAACCAGTCCCTGCTCACGCTGCGGCTTTGCGTGCAGCGCTTGGCCACGGCGAGCGCGAACGGGGTTGATTCCAAACACGTACCGTACCGCGACTCAAAGCTTACGCGTATTCTGCAACCCGCGCTCGCGGGGCCAGGAAGGACCGCCATCGTCGCCGCCGTGACGCCCAGCGCGAAGCACGTCAACGAAACGTACTCCACTTTGAACTTCGTGGGCGTCGCGAAGAGCGTTTTGATTTCCGCGAAAACCAACGTGGTGAAAGGAGGCTTGGGTGCAAATGCTGCTTACGACTCTGAAATAACCATAGAACTCCGGTCGCAAATCGCCACGGACAATATCGCGAAGAAACACATGCAAGAGGAGATGGAGCGCGCGCTGGCCGAGCTGAGTGAAGCGGGCGCGAGGATCGCGGCGGCGGAGGCGCGCGCAGACGCGGCGGCCGCGGCGGCTGAGTTTGCGGAACGAGCCGCTGTGGTATCCAAGGCGCAGGTGACTGCTGCTGAACTAAGAGCCTCAGATGCGGAACGGGAACGGGACGTCACCGCAAGGCACGCGGCGACCGCGGCGACTGTGTTTATGGACGCCAAGACTGGGAACAAGGCGGATACGGAAAAGTTGGTGGAGACGCTTCGGGAGGTTGAGGATGTGAAACGCGCGAATCTTGAGCTAAGTAACCAACACAGATTGGAAATCAAGTCCCTTGGCGAACAGCACACCGCCGCGCAAGAGCAAATCGTGGTGTTTCAAAACGAAGCCATCTCCGCGAAGGAAGCGGAGGACGCAGCTCTTTCCACGGCGGCGATTGAGCTCGAAGCCGCGGACGTTTCGATTAAAAAGCTGACATCCGAAGTCGACACCGAAAAACAGCGATGCGCCGCGATGAAGGCGAGCCTTGAAAGGGCCCGGTTAAGGGTGGTTGAAGCGGAAAAGGTTTCAAAGCTGGCCAAGGAAGAAATCGATTTGGTGCGTGAGGAGTTACGACTCGTGAAACAAGAAGTAACGCAAAGCGCAAACACCACGGGCGCGGAGAAAAAGACGCTCGCGGCGGAAGTGGAGAAGGTTCGTGTCGGCCTTTCCCAAATCCCTCCGACTGTTTTATCTCTCAGCTGGTGACTGTTGTCCACACGGCACGACGTACTATTCCTGCCAAGGGACGTGTTACCTCTGCCCTGACTGTTCAGACCGATGGCCGGTGACTGTTGACCAGGCCATCGTCCAATACACGCGACGTACTCGTCCTGCGAAGGGACGTGTTACCGGATGCCCTGACTGTTCCCACCGATGGCCGGTGACTGTTGACCAGGCCATCGTCCAATACACGCGATACACGCGACTGACACTTTGTTTTACCCATCGATAGCGCGTTTCCCTCGAGCTTGCGCTGGACGAGCGGGAACGGCGAAACGTCACCCTGGCCGCCGAGTTGACGGTAACGCGAGCCACCCTGGAACGCGTGGAGAGGGACGCACTTTGCGAAACAACCGCGCTTGAACAGGAGCGGTGCGCGGCGAAGGAACTGGACGAGGCGGCGACGATGGCGCTTGGTGAGGTGGAGCGGCTATCGGGTGAGGTGGAGCGGCTTTCACAAGAGTTACTCGTCGCCAAGCAAACAAGCGAACAAAACGCCGCGGAGCTCATTGAGGCGCGGGTCGACCTGGAACTCGCCAAGGAGGAGCTTGACGAGGTGCGGAACTGCGCAGACCTGAACTCGCCAACCGTCCCGGGGTGGTCGCACCACCGCACCGAGCCGCCGAGTTCGCCGTTTTCGCCGGGCACGACGGTGCGCGCGTCCACGGCGATGAAAGTGGTGTTTGAACTGACCGAAACAACCGCGATCAGCACGTTCCAAATCGTGGACGCGTGCGAAGCCGGAGTCGCTGGCGTGGCTTGTTTTGAAACCGGCGAAGCCGACACAGGTACCGCGGTAGTGCGCTCATCGCAAGAAGTCACCGCAGTTGAAGCTACCGCTCCTATCAAACGCGCGCGCGGGCGTCCTAAAAAAGTCCGGACCGAAACAGGTACGTGTTGGGCCTTTCCCAAATCCCAAGACTGTGTTCCCACGCAAGACTGACACTTTCTTTTATTTATCGTAAAGAGCAAAAATTCCACGACTTGAAACTCAACGGGAAAAAGGCGACGGCGCTTCGGCGAGCGGCGGCGGGTGGTAAAGTGGATAAGGAAAACCCGGATGGCAGTGAAGGCGCCGGCGCTGGTTCGTTCCCCGGCCGGCCGGGAGTTGTAGTTGATTTCTCGCTGAAAAATATGATCTCCGCGGTTGGGGTCAAGAAGAAACCGCTGGAGGAGGCTGGTGACGGAAACGACGGGGACGACAAAAAAACGCCCGCGAAAAAAAAAGTGCGCAGACTCGCCAACGTCGGCTCGCTGCGCGACGTCATCGGGTCTCCTCTGGAAAACGGGCGGTTCATGAGGTAGGCGGGTTTTGGGTTTAGGGTTGAGGGTCGGGTATACTGGATGTCTTTTGCGTGGGTGTTTTGGCGGACACGAGGGGGGTTAGGGGAGGTACGTATGAATGCATACTCACTTGTTACTGGACGGAACACGAACACGAAGACGAAACGCTTCTTTTCTTTTGCTTCCGGATCCGCGTCAGCGTCTCGGGGAACCAAACTTCGCTGACGTCGTCGGCCTTCACACAACAACTCGTTCGTTCGAAACACCGCGTCACCAAGAGTCACAACGCGCGCGGGCGGCTTGACGTGATGAGTCACACACCCGGCGAGGACGAGTTGGAGACGCGCGGGGATGGGTCATCGTTGCGAGAAGACGCACGGGGAGGGACGAAAGAAACTAAACCTCGAGAAGACATTTCGTTGCTCGGGAAAAGTAACGAGACGCGTGGTGTTGACCGCGATGACTTGGAGGACGAAACCAGCCAGCTCAGCAACAGCACCCGGCACGCGGAGGAACCTGAGGATTTGACCTGCCCGATCACGAAGATGATGTACCGCGACCCGGTGTTCGTGGCGGGAAGCGGGAACACGTACGAGCGAGGTGCGATTTCCACGTTTTGGGAAGGGCGAGTCGTAAAGCGAGATCCGCTGACGAACAGCGTGGTGAAAAACAACACCCTGTTCACGAACTGGACCAAGCGACGCGAGGTGGATGCTTGGCTCACGAGGCACCCCGGGCAGTGTCCTGAAGGGTGGGGCGGGGAGAGGAAGGTTCCGCCTCCCCTGGAGGCCTCTCAGGACGGAAACGCAAAAGGGAATTCGACACAAGCCGGCAACGGCAACCGATTTGTCAACAAGCTCTTACCCCTGTGCGCGTCTTTAGTCGCGACAGTGGCGGTCATAACTAGCGTGTTTCTTGCTAGCACCACACCTGCGCCGCCACCCGGGTTTCCTCAATTTCCACCGGGAGTCGTGGCGAGCACTTTGCGAGGAAGCGGCGTGACCGGGATGCCGGCGCCGCCCGCGTGGTTCGTCGCGATGCGCGCGGTGAAGGTACGGCCGTTGGGGCTTTCCCAAATCCAAACACGGTTTACGGACCCTCATTTAGTGCACTACTTGTGATGCATGTAGCGTTGCCAGTACTGGTAACATTTACTGGCGTACTGATACCTGTTACAAACCCGTACTCGAGACTCGGGATTGACGTTTTCTTTTATTTATCTCAGCCCCCGGCCGGGTCCCGAATCACCGCGAGAAGGGGAACTCGAGGCGCGCTTGAAATAGTCATACCCCCCGCGGCGACCGGTGACTCCAACACGTGGTCCGGTTCTGACGTTCTCCCCGAAATCGGTTTCGCCGCGACGTGGACCGCGTTCACCGGGATGTGGACGTACGGTAAGTATTTCCCAATCACCACATTCTGCCTCTGCGATTGCCCATACACGACTGACACTTTTCTGTTTACAATCAGGCGCGTTCCGGGGCCCGACGCCCGCGGTTGCTTTATTCTCAGTACCGTTCTGGGGAGTAAGCGCGCACTTGGGGAAAACCGCGTTGTCGGTGGCGGTTGAAACCACACGGGTGGTGTTCTTTCCTCCGTCGGATTCGGAAGTTGCTGCGTCTTCGGGCGACGTCGCCGTGGCAACGCAGTCGCACGCCGACGGCACGTTCCAAATCTCCTGGGAAGCGTTTGGCCGGGCGGTTGGTACAAAGAAAGGGTCGCTACACGCGGTCGACGGTGTGGAGATTGTCACGCGTGCGTTTGTCAACGGCGTCGCCCAAACCAACGTTGAGCTGCGGCTGGGGGTTTCAGGGTTCGCGGTTGGCAAGAGCTTACACCACGCGGAACAGAAATTTATCGCCGAGCTGATGACGGAGGCGCTTGCCGAAGCGAGGTTCGCGCGGGGGGAAGCGAAACAGCGTTTCGAGTCAGAGGGGTCGCTCGAGGTGTCTAGGGATGGCACGTGGGAAGATGCGAACGGAGAACCCGAAACTGGCAAAGATGTTGCCCACGAAACCATCTCAGGGGATACCCAAAAGATACCCCCGCAGGCGAGGTTGTGACGCGTCGATTGTTACCGAGGATTCAAATACTTCGCACAAAAAATATCGGGCGTCGTCTATTTCGTCTCCGTCTCCTTCTCCCTATTTCGCTTTTCTTTTTGTTCCCTGAACACCCGCTGTTCCCGGTACGCCGCGGCGCGTTTCATGGCGAGGTTGGCTTCCGCAGAGGCCCCTCCTCCTTTTTGCGCAAGCGACGCGGCTCGGTTTACGCTCTCCGTGGTGGACCCGGCGTTCGCGCCGTACTTCTTGACGCCTTCCGCGCCCGGAGTGGACACTTTCGGCGTTGACCCTAAACCCACTCCCTCCATCCCGAGCGCGGCGCTTATTCCGGCGCCGTACTTCCCTTCCCGTGCGGCGGCGATTCTGCGAGCGGCGGAGGTTGAAGCACCGCCGCCCGCCCGGTTCGCGGCGGTTACGCTGGCGTTACGTCGCGAGCTAGACGTCGTGTTGGCGTTGAAACTCGCGCCTCCGCCAAGCGCTCGCGGCGCGGGCAACGTGGCTTTCGCGACGTCCTCGATTTGCCCGCGCAAGTGCGGGGTCTGGCCCTGAATTGCGAAAATGAAGTGTCAGTACTGTGGGGGCACAGGGATGCCGGGATTTGGGACATACAATACGGACGTACCATCAGTTTGTCCCGGAGCTCCACGTACTCCTTGAAGTTTTCCACAAGGAAATCGATTCCGGTGCGTTCCACGTCTTTAAGGGTGGGCCTTTTCTGGTACTTCTCGGAAAACGCGTTGCTCCACTCCTCGAGGTCCGCTCTTAGCCTTTTGTACCGCGCGAGTTCGTTCGTGAACTGCAATGAATGAAAGAAAGAAAGGGTCAGTCGTGAGTACGGGTGTACTGCGTGGGCAAACAGGGCACTTGTGATGTATTTGTGTAAGAGTTGCCAGAACCACTCAAACAGTCACGAAAGGGGCTTGAAACAGTGTGTCAGGCTTTGGGAAAGCCCCAATACGTACCTTCGCCACCGTCACGGACGACGGCGCCCCAGTGTTCCCGATCATCTCCGCCCGGCGTCGCGCCAGGTTATCGAGCTGCTCTTTCATTTTCCTTTTCGTCGCCCGTAGCTCGATTTCCTCGGGGGTGTCCTCGTCACTGGACTGGTCGATGGACATCGCGAACCTCGATGTCCCGTAATTTCCCGGACCAAGACCGGGGCCGATCACGCCGCCGCCCGTGGACGAACCCCACGCGCCCGTCGTTTCCGTTTTGTCCACGTCACCCAAACTCGGTTGGTTCACCCCCGACGCGTCAATCAGAAGCGCCGCGAACGCGGCAGCCCTTTCTTGGGCATCCGTAGCGCGCGATGCGTTTTGGAAGGTTCCAGGACCGGAACTCTTCTTCGCGAACGCGCCACCAGTCGCGAGTTGTTCCCAAGGCGAAACCGAGGCGTCGCCTTTTCCGGAATCACCCACCGTCACGTCCCTCGCGGCCGCGTCCGCGGCGGCGGCGCCTCCCTCGTACGCGGCTCTCTTCGCCGATGCGATCGCGGCGGTGCGTCGCGCCACTACCTGCGCGGCGAGCTCGCTGAGAAAAAAAGAAAAAGTGTCAATCTTTCGTAATGTGTATGAGTAATTACGGGCGGACAATCGGCAGAGGTAAGACGTCCCTTCTGGTACGAGTATGGGCAGACATGTACGGCGGGATTTGGGAAACGCGCAAGGCCGTACCTGGTGCGAATCGCGGTGGCGTCCACCCTCGCCTTGGCCCACCGCTCTCGCTGCGCTTTGGCGTTTTTCGCGTTCGTCGACGAACTTCGCACGACGCCGGCGCTTCGCTTGGCCCTTGCAGTGCGTTCAAATTCGGTGACTACTGAGGCGGCTGATGAGTCTTCTTTCGTGGTTTCGTCGTCACCTTGTGGCGTCAAGTGGTTCGTGTTCGCGTCGCTCGCGCCGTTCTCCCTGTCGTCATTCTCCCCATCTTTACGTTTCTTCAGCGTCGGCACCACCGCTTCTAAGCCGTGCGGCTGGATCCGCGCGGTGCCGTTCAGGGCCTCGTCGTCACTCGCTAGGCGCCACAGCAGGGACGCGACACCCAACGTGTCACCGGGAACAGGCGCGTTGGTTACCTTGCGCGTGCCTTTCGGTCGTCCTCGTCGTCGCTTGGGGGGGGCAGGCGGCATTTGAGGAGAAGACGTCGTCTCCGCCTCGGGGTCCACGACCCGTGTGGAAACGCCGTCGCCGAAGGAAACGCCACTGGAGTCGTTTGCGTCGTCATTGTCCAACGCATCGGAGGAAGCGACGACCTGCCACCGGCGCGTGGCGCGAACGCGAACGCACCGAACCGGAGGCGTGCCACACCACCCACGTTCCACGCCTCTTGAGAAAATGGGCACTCGCGCTGAGTGCGTCTCCCTCGAAGCTCGGCACGAGGTCTGCGCACGCGCGGAGTAGGTCTTCCCCGACACCGCGGAACACCACCCCCCCGTCACCCCAAACACCCGCGGCGTCGCCATCGCGGTCACAAGCATCGCCTCCGCGCGACGCTTTGTGTGGGAAGGAGGTAACTTCGTCCCCACGCGTGGCGCAAAAAGGGCCTTTCGTTAATGCGAGACGCACGATTGGTGGTATCGAAACATTTTCGCGGCGGTCCAGTTTGCGCCAGAGACCGAGACCCTCGCCGCGGAGACTCACTTTCGCCCGCGACGAAACCCGCGCGTCGTTAGACCTTCCCTTCGCCATGGGCAAGGACAAGACAAAAAACGTGGGCGCTGCCCAGGTACGTTGCGGATCGCGTTGCGATTGGATCCGCGCGCTACGTTCCCCGCGTGCATGGTCATTGAGAAACATGCTCATGCTGAAAAACCGCTTTCCGCCGCCGCTTTCCGAATTCTCCCATCCTCTCACGCTGACGCCCCCCCCTCATCACCACAAACAGGTCACCGAGGACTTCGCGATCCAGCCGGAGAAGATCACCCCCACACTGGACGCGTCGAAATGGCCGTTGCTGTTGAAGAACTACGACAAACTCATGGTACGTGTGTGTAGGGGATGGATCCCGCCGCCGAGAATTGCCGGGTTATTGCTCCGGGCACAACGCATGAAAAGAAAAGAGGGTTTTTTTACCATTCTTCGTCCCGTTCCCTAACCCCCGTCCCCAATCAAACTTTCCTTCCAAAAACTCACCAGGTACGCACCGGGCACTACACCCCCATTCCGTGCGGGCACTCGCCTTTGAAGCGCCCGCTTCTGGAGTACATCCGGTACGGGGTTATCAATCTGGACAAACCCGCGAACCCGTCGTCGCACGAAGTCGTGGCGTGGCTGAAGCGGATGCTCCGGGTGGAGAAAACCGGGCACAGCGGTACGCTCGATCCCAAGGTCACCGGCGGTCTCATTGTGTGCATCGACCGAGCCACCAGGCTCGTGAAAGCCCAGCAAGGCGCGGGTAAGGAGTACGTCTGCATCTGCCGTTTGCACAGCGCTCCTGAGGGCGGGAAGGCGGCGGTGCAGCGCGCTATTGAAACCCTGACGGGCGCGCTTTTCCAAAGACCGCCCCTCATTTCAGCGGTCAAGCGCCAGCTGCGTATCAGAACCATCTACGAGAGTAAGATGTACGAGTACGACGAGGAGAGGAACTTGGTTGTGTTTTGGATTTCGTGCGAAGCCGGGACGTACGTGCGGACCATGTGCGTGCACCTCGGGCTGCTGCTCGGCGTGGGCGGGCACATGCAGGAGCTGCGGCGCGTGCGCTCAGGCATTCTCGGCGAAAACGACAACCTGTGCACCATGCACGACGTGATGGACGCGATGTGGGTGAACGACAACTTGAAGCAGGAGGCGTACTTGCGACGGGTCATCATGCCCCTGGAAGTGCTGCTCACGAACTACAAAAGGGTCGTGGTGAAGGACAGCGCCGTGAACGCGATTTGCTACGGCGCCAAGCTCATGATTCCGGGACTTTTGCGGTACGAAAGCGGAATCGAGGTCGCGGAAGAGGTGGTCTTAATGACCACCAAAGGCGAGGCTATTGCAGTAGGCATCGCACAGATGAACACCGCGGTCATGGCGACTTGCGACCACGGGTGCGTGGCTAAAATCAAGCGCGTGGTGATGGAGCGGGACACGTACCCGCGCCGATGGGGCCTCGGACCCACCGCGCAAGCCAAGAAGAAGCTCATCGCGGAAGGCAAGCTGGATAAGTTCGGCAAGCCCAACGACAAGACCCCAACGGAGTACCTAAGGGCGGTACCGGATGCGGCTGTGGCGGGTAAAGACACTAAACCCGCGGAGACCCCGGCGAAAGCGGACGACAGGGACAAGCGTGAGCGCTCGCCGACCGCCGACGAGACGGGGGAGAAGAAAAAGTCCAAGGAGGAGAAGAGCGCGAAGAAGGAAAAGAAGGAGAAGAAGGAGAAGAAGGAAAAGAAATGAGCGCGTTTGCGACCGTCGGTAGGACCTTTTCTGTATAATAACCTTGCACACCTATTAATTCTCTCGGCGCGGAAAAGTTACGAATACATCTCTTCCCGCAAAACCCCGACGTACTCGAGCTCGCGGTACTTCCCGTTGAAATCCAACCCGTAGCCTACGACGAACTTGTGTTCGTCCAGTTCAAACCCGGACCAGTTTGGGTTCACCCCATCGTCTGTGTCACGGCCCGCGGTCTTGTCAATCAGGGTTACCATGCGCACGGACGACGCGCGCGCTTTGCAAAACTTTGCCAGCAACTTCAAAAGCGTCCCTCCCGTGTCAACGATGTCTTCTACTAAAAGAACATCCTTGCCCTCGACGTCGGGAAAGGAGTTGTTTGCGTCGAGCGTTACCGTTCCCGTAGATTCCGTGCCTTCGTACGACCTCGCCTTGATCGTCTCCACGACCATTCCTTCGATTCGAGGTTGAATGGCGCGTATCAAGTCCGCGGCGAAAAACATAGCACCAGACATCACGGGAAGCACCACCAGCGTCTCTTGTGAATCTTTGTAGAACGCCGCGAGCTCGGCGCCGAGTTCCGTGACTCGTGCTTTGATCGCCGACTCGGAATACAATACCTCCGCCACGAACGCCGCGTCGTGCAAAGGCACCGCATCACCCATGGCGCGGACGCGTCACGCGCGTGGCGTTGTGTGCGCGTCAGGTCCAGACAGTGGGCAAACTCCGAAACTCGTTTTTCGAGACTCGCGGAGTTTATTACCTGCGAGTCGCGTCATTTCCCCAACCCGAAACAGAGGCGCGCCACAACCCGAGGCGGCGCGCGCTTCGGTATGGCTTCGCGGCGCGCCGTACGAGGCCTAGCGCGCATGTGCGCGAGCATGTCGACGAGCGCGCTGACGAACACGACCGGAATGCGAACAGAGGTGATGCATACGCGGACCGTCTGTTCGTTGCCTCACGGGTTTTCGCGAGATGTAGATGTATGGCAAGGGCGTTCTCGCCCCCAGTCGAGTTCCGCTTCCCTGACACACAGCCGTGCGTTGTCCAACAAGCCGTACGACTCCGTGTACGGCGGCCCGAAACCTCCGAACGACCGGGTCACGTTAAGACGGCTGATGCAGAAGTACCGCGCCGGCGAGCGCATAAGCGTGGTCACCGCGTACGACTACCCAAGCGCGGTGGCCGTGGATCAGAGCGGCATAGACGTGCTTCTGGTCGGGGACAGGTACGTGTTGGGGTATTCCCGAATCCAGGCACAACGTTTACCGCCTCTCTTTGAGTGCACTACTAGTACTGGCAACTGTGCAACTAAATACATCACAAGTACACTGTTTGCCCATACAGTACACCCACACATCGCGCAATACTAGACTGACTTTTTTTTGTGTACGACAGCGCCGCGATGGTGGTGCACGGCCACGACACGACGTTACCCATAACGCTGGAGGAGATGCTGACGCACTGCAGGGCTGTTGCGCGGGGCGCGCAACGCCCTTTACTGGTGGGCGATTTACCCTTCGGGAGCTACGAGCAGTCCCCCGGGCAAGCCGTGGCGAGCGCAACGCGGATGCTAAAGGAGGGAAGCATGGACGCTGTGAAACTAGAGGGCGGTTCGGCGGGGCGCATAATAACCGTACAAACCCTGGTGGACGCCGGTATCGCGGTTATGGGACACGTAGGGCTTACGCCGCAAAGCATAAGCGTGTTGGGGGGGTTCCGACCGCAAGGCCGGACCCTTGACGAAGCCGCGAGCGTGGTGGACAAAGCGCTGGCGTTACAGAACGCGGGGTGCTTCGCAATCGTGTTGGAGTAAGTTCAAACGCAGCACGCCGCACCGTGTTCCCGCATCGAATACCCATGTTGGGCACCTTTCAAAATGTAAACAATACCTTTCAGCCGCAAAAGACTGACCGTTCATCCCTTCTCCACGTGCCCAGGTGCGTTCCGCGAAGCGTCGCGGCGGCTGTGACGGAAGCGCTTGATATACCAACAATTGGCATTGGCGCGGGTGACCAAACTAGTGGGCAGGTGCTCGTTTACCACGACCTGTTGGGGTTCACCGCGCACCCGCACCACAAAAAAGTAACCCCCAAGTTTAGCAAACAGTACGCCGACGTCGGGACCGTTATCGCGAAAGCGCTGGAGCAGTTCAAAAACGAAGTCCACGCCGGAACGTTCCCGTCGCAACTGCACTCGCCCTACCGCTTAGGAACGGAGGATTCGTTTCTGTTAGCGGACCGGTTAAGGGAGAAGGGTTTGGGGAAGGCCGCGGACGCGGTGCTCGCGGCGCTGGAGGAGGAGAAGGGGGAGTAGAACTGACGCAGAGGTGGGCGCTGTTTTGGAAAAAAACTCAAGACCAAAGAAATTCGCTTCCTCCCAAAAAATCAAATCATATTCTCGGAAGGCACAACACGTACCTCAAAGCTACGACTCCTTTCTTCGCACGTCGTGGCGCGCGGAACGCAGACGCATGTGCGCGCGGAGTTGAAAGATGGGGGGACCACATAAACGGTGCTCGCACGGGAAGGAGAAACGCTGCTGCGCGGCGTGCAGCCCCTGCCCGCACGGGAAGGTGAAAAGGTACTGCACGGTTTGCAGCCCCTGCCCTCACGGGAAGCTGAAAGGCGGCTGCGCGGACTGCAAGAGCTACCCCACGGGAAGGTGAAACACTTCTGCGCGGACTGCAACCCTTGCCCTCACGGCAAGCAGAAACGCAACTGCGCGCAGTGCAACCCCTGCCCTCACGGGAAGCGGAAAAACAACTGCGCGGTATGCAACCCTTGCCCTCACGGCAAGTGGAAGAGCAGGTGCGCGGCGTGCAAAACGGCACGCGTGGCTCCGCCGAGTTCGACGCGGGTCAAGCGCGAGCCGGAGAGTTCGCCCGAGATCAAGGTCGATCCCGAGATCAAGGTCGAGCCCGAGATCAAGGTCGAGCCCGAGATCAGGGTCGAGCCCGAGATCAAGCAAGAACCCTTCACCATCCGCGGCTATTGCGGGCTTGACGATGGGCGGTAATACGTTGCAGCGACACTCGCCGTAGCGCTTGGGAGCGGAGGATTCGTTTTTATCAGCGGAACGGTTACGGGAGAAATGCTTGGGGAAAGCCGCGGACGCGGTGATTGCGGCGCTGGAGGAGGAAAAGGGGGAGTAGAGACTGGCGTGTGACGTAGAGGTGGGCGCTGTTTTGGAAAAAAAGAATTTGCTGGCTTCACCCAAAAAATAATAAATCATTCTCGGAAGGCACGAAGACGCGTCAACTTAAAAATACGACTCCTTTCTTCGCTCGTCGTGGCTCCCGGAGCGCAGACGCAAGTGCGCGCCGAGGTGATAATGGTCGGACATAAGAGATGCGTGCACGGGAGGCAGACACACCATTGCAAAGACTGTAACCCCTGCCCTCACGGCAGGGTGAAACAAGCCTGCGCGCAGTGCACCCCCTGCCCGCACGGCAAGGTGAAAACCTCCTGCAAATACTGCAAGTGCCCTCACGGCAAGCGTAAAGACAACTGCGTGGAGTGCAGCGCCTGCCCTCACGGCAAGCTGAAGAACAACTGCGCGGACTGCAACGCCTGCCCTCACGGGAAGCTGAAAAACTACTGCGCGGAGTGCACGAGCTGCCCCCACGGGAAGGTGAAACGCTTTTGCGCGGACTGCAACCCTTGCCCTCACGGCAAGGTTAAAGGCAGCTGCGCGGCGTGCAAAACGGCACGCGCGGCTCCGCCGAGTTTGAAGCGGGTCAAACGCGAGAAGGAGGCTTCGCCCGAGATCAAACTCGAACCAGAGATCAAGGTCGATTCCGAGATCAAGTAAGAGCCTGAGATCAAGCAAGAGCCCGAGATCAAGCAAGAGCCCGAGATCAAGCAAGAATCCTTCACCATGCGCGGCTATTGTGGGCTCGACGATGGGCGGTAATACGAGCGCACTAGTTAGCTCGATGTTTGTAAGAAAAAAGAAGAAGTTTGCCTCACGTCTTGCTCACGTCGATCGTCGTCAAAAGAAATAAATCTACTCCCTTCGCGCTAACAACGCTTCTCTGAACTTGGTTTCCAGCGCCAAAAGTTTCGCCCGGTCCTCCGGGGACCCGTACATTTCGTACCCCGCATGCCCCCTGGTCAGTTCCAGACCAGCCGCGGTTTTCTCCATCCACTTCTTCGCCTCGGGGGTTTCTGCTCTTGACGACGCGAAAGAAATCCGTGACTCTGTTTGCTCATGCGAAGAATTCAAAGAACTTTTCGGATCGTCCAAATCTGAAACGTTGACGCCCTTCGCGATTTGCGAAAAGTTCGCCTCGATGACGTGCAAAACAATCGCCCACCCGTTTTCTCGTCTGGAAAGCCCGAGCGCTAGTTCCGGAAGCCACCCCAGCGCGGATACCGTGTTCGTGACTTGCAACGGCTCCAACTCAGAAGCGCTTTGGGTGATGACCGTGGCTTACGATAAGTAAAAGAAAGTGTCAATCTTGTATGGGCAGATTTAATAGTCCCTTCTGGTACGAGTATGGGCAAACAGTGTGCTTGGATTTGGGAAACGCGACGCGTACCTAAGTCGTCCCAAACTGGATCGGGGTTGTTCTTTTTGTTCGCGAGCGTCTCAAGCGTTTCCCGCACCAACGGAAGTTTCTTCACCGCGTCTAGAATGGTGGCTAAGTGCATGGGCTCGATTTCGTGTCTGTTGGCCAACTCGGCGACCCTACTGCCTAGTGCTTTCCAAGTGCTTAAAGGCGTGCTCTCCATGATTAGCTCGTTTCGGCGAACCTTGCAATACCCGTTGAGAATCCGAGACACGTCCTCGGCGTCGCACGTAGGCGCGACCGCCTTCAGCGCCTTACCCACGTCGGCCCATATTTTCTTCGTGGTCAACGCGTTCGCGAGCGCTGACACTCGGCACAGGACGTGGAAAGAAGCGGCCGGGCCGCCGTGTGAGCTCCAGTCCGCGGTACTGCAAGCGGTGGCGACGCTTCTCTCAGTTGCTTTGTCCACGATCGTGTTCGCCAAGCGCTTGGCGAGTACCAACCAAGGGTCTTTCGAATGACTCGACGTATATTCCTTCGCCTTTTCCGAAAACCCAAAACACGCGTGCGGCACCTTGCCCATCGCGTCCGCGACAATGAACGAGGCTTGCTCGTCGAAAACGGAGCTTGTTTCGCCGTGTTCTGACACGATCTCCGCGGCCCTTTTGCCTAGCACAAAAAACGTCGTGTTGCTCAAAACAAACTCGCGCACGTCCGGTTCGTTCGTGAGTTTCCACGTCGAGTTCAACAACATGGCGACGGCTTGGGGGGACGCGCTCGGGGCTATTCGCTTCGTGGCCGCCGCTAACGAGGTCCAGCCGTTTTTAGTAACCGCCGAACGCGCGTCGCGCCCGCACACCGCGAGCGCGTGCAACAAAACGCTGAGGCCCTGGCCCGATAAAAAAGAAAGTGTCAGTCCAGTCTCGTATGGGCAATCGCGGAGGCAGAACGTGGTGATTGGGAAAGCCCCGCACCTGGTCCCCGAACCGCGGGGCTAAGGACGGGACTCTGGTCGTGAGCAAAAGGCGCCACCCTTGGGAAGGTTTCCGCAAGTCGTACTCATCCAC
>Ga0302138_10000937_pt1 | contig 14615 bp, 8 predicted proteins | sample CBN3_321_MG_FD_203110 | JGI IMG/M metagenome (GOLD analysis project Ga0302138, IMG submission 203110) | Marine microbial communities from Western Arctic Ocean, Canada - CBN3_surface | ecosystem: Environmental > Aquatic > Marine > Oceanic | place: Canada: Western Arctic Ocean | collected 2017-09-15 | reverse complement strand
TCGTCCTACTACGACATGTTTTTCAACGGTCCAACAGCGACCAGCGACACTGGCAACAACGAGCCCTTCCCCCTCCTGCCCCCCGACCCAGCAACCAACCCGAACCCTGGTCCTTTTGATTCGTCCCACACTCGCTTGCCGCCCTATATGACCGGCCTCGACGTGAACAGCGTTGAGTCTTATGTGAATGCGAACAAGCACGAGACGGATGTGTTCTGTCGTCGGAAGCGTGAAATAGAGCAAGTTCGCGGCATTGCCTGTGCCAGCGCCGTTTCGGATTCCAATGAACCCCCTAGGGAGCGTGGCGGATCTGAGGATGTGTTTGCTGAGGGCATTAAACCTTTTGGGGGGGTTGACGTTTGTCGGCGGTGTGTTCCCGCCGATTTCTTCGAAGAGAGTTTTACTCTCAGTGATCCGAAAATGTTTGAGAAGTGGTTAATAAATTGCAACATCAGCAGCGACGGAGACGGTAACGGCGACGGTGGTGGCGATGGCAGCTCCTCCAACAGCTCCATCTGCTCAATCCCTTCACAGTCCCCAACTCACGCCCTTGAGTACCATGAAACCTTGACCCAGTACCTGGACCTTGTGGAAGTTTCCCTCCTGCGACAAATTCGAGCTCGCTCGTCTGACTTCTTCCGCGAAACAACGAGGTTCCAAACCCTCAAGCAGATGGTAACATCCTCCACCTCCGAGGTCGCAACCCTTCGCGCGACGCTCCAGAAAATCAAGGAGGAGAGGGTTGACAAGGTCAACGAGGTGCCCGAACTTTCCCTCCGGCGAAACAATCTAATCAAGCTAAAGAATCTTCTCGCCAAAATTGGGAAGGCCAACGCGGTCAACCTTCTCATTCCGACGCTCCTCGAGCAGAAGGAGTACGTGAGTGCATTGGACCAAATTTCTACTGCGAGGAAATTGCTCAAAACCGACAATCTCGACGAAAGTGGGAAAATCACAATCATGGACAAAATCAGCGAACGGTTGACGAACTCTGAGCAGCTCGTGGTCAACAAGATCTCGAACACTCTGGTCGGCGACATTATGGCCTACGACCCAATGATGCGGGGCAACGACAAGATCCTGGCGTTCGAACAAATCATGAAATCCGCGACCGTACTGCAAACCACAAGTCACCTTCAGATGGCCGCGGGTTTGTACAGCCAGCGGTTGCTGGACACGGTCAAGGTCACGGTAAAAACTACTGTGAGTGAGTGTGCCAGCGATGTGGGCGGCAGCGGGGGTGGGGGTGGAGTCACGTCGATGTCTTTCCCGCAGTTCATAAGTTGCCTGGAGATGCTTTTCGAGCAAATTCTGGCTCTGCTTTCCTCCTCCTCCTCTGCCGTCAAGGCTTTGAAGGTTGCAGGAATAGATTTGAAAATGAATTTGACTCGTGGCGGGGGTGGAGGGGGTGTAGGGGATGGGGGGGGGGGTGGGGGGAGTGGCGGTAATCCGGGCGTGGAATCTGAAAACCCGCTTTTCGCCGCTTCGGAACTCGCTCACCGCTCGATTTCGGAGCTCCTGCGAATTCGGAAGGACGCGCACAGCCTTCTCGGGCACGCGGAGATGAAGCAAATGTGGGACAGCTGCTTGGCGTTTACGCTAGAGCTGGAGACGCACAGCATTGGGATTAAGGCTTGGGGGCTGCGGAGCACCTTGCTATCACAGGCCAAGGCGTTTGTGGAGGTGAGCGAGCGAGCGAGCGAAGCGGCGTGATTTGTTGGACATCCCTTGGCAATCGTTTTATACTATAAACGTTGCGCCTGGTCGAACTCTCCACCGTGTCCAGTTCTGAGTGTCTAAAGACGTTGTGCGTTGGAGTTGCGGTCGTTTTAGTGATTTGCCTTTTTTTGCCTTTTTTTAGTTTTCACATTGGCGTGCACTTGCGTGTTTTGGACCGTCTCTGAGCAATCCCTCACCCCCACTCGCACAAAAAGATGCGCTTGGCCGAAATCGCCACCGTGTTTACTTCTGAGCTTCTAAAACCTCCATGCGATGGAGTTACGGCCGATTCAGTGATTCGCCATTTTTTTGCTTCATTGTTTTAGTTATCACGTGGCGTGCACTTGGCGTGTTTTGGACCTTCCCTGAACAATCCCCTCGCATAAAAAGATGCGCTTGGCCGAACTCGTCGCCGTGTTCAAATCTGAGCGTCGCAAACCCCTCCATCTGTGGTTCGTGTCGATTCCTCTAAATTTTATTCCTCTAAATTTTAAAAATAAAATAAACTAAAAATATCCTGCTTCGCTTCGATTCGCTTCGCTCGGCGCAGCGGAAGCACGAGGCGCACATGAGCAGCTTGGTTGCGGCACTAGATGGAGAAAAGTGGGGACAAACGGACGTGAGCGCTGTGAGACAGAAGAGCATCGAGCTGCTGTGCAGCGGGAAGGCGGCGACGAACAAGGTCGATGGGCCGACTTTTCTGAAGGTGGGGGCGGGGGAGCAAACGGGGAAGTCACCAATAACGCCAACAAGCAGAACAAAATCCAATGAAGCTGTCGTGGAGGGGGTAAAATATAAAGTTGTCTGGTCGTGCTTGCTTCTGATCGAGATGCTAATGACGAACCTTGCGGCAGCAGCAACGTTCCAAAGTTTGGCCATTGACGTGGTTGGAAAGATTAGTGATTTGCTTAGACTTTACAATTCGAGGACGACCCAGCTTGTTCTAGGGGCGGGGGCTATCCACTCGGCGGCGCGACTGAAATCTATCAACGCGAAGGTGAGCGAGATTTTTTAGTTAGTGAAAGCAGGTTGCTGGCTCAAACCTAAACCAACCAACTCTTTCGCTCAGCACCTGGCGTTGGTGACGCAGTGCTTGCTTTTCGTAACGAGCTTGATGCCGCATGTGCGGGCGGCTCTCATGGCGCAGCTTCCCCGCAAGCAGCATGCCTTGCTTAACGATCTGGACAAGATCAAGCAGGATTTTGCAGAGCATTTTGAAAAAGTTTTGGGCAAGTTCGTTGCGATTGTGGGCAGCATTGTCGAGAACGGGTTGGTTCCGAGCATCGGGAGTATTGATTTTGACAATGCTGCTACCCAAAATGAAAATGAAAACGAAAACACCATTGAGACAGTCAAATTGTCAAATTTCTTCGACGGAATTGTCAAAAACATCAGCAAGCTGCACCAAGTGCTCGTGACCTTGCTACCGAGTGACCAGCTGCTGGACGTATTTGTGCGAATCTTCAACTACGTGAACGATAAGATTGTGGAGCTACTGACCGTGAGCATCACGTACGGCGGCGAAAAAGGCGAAGAACCGGCGCAAGCCAACTCGCCAGCTGCAGCGACAGCAGCTAAACTTTTCAAAATACCAAAGGTGAGCGAGCAACGCGTGCGATTAAATGGCTGGCCACTAAACCAAACTAAACTTAACTAAACTCACATTACGAAATAGACGGAAAAAGGAAAAAAACAATTTGTAAACGAGTTCGAGAGAATGGCCAAGGAACTTGGATGCTTGAAGGAGCTGGACACCAATTTTAAATTTGAAGGTGTGGCAACATGTGTGGCACTATTGTAAGAAAAATATCTACTTTATTTGGCAACACGCATTTAAATTACATGTCAGAGGTTGACCCTGCGCCGAGCGAAGCGAGGCGTATTATTGATGGAGCCGAGTGAGTGGGTTAGTGTTTTGTAGTGGCTCGTATATATTTCACGTCTTCATCAAGGCTCGCTCGCTTCGCTAGCTCGCTCACACTTATACGATTTTTCATCAGTCAATCCCTTGTTTCCCCGCATGCCAAGAACCTTGTCCTCAAACCCATTCCCCCGGTCGATGCCGTCCCAGCGGTAGCCGGGTTTGATGTTGTAGCGGTTTGGTTTCCCCTTTGGACCGCTGTACTGGGGCTTTCCGCTTCCACCTCCGCTTCCACCTCCGCCTCCGCCTCCGCCCCCTGACCCTGACCCTGTCACTCCCCGTTTCGCTCTCATGTACTCCGCCATCGGGTCGTCGGCTCGCTCGACGTGCCTTGTCACTTCGTCGGCTTCTGCTTGCGTTCTAGCAAACTTTCCTTCCTTCACCTTTCTATACTCTTCGAGACGAGCCTGCACCGAGCGAAGCGAGGTGCATTTTAATGAAGCAAGAGCAAAACGAATGAAGCCAGCCAAACAAAATTGGGGTGGGTTAGTTCAATAGTGGATGTAGCCATTTATTTTTTATTATGTCTGCAGCCATTTCGTGGAATTCATCGCGAGTATTCTCGTCTTCCTAAGCTCGTTCGCTCGCTTCGCTCACTCACCTCATCCTGTCGCTTCTGCTGTGCCCCCTTGGCCAAGTCGAGCTCGGCACTTTTCTCCAATTTCTTATTGGTCTCTTCTTCCTCTTGCTTTCGGATGATTACGTCTATCATGTCGACCTTCTTCCCCTCCTTGTCTCGGAACGTTGTGGAACCCTGCTGTTCGAACTTGGCCTTCTTTAGCTGAGCCTTCGACATCTTTTCCTTTTTCGAGCCCTTGATCTTTTCTTCGTTCGTCTTGAAAGTTTTTCCAGATTGGAGCCCAGCCTCATGGCCAGACGCCATTTTTGACAGTCGTCGCGGAGGACCATCAGAGTCGGAGTCAGAGGAAGAGGTGGAAGAGGAGGAGGAATTGGAATTTGACAGCTGGCGACGACGAGGAGGATCGTCAGAGTCGCTGGAGCTGCTCGAAACAACATCATCCTTCGAGGTTCGTCCTCTCTTTTTGGAGTTTTTCCTTGCTGCCGGAACCTTTTTTTTGGCTGCCTTTGGGTCAATGACGGTGTCGCCGGTAACTATTACTCCAGAGAACTCGTCCGCATTGACAACAAAGGGCCCCTCACCATCATCGTTCTCGTCAGACTCTATCAATCCACCAAACTGCAGATCCCCAATTTGCTTCGCTCGCTTGGACTTCTTGCCCTTTTTGGTTTTGGAAGCCCCGTATTTCTTCAAGAGGTCGGCTTTCATCAGTTTATTCTGGATTCGGTGTGTATTGAGGACTTACGACCAATTTTCATGAAAGAAGGTGAGAAGGCTAAAATTTATAAATTTTCTACATTAACATCTGGTGAACAGACGGGTCTGGTCAACACCGCATTAGTCAACCCCGAGAGAGGCTAACACACTGAAAATATTGGTTCGTTTCGACAGGACACGATCAAATCTATCCACTTCTCCAATGTTAACTTCAGAGCAAAAGGCGGCTATCGAGCAGCGCCGTCTGAAGGCAATTCAGTTGCGTCTAGTCAGAGAGCAAGATCAACTCACTCCTCCTCCTGCTCCTCCTCCAGCTCCTCCTCCGCAAGTTCCCCTTGCAAACACAAAGAAACGGTCTCGTACCACCCAACACATTGAGAATGAAGTTTGTGAATCTGACTCCTCAGACTCTTCCGACTCCTTGGATTCGTGTTCCGATTCCTACAATTCCAGCAACAAAACCAAAAATAAAAAGAACCAAAACCAGAACAAGCTGGTCACCCGTGCATTCGCCCTCTCTCACTATCTCATTCCTTCATCCTCCCTCGAAGTTCTTCCAGTGATGTCCTCAAAGCCCAACCCAACCAATTCTTCCTTCAAGCCCATGAAGCTTTACTCTCGGAGCTTGGTTCGTGCTCGGAGCTACAAGAGGTGGGGGGGTCGCAAGGAGCTCAAAGCAGAAAGAAACAGAAGGGAGCTGGGTAGTTTTGATAGAAAGAGAAAGGAGGCCGAGGCCGCAATGCGTTGAATGTAGCATAGAAATCTTAACCCTGACCCTTACCTAACCCTAACCCTAAGTAGATATTAAAAATAGTACGGACAACGATCGATTTCAATTTTATTTCTTTTTACAAAAGTCAAGATGTATTTTCCCAGGTTCAGGATTGGTTAGTTCCTATTAGGGTTGTTCCCTCCCCAGTAGAAGTAGAATATCATCTTTTTTTTCTTCTTCCTTCCCCCTTTTTTCGCTCGCATAAAATCATTCATTCATATCAAATTCATCCTCCCCTCCTCCTCCCTCTTCTCTCTATTCGTCGGTCTGCATGCAGATGCACACAGCTCCCATGATCCACTTAGAAGTCGGTAGATCCGTCTTCAATGTCGCCAAGAAGACGTACGTGGGCCCCCTGAAGGTCGTACTGTACACCGGGCACTCGAAGATCTCCTCGTTGTTCCGCAAGTATCCCACCGGACTTGGCTCCCAATCGCTCTGGATCAGCACCGCCTTGACGTACAAAACCGGCAGAGGTGGAATCAGCTCCTTCAGCCTACTCTCCGCCAAAGCCCCCTGGCATGTCGTCCCACTCACTTCGTACGTGTCTCCGGCGTCATCCCCACTAGGCCACCTCGCGCCTTCCAAGAAGAACCCGTGCGCGTACGTTCCGTCGACTGCATTCTCGACCACTTCAGTAACATTCCACATGTTACTGACGTGCGTCTCCGTGGTCATCTTGTCCAGCGGCTTTCCAATCTTCCTCGCCGTGACCTGCTGCACCGCAGTCAAGTAACTCTGAGGATTGAACAACCCTGGCAACCAGATGCTTTTCGGTGTCACCAAATCTTCGCACCAAACATTCAGCTGGTCGATCCTCGCCAGCATGTCGTTGAACTGGCTGGCCAAATTCTTCTGGCTCATCCAGGCGAATTTCTGCCAGGTGCATTTACTGAACGGGTTCCTTCCCGGCCACTGGTTGATTCCAATGGCCGTGATCAAATCCTCAATGGGGATGCTCATGTTCAGCTGTCCCTTCAAAGCCTTGTCCAGATCACTCAACGTCTTGCGCATCTCGCCAATCAGCACGTTCATCCTTCCGCACTCTTGGCACGCAACCACGATGAACGGTCCGCTCTCTCCCGGCAACAGCGGCTTCGCCTTCAAGTTCAGCTCCACCATTCCGAACTCGTTCGGCAACCTCTCCATCAAGTTGTCCATGGTGCTCTTCACAACGTCCGTCTTGCCCCCTCCTCCTCCTCCACTTCCGCCGCTCATGGCGGCAATTTTGAAGAACAGGTTCTGCGTGTTGTTGCTCAAGTAGCCAATCTCAGCGTTCGGGTGCAGCCCGAACAGCGTGGGACTCTCCGCCGGCATGGCACTGTCAACGTAGGTCAAATATCCATCGTAGTCGAGCGCCTCCGGATTCGGACTCTTGAATCCCGGGGCAAACTCCATGCCCGCGAACAGTCCCGGATCCTGGTACACCTTCAAGTAGGTGTTGCAAGTCCTCCTGTCCCAGGCGTCCGTGATGTGACCCCCGTACATGATCTCTCCGAAAATGTACCTCAAATCGTCCCACGGCGTGGTGTCGTTATTGTTCAAGTAGCTAACCAGCACGTTGCTGCAGATGATCAAGTCGCCCACGTTGAACGAGTACTTCCTGCTCCACCCCTGCTGGCCGAACTTCTTCCTTCCGCACACCACCGCATGGAACCAGCACAAACTGAAAAGGCACGCCTTAACGGCCTCCGTCTTGTTGCAGCCGTCGAGCTTCGCCTGGTCAAAGTTGTCCCACGCGCGAATCAGGTTGCTCTGAATATCGCTCGGCGCCTCGTTCGCGACCTTGATGCAGCTTTGCATCAAACTCTCGGGCATATTCTTCCAGTTCGCCATCGGGGGCGGCTCGGCACTGATAAAGCACCTAAAGTTCTCGTGGGCGTCCTCTCCAACCACTTCCAACAACCTCTCCAAAGCCGGCACCCAGCTGCTCATCAAGTGACAGTTCTGCAACATGACCCAGCCTCCTTCCTTGGCAAATCGAGTCACAACACTCTCCGCAACCGGCTCCTGCCCCTGTCCCATGCTGATGTTCATGAATGACTTGTTCTCCTCGCTAATTCCCATGCTCTTGCCCAAGCTCTCAACCCACGGTGTGGGGTCGACTCCGGCAAACAGCACGAAGAAAACCGGGGTATCGCTAGAAGTCTCGACGTAAGTTTCGGCCATGTTAAAGGGCTTCTGAACAATGTAATCTTTGCCCATCACCTCTCCGATAAACGTCGTGAGCGCCGTGCTCACCCTGTCGGGCCTCAGCGCCCGCAACAAGATCAGCTTCTCAAAGCTCGTCAAACCCTTCTGGTAGTCACCGGGCAGCTTTGCCTGCTCCGCCTTGGCGTCGTCGAACCAAGCGCTCCAATCGTCGCTGTCGCTCTGCATGTTGTCTCCCAATCCTTTGAAAGCTGTCATGCCCTCGATGGCTTTAATCTTGGGCCAAATTGCCTCCGGCAGCCACTCGTGCAGCGGTCCCATGTTTCCAGGGTCGCTGCTGATCTTGCCCATGACCAAGAAGTTCACGTCGTCCTCCTTCATCTTTCCGTCGTTGACCAAGATCTTCAAGGCCATCATCGTCGCCACCGTCAACTTATCGACCTCGAACAAACCGCGCCTCACGTAGTTGAACACGGTCAAGGTGATGCTATCCAACAGAACGTTGCACCTCGCCAGCAATTCCGCGTCGGTCTTCTCTAAAGGCGCCCTCGGGCTGTCGCCCTCGTCCTCCTCGTAGTCCTCCTCCTCCTCCACCTTGACTTCCTTAACCGAGTCGATGCCCCTGAAAAACACTTTTTTGAATGCTGCGAGACTGCGCAGAGCGAAGCGAAGAAGGTGGGAAGTAAATTGAGTGGGTTAGTTCATTTTAGTTTAGTTTTAGTTTTAGTTTAGTGGATGAAGCAAATAAATATATTATGTCTGTAGCAATTTCGCGGGATTCATCGCGAGTATTCTCGTCTTCATCAATGGCTCGCTCGCTTCGCTCGCTCGCTCGCTCACTCACTCACCTGTAGATGTAGTAGGTGTGGATCTTGACCAGGTCGTTCATAAGGAAGAACAACAACGAACTGCGGTTCGCCACAGACCTATATTTCTCCTTCGTAATACTGATGGACGTCTGAGTCTCCTGGGCGGCGATCTGCTTCAAGCCGATCTCCGTAGAAATCTTCTTGGTGTCCTCCAGCTTTTCGATCAGCTCAACGTCCTCCGTGATGTCTCCCTCGGCCGCTGCCAGACTGCTCAAAATGCTATCCTCCAGCTCTTTGATCTTGATCGTGAACCCATTTTGCTGCTTGACAAGCTCGTCACTCAGAACGCTCAAATCGTTCCTCTCCTTCTCAACAACCAGATCCAGCAGCTGGTCCTCCAACCCAGCAATGGTCACCGTGAAATTAACCAACGTCGTCTCGGCCTGAATCTCGGGAGGGTAGTGGGGGTTGCTCAACTTGGTGTGCAGATACAGCTTGAAGTTGGGGTGGAAATCGCACTCCTTGTCTCCAACCTTGATGAACTGCTTGCTTCCACGCTTGATGGTCGCTCGCTGGATAACCGGGTTCAGCACCGCCTCTAAGGTCTCGCCCAAGTTCTCAATTAGCAATGTTGTTCCGCGATCGAGCGCGTTCTCCAATTTCCTGATCAAGTCCTTCTGCCCCAACCTCACAATCTGCAAGTTCCTGTCAGCTCCGCCCTCCTTGTTCTTGATCCAGGCAATTCCCTGCAGCTGGGGGTCGATCAGCAGCGGCCACCTACTGCTGTTCTCCACGATGCTTCCGTTCTCCATGCTCACCACGTCACTCGGCAAGCCATCCGCGTTCCACCCAGCGACCTGCGCCGGCGTGGTCAAAATAGCAAGCGGGTTGCTGTCGCTGCTCATGGGGATGGTTCCCCCGTCAGCGGCAGCGGCCTCGAACTCCTTCATCAAGAACGGCGTGAACTTCTCGTCCATTAGCGTCTGCCTGAAGGGCTTGGTGAACGGTCCGATGTACGAGATGAACGCACTCGCTAGCAGCACATCTCCCATCAGCAGCTCCGCGTCCTCCCTCATCTTGACAACGTTGATGCCCCAGCGGTCGTTCTCGCTCGCCAGTGCCGCGGTCAACCTCGTGGCAAGGCCAAGCTTCATGGTTCCCTTCTCCACCATCTCCTCGGCCGCAGCCTTGGTCCCGTTGGCTTCAGCGAGCTCAGCCTCCAGCTTGGCCAACTTCTCCTTCAAGCCGTTCACCTTTGTGGTGACCTCGGCCAGCCTAGTGGTGGCAGCCGCGAGCGTCTCGTTCGCCTCCCTCAACGCAATCTTCTTGGGCTCGACGGTCGTCACAATGTTGTAGTAAGTGACAATGTTGATGACGAACGAGCAAAGACCGGCAGCGGCCTGGTTCTTCCCCTTGATGATTTCCGGGTCGAAATGTTCCAAGGCCAAGTAGGGTGTGGTCTCGGAGAAGTTCACCTTGGGAATGGTTCCGTCGTCGATTAGCGTCTTGAGCCCCTTGAGCGCCTCCAAGTAGCCCTTGATGTCTCCCATGCACTGCTTCTTGGCATCTCCCCAAGCCCTGTCTTTCACCTTTCCGTTCTTGCCGGCGTTAATGCTCGGCAAGATGGAGGCAAGCAGGCACATGGTGGCGGCGAAAATGTCGTCGACTCCCGGAGGAGGCTTCTGCATTCCCTTACAGGCCTGCAGATCTTTCACGTCGAGCGAGTCGAGCGCAGCCATGGCGTTCTCCACGGCCGGAATGGCCTTGTCCAAGTCCTCCTGGGTGGTCTTCTGCTTCAGCTCGACCTCCTCCTGGATGATCGAAACCTCGTTGGCTTCGACCTCGGCCTTGCTCGTCTCGTAGTCAACGGTCTCCTTCTCCTTCCCGACGACCTCCGCTTTGGCCTCGGCGGTCTCCTTCTTGATACTCGCGTCCTCCAACATGATCTTCAAGTCCTCCTCCAACTTGGCAACACCCTCACTCGTCTCCCTCAACTTTTTCAGCCCGTTGTCGAGCCTGCTAATTTGGGCTTGCGCCTCGGCGTGCTTCTCGTCCAGCAGCGAGTTGTACAGTTTCAGCAGCTCCAAGAACGACTTCGGCGTGGTGTAAACAAACCTCCGCTCAACCCTCTTGAACTCGTGGGTCATGTCGTTGACCGCCTCGAAGGAGTAGGGCAAAAACTTCTCAATTGCCATGCGCACCTTGCCCCTGGTCGCGCCCTTCTCGCCCGTGTGCATGTTGTCGCCGAGCTCCAAGCCGGTCAAGAACCGCTGCCCAACGCTGAACAGCGCCTCCTTGGGCCAGGGCTGGAACCAGTCGATCACCGTGCAGTTCACCAAGGCGGGGAACTTCCTCGCGCGCGCGCCGAAGTCCGGCCCAACAGGACTGAACGCAAGGCAAACGTGCAGGTTCTTCCTGATTTCGGAGATGAAGAACTCCCAGCAGGCCTTCTTCTCGGGAACGATGCCCAGCGCCTTCACCCTGTTGGTGACCCCGTTTACGATGTTGTCGATCTCCTCGCCCGCGAACAGGTCGGGAATATTTCCACTCGCCAGCAAGTCGTTGATGTAAATGAGGAACCGCTCGTTGACAATTTGAGAGTCCGTGAGCAAGAACAAAACGCCCTGCTCCTTCAGCCCAGCCTTGTTGTACATGAGCTTCAAGTCCTCCTTCAAGTCGTTGATCCCGTACGTGCCGGAGATGACAATCTGCATCACGTCGTAGTCACAGATGAAGGCAGCGAGTCGGGATAATGACTGCTTTCCGCTTCCTCCGACTCCAACCAGTAGCGCGTGTCCGCCCTCGTTCAACACGATCCTGACAATCCTGGCAATGTGCTTCATCGCGTCCGCAAACAGGACCAGGTCCATGGTCGCATTGCTCTCGTTGTACTCCATCAAGGCGTTCTCCAACACTTCGCCCATCTGGGGCAAGGTCCCCACTTGGTCGTACACCTTGTCCTGGGTTCCCCCGGCAAAGTGGCAGAACACCAACGGGTCGGCGTTGCCCTCTCCGGCGTAGAACTTGGCAATGTTCAAGCTGGGGAAAATCTTCTTGCACTGCTTCTGGGCCAAGTTGTTGAACTTCAACAAATCCTCGGGGCTCACGAGCCGGTCTCCGTAGACGCGCTCGCTCTCGTGGAGCCAGAGCATTTGCATCTTCTCGGCGTTGTCGAACTGCTCGGCAGCGGACACGAGCAGTCCCTGGAACACGTTGCTGATGTGACGGATGTTGAACTCGTAGTGGAAGTTCTGGGCCGTCTTTCGGAATGTCATGGCGACGTCGCTGTGCAAGCCCATGGCCGCCTTGATGATGCTGTTCGCCTGCTTCTTGACCTCGTCGTTGAAGCCGCGCAAGTGGCCGTCCAAGAAGGTCTGGTAAATGGTCAGCAGACTGGTCGGGCCGGGAAGGCCAATGGCGAAGACCGCAAACAATCGCTGGAGGCGAGGGTTCACAACGAACGATCCAGCTGTCGGGTTCAAGCAACTCACGACCTGCGTCTTGCCGATGTTCTTCAATGACATCTTGGTGAGCTCGTAGCAGTGCTCGTACTCCATGTGCTGGCGCAAGTGCTCAATCGCAGACTGCGTATTGTACGTGTCAACCTCGGGAAGGTTAATGTCGTCGACGAAGTAGATGAGCTTGGCCATTCCAATGGGCCCGTAGTTGACGCCGGTCTTCTTCTCCAGCGGAAGGGCCATGGTGTTCGCCATGGCGGCCGCGGTGGTGTAGAAGTTGAAGTTGATGGTGGTGCTCGCCTTGACCAACGGGTCGAAGGTTCCTAGCATTCCGTTGATGAGCTGGGTCTTTCCGGTTCCGGCGGGCCCAGAAAGCATGACCGGCTTCCTCATGTCGACGAGCAAGTTCATCCAGTACGTAACGGAACTCGTCTCGCTCGTTGGCACCGTCACCTGGCTCATGGCCATCTTGTCGGAGTGGAAGTCAACGTCGTAGAAGTACTTCGTGCAGGCCTTCCACTCGTCGAACTGGTTGGTATCGGGGTCGAGCCAGTAGTCGAACACGAGGCCTCGGCTCTGGAACTTGACGACCTTCCACTCTCCCCTCCACCAGTCGGAGAACATCTTCCTGTAGTCGGTTCCGTCGTCGGCGAGGGTGAGGCACGAGCCGAGAGCCCAAACGGTGCAGTAGACGAAAACGACCTCGAGCGCCTGGACGGACTCGGTGTTCTTGGCGTTGAGCACGCCGTCGAGCATCCAGAGGAGAACTTGGACGCGGGAAACGTCTTCAATCGGCACGACCGCACTGGTGTTGATGAGCAGCCACAATAATGTTGGGGAAATGTAAAACTCGAACAGAGCTTTGAACTTCTCAACAATCTCGGGCGTGTAGATTCCGCCTGCCTTGCCCTTGGCGAGGATCCAGGACTTGATGAGGGAGCGCCACTGGGTGCCGTCGTCGGTGGAAATGTATAGGATTCCGGCCCGACTCACGGTGGCAGGGGTGGCGTGCTTGAGATCGCGGATCTCGAACACCAGCTTCATGTGGGCGAGAAGAGGAATGCGCTCGTTGGAGGCGAGGGTGAGCATCCTGTTGTCGTCCATGACAGAGTTCATTGACTCGATCCAGTTGGCGTCAAGGTCGCCGTCGAGCATCACCCACTTGGGCTTCTCGTCCGGAATGCCGGATAGCTCGCGCATAATATTGGAGAGAAGGCCGTCCTTCCACTCGCGGGTGGCGAGTGAAATGAATCCGTACAGCTCCTCGGTCTTGACGGCCTTGGGCGAAATGTCCACGACGCGAGTCGGGAGCTCCGGATCGCGGTAGTTGCGCGCCTGCTGGAGAGTTCGCCAGCACTGGGATTTTCCAGCTCCGGCGGGCCCCATAAGAAAGACGCAGCGGCGAATCTGGAGGAGCTCCTCGGTCTGGACGACCTTGAGGCGGAACGTCTCGTCGGGGTCGTTGCCGAGCTTCTCGCAGGCGTTGATCACGTGGGTCTCGAAGTTTACGTCGAGCTTGCGCGGAGGATCAATTCCGGGGAAAAGATCGCCCAGCAGGCCGAAGAACACGACCTCGTCCTCGCGAACGATCTTGGGGATGTTGAAGTCGCGCAGAGCGCGCATGAGCAGCGCATCCTCGGGGAGGTCGGGCTCGGCGCGCTTGAACGAGCCGGCAACGACGAGCACGGACTTGATGGCGCGGAGGCCCCAATCGTAGTGAAGCTGGGCGGACAGCAAGTCCTTCAGCAAGCTGTAGAGGCAGAAGAACTTGCTCGCGAGGGCCTTCGCGGTGACGAAGCCCTCCGCCATGAGCATGTTCTCGCAAATGAGGACGAGATCCGGCACCATGACGGTCATGGGGCGGAAAAGCGCCTTCAAGCCCTCGGGAAGCTCGGAACGGCCCAGGTAGCCGGGATTCATGGTGATGTACGCTCCGCACGTGGGGTCCAATGTAACCTCGTCGCCTTCCACCCTGATTCGGACCTGGTTGCTCGCAATTCCGTCGCAAACGGATTTGAACTGAACGGTGCAGACGCTCAGAACCTCGGGGATGAGGCGGTTGAACTCGTCGAAGCACACCCAGGCGCCGGAGCTCGCAACACCCTTGAAGATGTTTCCGAGGCCCTGGTAGTCCATCTCGGGGGAGCAGTTGATGACGTAGATAAGCTTGGCAAGGGCATTCGCGAGATCCTTGGTGGACTCCGTTTTGCCAGTTCCGGCAGGTCCGGCGGGGGCACAGCCCATGTTCAGATTTAGGGCCTGCGTTGCGGTCACGTAGACGCGGTCAGTCAACGGGGTGATGACCAGCCTTCCTCCGTTGCCCAAGTACTCGTAGTCGTAGGGGAGAATGGCGTCGCAAATAGCTACTTCGGCACGCTCGCCGTTGGCTCCGCGGAGCGTCGGGTCGCGGTTCTGGTACTTGGCGTGCTTGGGGGTCTGTATTGATTATATTGTGTTGTGGTTGGAAATATATATTATTGTATTATAA
>Ga0302138_10000931_pt1 | contig 14653 bp, 13 predicted proteins | sample CBN3_321_MG_FD_203110 | JGI IMG/M metagenome (GOLD analysis project Ga0302138, IMG submission 203110) | Marine microbial communities from Western Arctic Ocean, Canada - CBN3_surface | ecosystem: Environmental > Aquatic > Marine > Oceanic | place: Canada: Western Arctic Ocean | collected 2017-09-15 | reverse complement strand
AGAAGAAAACATCTCCATCATAGCCCTTTTTGTCCAAGGTTAATGTCATGCGAAGTTGTTCTACTCCGGTGACATTGGTCCAAACCAATGACTCGATGAATCCTTTTCTTCCAGAGAATTCGTATTGCAGTCGCTGCCCATCATCAGAAGTTGCAACTACATTTGCAACGCCGTTGTAAATGTTATTCGTTTCAGCATCCCATGAGATTCCGAATAGATTGAAACTCCATTGCTGTCCGTTTTCCCAGGGGAAATTGAATACTTGCTGTGGCTCACCTTCTTCAAAGACAGAGAGACCATCGATATTAATACGGCCAAGGAATGGGTTGTGATTGATAACTGCGTGTCGTTGTGCTTCTCTTTCACTTGAGATACCCAGCAAATACTGTTGTTCCCCGTCATCTATTTCTGCGACAACAAGCCTAGCACTATCCTCTCCAAATTGAGGCGTTACGAAAGAATACAGCCATTGGTCACCGATTTCCCAGACTGGTAAATCGATTTCATCGCCAGTAGTATCACCTATTGATGAAGGTACATCTCCACCTTCTAAGCATCCCGCTAATGATAGTGATAACATCAAGGCCGTCAATAACAATGGTACTCGCATAGACATCCCTACTGCTCACCCGTTGAAAGGGTAACGCTCAATATTTTGAACAATTTCAAGCTCAAAGTAAATTTGTACCAGCAAGAACTACTGCTACAATTGACATCAACTTGATTAGAATGTTTAGAGATGGACCAGAGGTATCCTTGAATGGGTCACCGATTGTATCACCAATGATCGCTGCATCGTGAGAAGCATCGCCTTTCTTAGCACCTTCAATGTGTCCTTGCTCAATCGCTTTCTTTGCGTTATCCCAAGCACCACCAGCATTAGCCATGAATAAGGCCATTAGAACGCCAGTAACAAGAGAACCTGCAAGAAGTCCACCGAGTGCTTCAGCACCGAGTACAACTCCAACGATTACTGGAGCTGCTATTGCAACAACACCAGGTCCAACCATCTCACGAAGAGCGGCCTTTGTAGAAATGTCAACACACTTTTGGGAATCTGGCTTGACTCCTTCTCGACCTTCTAACAATCCGTCAATCTCACGGAATTGTCTGCGAATTTCTTCAACCATTTGTCCTGCAGCCTTTCCGACTGAGGTCATGGTCATTGCACCAACTACGAATGGTAGAGAGCCACCAATTAGGAGGCCTATTACTACCATTGGCTCGGTTAGTTCAAGAGTGAAAGTTGGATCTTTCGCAAGAACCGCTGTGGTATATGCTGCGAAGAGTGCGAGTGCGGTTAGTGCCGCTGAACCAATAGCGAATCCTTTTCCAACTGCTGCAGTTGTGTTACCGATTGAATCTAGTTCATCGGTAATTGCTCTGACATCATCACCAAGGCTACACATCTCAGCAATTCCACCAGCATTATCTGCAACTGGACCATATGCATCGACTGTCATTGTGACACCGACAGTTCCCAGCATTCCCATTGCAGCCATTGCGATTGAGTATAATCCATATGTATCTCCTCCGAAATGATTTGCACCGTAGATACCTGCTGCGATTAATAGTACAGGGATGAAGGTAGACATCATTCCAACTGAAAGTCCTGCTATAGCATTTGTTGCAGGTCCGGTTTGTGACATCTTACCAATGTGTTGAATTGCCTTTGGCTTAATGATTCCAAATATTGGTTCAATACCAGTATAGTATTCTGTAACCAATCCGATTAGGATTCCTACAAGACTACCAAGAAGTACAGCGTGCATTACACCATATTCAACAGCGATCAATCCCTGATTGATAGCGCCATAACCACCTGCAATGAATAGAATCGCTGCGATAAAGGTAGTATTACGAAGTGCTGCTGCTGGGTCGCTTCCATTCTTTAGAATAGTCATTGAGAATACGCCAATGATGGAGGCAATATATCCAATTAGGCCAAGAAGAATTGGAAGAAGTATGTAATCTGCTTTAGTTGCCTCATCGAAGCTTGAAGCGATAATCATTGCTGCAATTATTGAACCAACGAATGATTCAAAGATGTCAGCACCCATTCCAGCAACGTCACCAACATTGTCTCCGACGTTATCTGCGATAACACCAGGATTACGAGGGTCGTCTTCTGGAATACCAGCCTCAACCTTACCGACTAGATCTGCACCAACGTCAGCAGCCTTTGTGTAAATTCCACCACCAACACGGGCGAATAGGGCAATGGATGAAGCACCCATACCGAATCCTGCAGCCGCAGAAAGTTCGCTTGATGTTGCATTACCAGCATCAAGCCAGAATGCAACTAAGGAAATACCTAGAAGACCAAGTCCTCCAACTGATAGACCCATAACAGCGCCACCGTTGTATGAAACTGCTAGTGCGGCAGATTGTCCACCATTCTTTGCAGCCATTGCAGTTCTTCCATTAGCGGAAGTTGCTGCACGCATCCCAGATAATCCTGCTAGAACTGAAGCGATTGCACCTCCGAAGAAGGCAATTGATGTGTTAGTGTCGGTTATCTGTGATAATAAGGCACCAACAATGACTACGAATACTGCTAGTACTTTGTACTCTGCAGTAAGGAATGCCATTGCTCCGTCTTGAATTTCTGCTGTAATCTCGGCAACCTTTTTGTTGTCGATTTCAATGCTGTTTACTTTCTTGTATAGAATAAAAGCAATAAGTAGGCCAAAAAGACCTGCTGCTGCTGCAATCTCGGGGATATTTTCCATCATTGGTAACACCTTGTTAACCCGCCGAACTAAAACCCCCTCATAAGTGAATCCCTAAGCGTAATGGATGACAGTAGCCATTTCGCTTAGTTTGAACATATTCAATACCTTTTTTGCTCAAAATGATTGGAATAAATTAGCAACGGTTGAAAGGGATAAGCCACCGCCGTAACAGTATGGCGATTAGTGCTGAAGAGGTTTTAGCCGAAATTGGCCCTGTTCAGGAGATTCTGGATGCCCATGACGGTGTTGTTACAGTCATTGACACAAGTGATGGCAACATCATGCTCTCATTGGATGGTGGCTGTAGCGGATGTTCTTCCACTCCTATGACCGCAATGCAGATTTATTATTCACTAAAACAATTGGATAAGATCAATGATGTAATATTCGTAAATGGTGAACTACCAGAATATATGCGCACATTTATTGACCAAAAAATGGCTAAGGAAGCCGAACTAGGCGAGCAAGAACCTGGTGAAATAGTCTGAATAATTATTCTTCTGAATCATTGGATTCATCTTTCTTGTTGATACTGTGTGGGTTTGCACCAAACGAAATATTTTTTCCCTTGATATTCATTTTTGCCGAGAACGCTAGTATTAGACAAATCAAGGATAATGGCTTTGGCAAATAATTGGAACCCCATAACTCTCCACCTGATAAAGAAAGCCACCAAAGTACAGCCGCAGATGAGACCAGTAAGATTGCAATTGCATTTTGAGCCATAACCTCTGCTTTTTCAGAACGGCTGAATGTTGCGATTAAAGCGAATAATATGGCAGAGGTAAAACATAGTGATTGAGCCAGATTCTCAATGCTGTCAACTCCCACCATATTGACTGCTAGAGCCATCTACTCTTCAAAAGTTGGGATAAATTAATTAATTTCATTTCAAATTGGACCCGTCTTTATTCGCAATCTTTGAGAAGGGTGGCCATCATCAGCAAGTATGGCGGGCGCATCTTTCATCTTACCCAAGGCCCGCCCGAGTGGTCCACCTTATTTTTCCCGCAACCAAGTAGCCAATGTAATGCATCAAGTTGCGGTATTACTGGAACTGCAAGGAGCCAATGTATTCCGTGTGCGCTCATACCAAAATGCAAGTAGAATACTTGGCTCATTAACTTCTGATTTGGGCGAATTAATCGCATCCGGTGAAATCTTTGAAATCAAAGGAATAGGCAAAGGATTGGGTTCTGCGCTAACTCAATCTGTGCAAGAAGGCAATTGGCCTAGTGATTGGATTGACTTGCATAATAACACTCCACAAGGACTGATAGAAATGCTAGGCATCCCTGGTTTGGGTCCAAAGCGAATTAAATTGATGCATGATGAACTAGGTGTTAATTCTGTAGCGAGTTTGAAAACGGCTGCATTAGAGGACCAAATCGCACCAATGAAGGGTTTTGGAAAGAAATCTCAACAACGAATGCTAGATGGTATTGAATTGTTAAGCAGATTTAGAGCAAGAAGAAGACTAGATATTGGCCTCAAATATGGCGAGGCATTTACTAACAAAGTTGCCGCCATACCTGGTGTTGTCAGTGCGACATTAGCAGGCAGCACAAGGCGAAGAAAGGAAACCATAGGTGACCTCGATGTTGTAGTTGCAGTTGCTGATGAAGATCATCAATCCGTTGCTAATGCAATTCTCAATCTGAATGGTATAGCCGATGTTAAAGGCGCAGGTGATTCTAAAATTAGTTTGATTCTCGACACATCTATTTTTGAAGAAGGCTTCACTGTTGGCCATATTGATTCCAATGTCCTCGAAGCAATTGGAGGAGATGATTACGAACAATTAGAATCTGGTGGAACAATAGATGCTCAAGTGAGACTGGTACCTCCACATGTTGCTGCGTTCACTTTGGCATACTTTACCGGAAGTAAAGAACACAATATTGCAATGCGCCAAAGAGCGATTAGCAAAGGCCTACGCCTCAATGAGTTCGGGCTAATTCCTGACATTGAAGCAGGTGAATTGAAGGGAATGGCTGCTGCTAAATTCTCTTTAGCAGCAACCACTGAGCAAGAAATTTATGCACATTTAGGAATGCAATGGGTCACTCCTGAACTGCGAGAAGATACCGGAGAAGTAATTGCAGCTGAATTAAATGAACTTCCAAATCTAATTGAAATGAATGATATTCGTGGAACATTACACAACCACACTACTCTTTCTGATGGCGAAGCAAGTTTGGAAGAAATGGCAGATACTGCTCAAAAAATGGGTTGGAATTGGTTGGGATTAGCCGACCACTCACCTACTTTGCAAATTGCTAATGGAGCAAGTGCAGAAGATTTGCTTGAGCAGGGTAATACAATCAAGAAATATAATCAACAATGGCAACAACAAGGAAATGATTTCCGATTAGTTCATGGAGTTGAATCAGATATCTTGGCCGGTGGAAAATTAGATCACCCCGATGAAGTTCTATCACAATTGGACTATACCGTTGCCAGCGTGCATGCAATGGGTAAGTGGAAGGCACGTGATGAAGTGCAGAATACTGAGGAATTATTACAGGTAATCGACCACCCAGCAACAACAATACTTGGCCATCCAACTGGAAGAATTTTACAAGGAAGAGATGGCTATGAAGTTGATTTATTAGCGGTTATAGAGCATATGGCTGACCATAACGATGCTGGAAGATTGAAGGCAATTGAATTGAATGCAAGCCCATATAGATTGGATTTAGATTGGCGTCTTTGTAAGCATGCAAAGGGGCTAGGTGTCCCCATCATAATCAATCCAGATGCCCACTCTATTCGTGGATTGGCAGATATCACATACGGTGTAATGTGTGCGAGAAAGGGTTGGTTGGAAAGTGGTGATGTTCTAAATTCGCTCAGCGGTGAAGATTTGATGTCACGCCTTCATCCATGATGTATTAATTGCTAATCGTGGACTGGCCCAAACATGCGCAGGAGTGAGAAGGCCGAAATCATCATCTCCATGTTGGAGAAGTTATATCCTGAAACTCCCATACCACTAGACCATAATAATCCATTTGAATTGCTTGTGGCAGTACTGATGAGTGCTCAGACTACAGATTTGAAGGTAAACGAAGTCACACCTGCACTATTTGCAAAAGCAAATAATGCTGCAGATATGACTAAACTTGATGTTGGGACAATATTGCAAGATATTAGGCAAATTGGATTAGCGCCAACAAAATCCAAGAATATTTTGCGCTTATCACAACTTATTGTCGAAAGACATGATGGCCAAGTCCCTTGCACTTTCAAGGAACTCGAAGACCTACCCGGCGTAGGTCACAAAACTGCTAGCGTTGTCATGGCTCAGGCATTTTCAGTCCCCGCATTCCCTGTTGACACCCATATTCACAGGCTTGCTGCTCGTTGGGGGCTATCCAATGATACTACTGTTGAGAGAACTGAAAAAGATTTGAAAGCAATATTTCCTCGAGAACTATGGAATAAACTCCATTTGCAAATTATATTTTTTGGCAGAGAATATTGCCCAGCAAGATTCCACGATCTCAGCCAATGTCCTATTTGCTCATGGGCTGCGACTAAGAAAAGAATCCAAGCGGAATCTAAAAAATGATTTTACCCGAACTACTCCATTGCGCTGATTACTCTAATTTTACAGAGTATTCTTCTCCGCTCTTCCAACCGAAGAATAACCCCAGCCCGATTGAGGTTAGAGGGATTCCATTGCAGATGAGAGACTCGAGCGGCTCGGTGGCAGGATTACCTGCCAGCATCCATACCAAGTAGGCTAAAAAGAGACCCGGCAGCGCCATTGCCGCACCTAGGATAAGTGTACGCAACATACGCATGTGTTATGGCAAAGGTTTCAATGCAATGAACCCAACGCTTTAGAGTTTAACGAAAGCGTCAAATCCCGAACATTGAACTTGCTCCATCGAGAACTATAGCCGTAAGTAATGAAGTAATTCCGCCAACCCAAATCAATTTGATAATTTGGCCTAGTGCACTAATCTTTCCGCCCCCTCTCAATCTGGTAGCGATAATTGATACTGCTGCGATTTGCCCCAATATCAGTATCGATACGATTAATTTGAAGATCTTAATATTGCCTTCAACTGAACTTGCATCCTCCATTACTGGTAACGCAACTCCTGCACCGAACTCTGCCAATGCACCTACATCTGTATCGGTAAATCCAGTAGCAACTCCCGCTATTGCTTCACCCAATTTCAGTACGATAGTAATTGTAACATTGAGAGAGGTTACACTGGCAATTAGTAAACCCAATGAAACCCCTGCCATAGTATCTGCAGAAAGTGCTCTACGGTGACGTAGTGAAAGTAAATTACCAACAGAGCGTGAGACTAAGTCCGCTGTAGCAGCAGGTTGTCCTGAAGATTGTGCACCTTCGATATAGATTCTAGTATAGCGAGAAATTACTGCTGAATTCGTGTCTGCGTTGAAATAATCCCAGGCTCTATCAGAATTGATTCTTGTAGATAATCTCCTCTCCAAACGGTCTATGGATTTATCTAAAGCACCAAAATCAATTCCCCTAAGGGCCTTGATCGTAGCACTAGGTTCTGCACTTCGTGCCTGAGCAGTCCCGCCTAATGCACGAATAAAATCGGGGTAAGTTTCATCTCTGCGAAGAATATCCTTTTCTTCTCTACCGACTAAGAATGCCGGAATAAGCATTGGACTGAGTGGCAATGCAATCAGCAATAATCCGTATTTATCCCATTCTTGAGAGATTCCATCCCATGCATAAACAACTGATGCCGCTGTAATTATTAACAAGATGATAGTAATGCTTAGAGCCATCAATAAAGTCCTGGTGGTATTCAGTCTAAATGGTGTCTCTAGGTCATCTCTTGCGATGGTACTATCCTTCGGAATCGTCGCCCTAAAGGCAAATACTGCACCGATTTGTACAAGCATGAATAGTAATGATGCCAGCAGCAAGAACCTAATTCTTGCAGCCACTTCAATCGGTGTTTCATTAGAACTTCCAATTCCAAATAATACCAAATGTATTCCGGCGATGATCAATCCGAATAATCCAGCAGAAACCAATGACACGTAGATTTCTTTCATGATATCAACCGATTCTAACCTTGTATCATATAATGTTGAATATTGCTCTGAAACGGTTTCTTGCTCTGAACGCATAAATGCATCTATTGGTTGACCTGCTTCAATTGAAAAAGCCATCCTCGCGAGGAAGTCTGCCCACAACGGGGAAGGTGATTGCTGAGCAACAATTCTTGATGCTTCGGGCAAGGAGGTATGCCATTTATCAACCAAAACCTCAATTCTTTTTACTTCCTTAGCCAACTCACCATAATCACTCATTTGCTTTAGAATATCGAATATTGTAGATGCACCTACTTCACCAAGAGAGAGAATCCCCATTCTAGTGATGAACATATGCATCTCTCTTTCAATTAATGTGGCAGAGCGTTGTACTTCCAATATGGGAAATATTGCCGCTGAAAACGCAACCAATAGAGGTAGAAATATCAACAGTAGTACACCAGCAAAACCACCGAATAGCGCGCCCTCAGCAAATCCTCCAGTCAAGGAAATCAATGCGATTGTAACTATTAAACCGGCTAAAAAAGATCCACCAATAAAGACGGCAATATATTTTTGAACAGGCATGTCGATGCGACGCAACGCAATTTGCCATAGTGGCAGACGCTCCATTTCATCTCCTCCTCACTTGTGGTTGACCCCAACCCACGTATCTACCGCTCTACTGAAATTATCCCACCCAGTATTGTAGTATATTCCGAGTAAATCAAAGACGTCGTCATAATGTGTTAAATCCCTGTCTACCATTTTCTGAAGTGTTGCTGCTCGTTTTAGCATCTCATCATAAATATCACGCTTATTTGAAAATCCAGCTATTGCCGCAATCTTATTTTCAAGTAAGTGTGACTGGAACATACCACGGAAATAGTGCTTATCTTTGATAGGGTCCCATTCGAACATTCCACGCGTTAAGACACCATCACTGTGCTTATTGTAACCAATTACTTCGTCAATACCAGTTACTCTTCTTGCAATACCACCACCATTAGGGTCTTCAACCACTTCTTGGAAAATCGCGAAGTTCAAGTTGTCAAAGAACCTCATTGGAACATTGATAGGGTCACCTGTAAATCTCTGAATCATTTTTACGATACTCGATGCGTGGAAAGTTGCAATAACTGGGTGACCGGTCTGCATGGCTTGGAATGCAGTCGCTCCTTCAACACCACGAATCTCACCAATGATAATATATCTTGGACGACTTCTTAGCGCAGCCTTTAGCAAATCGAACATTTCAACTCTTGATTCCTCATTTTTGGAAGAACGAGTGACAAGGCGTTGCCACAATTTATGGCGAACTTTTACTTCAGGAGTATCTTCAGCCGAGTAAATCTTGACATTGTGATCGATAAATGGAAGAATCGCATTGAGAGTTGTAGTCTTTCCAGATGCTGTTTCTCCAGATACTAGAACCGACATACCATATTCTAAACAAATCCAAATGTATGCGGCAACTTGTGATGAAATCGTTCCCCATTGGATTAATTGTGTGATAGATATCGTTTCTTCCGCGAACTTACGAATTGTGAAAGATGGCCCGAGCATCGAGACATCGTCTGAGAAAATGATATTGATACGAGACCCATCAAGAAGTGCCCCGTCGATAATTGGTTTGTTATCGGAAACTGGCCGACCAATACGCTCCGACATCGCTCTCAAGAATCGCGACAATAAATCTCGGTCACGGAATCTAATATTGGAAGTGACCATACCGAATATTTTGTGGTCCATGTGAATATGTTTTAGTCCAACTGAGTGAATATCTTCCAGCATCTCATCTGAAAGAAGCGGTTCAAGCGGACCATTTCTAATTAAATCGCGGATTACGACATAGCGTAGTCGTTCCCGTTGATTCAGTGTGACTGTTAATCTGCGGTCATCCAGGCCAATAAGTTGCCACAACTTTCCTTGACGGCGAACGGTGCCACTTAATTCAGTATCGAGTACTGTATATCGCTCTATCATTTGACCAAGGATATTTTCAAACTCAGTGTCAGTAGTAAATGCTGGTGCAGTTGGTGCTTCTTGTAATAAAGTTTCAATCAATTCTCTTCGAATATATTCTTCAGAATCGGTCAATTGCGGTTCTAGTCCAAACCACAAGATTTCGCCACCGCCTCGTTCATCATCTGCCGGAGGCTCATACATGTGTACAAAAATTGGTTCTTTGGTAATGTAAATTAAATTGTAAGGGCGCTCTTTTTTAGCACCTCTATCCAACTCACCATAGTAAATTGGCCTAGACCCATGTTGAGCCTCAAAATCTCGAACCCAATCTGCTACGTGGGGATGTGCTGCCATTACACTGGCTAAATCTCCTTTAGCAAATTTTGCATCATCATCCATATTAATCCCTCCATCAACTTACTGCTGTAATATCTACGATGAATCCCATAGAAGGTTCAACCCTCCAACCGATCGAAGATTGGACTGGTCCTGCTGCCCGAAGGTATCTTGTTACAACGATATTGCGCTTGATATCTCCACCGATCATTGCAGTTCTCATATCCAAGACTACTTCGGATGATGCTCTAAGCGTATGTAAGAGTTTAGAATCCATTTCATTCTCATCAACACAGAGCATTATTGAACGCCCTTCACTGGTGATTCTACGGAGATTTTGCATCATTTTGAATCTACCGTTTTCATCCAGATCATCTGGCATTAGAGAACTTGCAGAATCAATAATAACAATATCTGCTTTAGAAACTGCTTCACTTTCGAGTACTTGTTGGATACCAATATTTGGAAGTGCTTCAGCGATTGTTCCAAAGCGACTGAAAACCATCAACTGTCCTGTGCGAATGAATTCTGTGACACCATAGCCGATAGATTCCATTTGCTCAATCCATCCTCGCGTGGTTAATTCTGTTGTGATGACCAATACTTTGACATCGTTTTCTGCAAGCCCAAAAGATAATCTTTGACCCATCAAAGATTTTCCAGAACCGACATCACCTTGAACAATATACAATGAACGATTTGGTAATCTCGACCCCATCGAATCTGCAAGTGAATCGGTTTCTAAAACGAATGGGAATCCGTCTTCAACCGGTTTATGTGCTGCAAACATTGGATCTTCTGTATCGATTCCATCAGACATCTAATCTCACCTCCAGATTCAGTGAATCTGTTCCGCGAAAGCCGGAAGTAACATCTGAAGAAACTACTACCGAAAGGCTCACTCCATCGTTATTTTGATATGTCCAGGAATTAGAAAAAACCTCCACTTTTAATAACTTAATATCGTTCCAAACTGTACCAGTTGGCACGATTGTTGCTGTTATACTTGATGTTACCGAGGCTCCATCAACAATCACTACAAGAGTACTTTCGTCAAGGACATATTGCCCAGTATTTTGAAGATAAAAAGTCATCTGATGAGGGGACACCGAGTCATCATATTCAACTTCCATTGCATCACCTGCAAAGGAAACTGAAGTTTTTGTATCGGCTTCTTTGCCTCTACGGTCATCTTCAATCGCGCTAGACATATCCCCCCATTGATTGATTAGAACTATCGAAACTGAACTAGACACTAACAATGCTGTAACCAGCAAAATGAATGTTGATGCACCTCCATCTGCCATAGATTCACCTCATGCAAGTGTTGATGCCATGTTGACACCTTTGGCTGTAATCGCAATTCTAGAAACTGGTAATGTACCACTTTCTGCCCACTGGAGATGGAGTGTTTCACCTGAATACCAATATGGATTAGAACTTCCAGATGTGTATATGCTTCCAAGATTGGTTGGATTGTCGCCATCTGAAAATAGCCAAATTTCTCTTAGTGGGGTTATGTATGAACCAGTATTAGTGACATTAGCGTGGATGAAATTTCCGAGCGTTGCAGTGAAGGTTGCGGATGATGTCGGGGTCTGTCCTTGAACAACGATAGATGGTGCGGACGAGTAATTGCCATGGCTGGTGATTGCCACGCTAATTATCGCACCACTACCGTCAACAGTAAAGGTGCCTGTGAAGCCACCATTACCTGTCGAAGAGACAAGAATACCATTGACGTATCCGCTTCCTGCACTGCCGATCTGAACATCAACGACTGCGCCTTCCCATAGGGTGGCATCGTCGATGGTGTAAACGGGCAATGCTTCATTGGCAGAATCGATTGATTGTAGTGAAGAGTCAACTTTTGCATCAAATGATGCCACTACCATAGAGAACACGACCATCATGGTCATGCCAATAATCAAACCTCCGATTCCGACCGAAGCACCCATTTCACAATTCACCTCGTAATCCAATTGAACTACGCCAAGATTCGACTAGGGCAGAGAGTGTTAGAAGCTCTTTGTTACCAAGATGGTCTTCAAGTGCTGCTTCAGATTCCCCCGGTGCTGCCAATTGTACAATTGCCATTACCGTTTTTCCTTCATCCGCTGTTAACATTCCTGAATCGGTAGCCTTCTGAGTGAAACTGACCGCTGCCATTCCAGACATGTTGTCTAGAAGCAGAGCCGATATCGTCGGGGCTCCGATTTGGTTTGTACCCCCGCCGAGACCATCAGATGGCGCGACAAGGAACGGATTTGCTTTGAGTGCCTGTGCTTCATACAATTCAACTAACGGAGCATTATCTTCATCCATCATTCTGTCAATACCAGTAGTGGTAATGACTTCTCCTGATGAGGTGATGATTACATCTCCACTATTTGCATCATCATCCATAGACCCATCTTCTGATGTTTCTTCGGATTGTGATCCATCATGATTAGTTGATGTTTCATCCAATTTGTGTTCAACCAATCTGAGCACATCTTCGACCATGTCGAGACGTGAACTGATTAGACGTTCCAAACTAGAAGTGTCAACTTGTGCACTCACATTCACTGGTTGGGCAGGAGCGAGGCTTGCTGCCACACTCGGTACGCTCCCGATACTGTTGAGGCGGGCTTGGGTTGGTCCAGGGGATATTGTCCAAGCATCTTCTTCACTGAGTTCACCCTCTTCTGGGAGGGGGACTTGTTCAATGGCAACATTTGCCATGATCTTCAAGCGTTCTTCACTCAATAAAGCGTCTGCATCCTGGGTATCTCCAGCTCCGCCACTAAATGGCCATGCCATGTATAATTCCTCCCCGAGTCCTTAGTGCCGAAGCACTAATATTAGGACTCAGATAAAATCAGACTACCACGGCGCCACGAGTATCGTCGTTGACCTTGAGAACATCGTAGGTTGTTCCTCCACCTACTACGTGGATGTACAAAGTTGCCTTTACGTTTTCAGTGAACAAATGTGTTGGGCTGCAATCACTATTAGTAACGGCAACGTTTACGTCGATAGAGACTCTGTAAGCAACGCCTGCATCAACTGTAGCCACTACTGCAGCAGGTGTTACAGGATCGGATAGAGCACGGACAAGGCTTATGCCTCCTACACCAGCAGTGTCGTCGAATTCGCCAGCGAGTCTATCTGTACTAGGAATTGCAGGAGGTCCGGCACCGCCACCATCTGGATCTTCACAGAAGACTTGCCAAAGGATGTCGCTCGCACTGGTAGAATCAGAACCTGCCGCTAGACGGAAGTAGATGACGAATGTCTCAGCAGGATCATCAACAAACACATTGAGAATCTGTATCTTACCTGACATTTCGTCTGTGGTGTCATCGCCTGTAGATTGTGCGCTTTGCTGTAGTTTTTCAGCGGTTTGAATAATGACCGCTGATGCTACTGCCGCTACAAGTATAAGTGCGATAAAGACGATCATTGCGCCGATACCGATTGCTGCTATGTTGTCGTTGTTTTCATTGTTTTCGTTATTTATTTGCATGATAATCACCTCAAACTACTACGTCCCCTACACTAGGGGAACTGCCGTATTGTAATTCCTCGTATGTGGAACCTCCACCGTCAACGGTGAGGATCATTATGTGATCCGCATTTGCCGCAGGTGTACATTCGTTTATTTCCATGATGAAAATATAGGTTACACCCGGGTTTAGTGTAATTGCAAGAGCACCAGCACCGTTTCCAGTATGGATAGTGGCACCGGTAAGATCGCCTTGTGCGAACTCAGTTGTATCGTCTGTCGTGACCACTGTTCCTTGATCATCCAAACAGATGACAGTGTAACCTACGTCATCGCTCGGCGTCGATTCAGAACCTGCCGCTAGTTCGAATGTCACGAATAGACTTGAGGCAGCGGGGGTTGATTGTTCGATGACGATGTTGATCAGAGTCACTTTTGTGGACATCTGTTCTTGGGTGTCATCGCCTGCTGCTTGGGCATTCTGTTGCAATTTTTCAGCAGTCTGTATAATTACAGCCGCTGCTACCGCGGCCACCAAAATCAATGCGATGAATACAATCATTGCACCAATTCCGATAGCGGCGAGCTCATCGTTATTTTCGTTTATTTCGTTTTTCATTTCTTTTCACCTTTTTTTGTTTTTCATTTTTGTTTTTGTTTTTATTACTCGTCCTCCCCCTTACGGGGTAGAAAATGATACATGGCCTAGGAAGTTCCTCCGTTTCCCATGTCTATGCGGAGTGGCATTCTAATCAATGCAACTTCGTCTGGAGTTAAGCGAGCCACGAATGGCACCTTGTCAGTTGTAAATCCTGGCGGGAGCCATGGAGAAAGTACCACATCTGATAATGGCTCCATTGAACGGTTTTGTGCTCTAATTGTTATCGTGACCTCACCAGACCGCATCTCATAAGAAGTTGAGATTGCCAATTTGCGAGAGAGGGGGATTTCATCTGCACCATATCTTCTGGCGGCCGTTATCTCGAAGCGAAGAGGGACATTACCACCTGGGGAAATAATAGGTAAGTCCACAGAACTAGGACTGGCGGTCCAGCCAATTGGTACTGGAGGTGAAATACGCATTACTGGC
>Ga0302138_10000926_pt1 | contig 14698 bp, 9 predicted proteins | sample CBN3_321_MG_FD_203110 | JGI IMG/M metagenome (GOLD analysis project Ga0302138, IMG submission 203110) | Marine microbial communities from Western Arctic Ocean, Canada - CBN3_surface | ecosystem: Environmental > Aquatic > Marine > Oceanic | place: Canada: Western Arctic Ocean | collected 2017-09-15 | reverse complement strand
TGTCTCAGGGTGAAGGTAGAAATATAACAACTGGAAATTTAGGAGGTCATCAATACACTACTAGAGTTGAATTGTTACCTTTTGGTAAATTTGCAAGCAAAGGAGACTACAGAGGAAGTGATTTAAAGTTCGAACCAGCGCCAAAATTAGCTTTAGGTTTTACGTATGATTTTAATAATGATGCTGTAAAAAATAGAAGTAATCAAGGTTCTTATATGACAACTGATACTGGTTTTTATTCAACTAATATTTCAACAGTTTTTGTAGATGCTATGTATAAGCACAAAGGCTTTTCAGTAATGGCTGAATATGCATACAGAGATGCTGAAGATGCCTTTGCTAAAAATTCTGATGGAACTTTAACAGGAGATGAAGTGCAAGTTGGTAACGCATTAAACCTACAAACTGGATATTTATTATCAGAAACCTTAGAAGTTTCAGGAAGGTATACAAATATAGATTGGGATAGTGACGTAACTGGTAAAGGAGCTGAAAATCAATATACCATTGGCCTATCTAAATATATTGTTGGTCATAAATTAAAAGTTCAAACAGATATGAGTTATTTAGATTTAGCCACCAGTACCAATCAATTCATGTATCGATTACAAGTAGATATTCATTTTTAATAAATAACATAACGGTAACATTCATAAAAGATAGTCACTGTACATTCGTACTAAAATAAAAAGAAGAACATGGGAGATCCATATATTTTAATGTTAATTGCCTTAGCTGTGTTAGCTATTGTAGATTTAGTAGTAGGGGTAAGTAACGATGCTGTAAATTTTTTAAATTCGGCCATCGGTTCTAAAGCAATTACAATTAGAAACATCATGATTATTGCCAGTATTGGTGTTTTTTTTGGAGCCATTACTTCTAGTGGTATGATGGAAGTTGCCCGAAAGGGAATCTTTAATCCTGGAATGTTTATGTTTCAAGATATCATGTTCATTTTTATGGCCGTAATGATTACAGACATTCTACTATTAGATGTCTTTAACACCCTTGGGATGCCAACATCTACTACTGTATCTATTGTATTTGAATTATTAGGTGCAGCCGTGGCAATCTCGTTAATTAAGATTTCTCAAAATGATGCAGAATCTATTAGTGCTATCTGGAATTATATCAATTACGAAAAAGCTTCATTAATTATTTTTGGAATACTGCTGTCTGTGGTTGTTGCGTTCTCTGTGGGGGCGCTCGTTCAGTTTGTTTCTAGGCTTATTTACTCGTTTAACTTCGAAAAAAGACCTAGTTATATTAATGCTTTGTTTGGAGGATTTGCAATTACTGCTATTACCTATTTCATTATCATTAAAGGAATGAAAGGTACTCCTTATTATAAAGACGTAAAACATTTAATAGAAGACAATACCTTGTTAATAATTGCTGGAAGTTTTCTTTTATGGACCGTAATTTCTCAGGTATTTATTAAGGTACTAAAACTAAATGTATTAAAACTAATTATTGGTATTGGTACTTTTTCGTTGGCAATGGCATTTTCAGGAAACGATTTGGTGAACTTTATTGGTGTACCTATTGCAGCCTGGAATTCTTATGAAGCATGGAGTGTTTCTGGTGTAGAAGCCAATGCTTTTTCTATGGAAATCTTAGCCAAAAAAGTACCGTCTAATGTCTGGTTGCTATTATTAGCTGGTGGAATTATGGTGGTTACCCTATGGACATCTAGTAAAGCTAGAAATGTAATTAAAACAGGAATTGACTTATCTCGTCAGGGAGAAGGTCATGAAAAGTTTCAACCAAATCCTTTATCAAGATTGGTGGTAAGGGCTTCTATGGGAATTAATGCCGGCTTAAGTTATATTATACCAGCAAAAACTATTGCATTTGTAGATTCTAAGTTTCAGAAACCGGTTATTGAACTGCCGAAAGATAAAACCTACGAATTGCCAGCATTTGATATGGTAAGAGCGTCTGTAAATTTAATTGTAGCAGGTATTTTAATCTCTATTGCTACTTCTATGAAATTACCTTTGTCTACTACCTATGTAACTTTTATGGTAGCAATGGGTACTTCCTTGGCAGATAGAGCTTGGGGTAGAGAAAGCGCTGTATACAGAGTTGCTGGGGTTATTAATGTTGTAGGTGGTTGGTTTTTAACAGCTATTACTGCCTTTTTAGCTGCTGCATTGGTAGCATATCTTATTAGTTGGGACATGATTATGATTCCTGTATTATTAGTTCTTGTAGCTTTTTTAATTGGAAGAAACACCTTAATCCACAGAAAGAAATCTAAAGAGGTAAAAGAACAACAATACATAGAAAGAGCAGAATTAATTACTATAAACGGTGTCATTGAGGAAAGTGCAGATCATATTTCTGAGGTTGCAAATCGTGTAAATAAATTATACACTAATGTTGTGAATGATTTATCGAATCACGACTTAAATAAATTACGCAAGACAGATAAGCACGTTGGGAAACTAAATGAGGAAATAGACGGCTTAAAAGATGGTGTCTTCTATTTTATAAAATCTTTAGATGATACATCTGTTCAGGCAAGTAGATTTTATATTCTAGTTCTTGGTTATTTACAAGATGTTGCACAGTCAATTAGTTATATTTCTAGAGCCAGTTTTAAACATGTAAATAACAATCATAAAAACTTAAAGAAAGATCAGATTAGTGATTTAAAGGAAATAGACAATCAATTAAGTGACTTGCTAACTAAAGTAAGCACCATATTTGAACACAGATCTTTTGATGATTTAGACCCGATATTGGTTGAAAAACAAGCCTTATTACAAGATGTTTCTGCTTCTATTGAAAAACAAGTCACTAGAATAAGACAAGAAGAGTCTAGTCCAAAAAATACAACCTTATACTTTAGTATTTTACTGGAAACACAAGATTTAATTACAGCTTTAATGAGTTTATTACAAACTTATGAAGAGTTTCATATTAGTACTAGAGAGGTAAAATAAGACCTTTAGTTCTATCCATTAAAAAAACCCAAGTTTTTGAACTTGGGTTTTTTTATGAATCTAATTCTAAAGACAAGAGCACCATTCTTAGCTCCATAAACGTATATGATTTATCTACACTCTCTTTTAAATGTGTCAAATTTTTATAGTCTACAGCCGCTATAGCTTTCGTCATTTTTTGATACTTTTTTAGAGGAATTAATTCTAATACATCTATTTCTCCAGAAGGAATATAACTTGCCAAATGACTTTCTACAGTGCCAGAAGTTAAACTTCTTTCTAAGGCAATTTCTTTGATAGACAGTCCTTTTTTAAACAACTCAAAAGAGATCTGTTTGGTAGGTTTTTTATCCTCTTTTTTTTGCTCATTGAACTTATTAATACCATTTTCTTTGCAATAGACTTCTATAGATTCTAAAATTTCCTCTCCATATTTCTTAACTCGAATCTTTCCCATTCCAGGAACCTTTAACAGCTCTTTTTCTGTTCTTGGAAGGTCATCACAAATAGCATACAAGGTCTCTTGGGTAAAAATTTGAAAGTGAGGAATTTTTTCAGCCTTAGATATATCATCTCGTAGCTCTCGTAATTTGAGTGCTAAAATAGGATCTCTTTTAGAGCTTAATTTTTTCTTTTTTATTGGAGCTGTTTTTTGCAAAACCGAATCAGCCCTCACTTTAAGGTATGGCTGTACTTTAAAACCTTCAGTCATCTTTTTTAAGGCAAAAACTTTTTCGCTTAGCACTTCTTGTAACCTATCAAACTGCAGTGTAAAATCTTTTTTTACAGCTTTGTTGTCAGAAGAAAAAGAGATACTTGCCAATGGTTGAACAATATTTTTAATAGTTTCAGTTAGAAAATAATCTACTGCTTTTATAAAACGTTCTTGAATTTGAGAACTGTTTTCGGGTAAAACACCATCTTCAGAAATGACTATTAACTGATTTTTAAATCCGTTAGAAACCTTCATCAAGGCAACAATACCGTCATCTTTTATGACTTGTAAATGATCTATGATGTTTCCTTTGATACTATTGCTGTTTTTGTAAAAGATGTCTATCAATCTAGTAATTGGATATAAAAACGATTGGTAGTCAAATAATTCTGATATTAAATTTAATTGAAACTGAATTTCAGAAGAAGTTAAGATAGTCTCATCTGGGAGGTTTTCTTCTACTTCTTTGTTAAAAACACGCACAGTGTTGTCATTAATAATAGCGCTACTTGTAATGGGTGTTTTTAAGACCAAGCCTTCTAAAGAAGTACATCTACTTAGGGCCACATAGGTTTGTCCGTGCGCAAAAGATGCTTCTGCATCTATAATCGCTTTCTCAAAAGTTAACCCCTGGCTTTTATGAATGGTAATGGCCCAAGCCAAGCGTAAGGGAATTTGGGTAAAGGTTCCAACAATGTCTTCTTTTAACTCTTTAGTTTCTTCGTTAATAGAGTAATTAACCGTGTCCCATTGTTCTTTTTCTGTGACAATTTCATCTATTTCGTTGGCACATTGTACGGTAACATTTTCTCTGGAAATGTCTGTTATAATCCCTATTTTACCGTTATAATATTTTTTTTCTGGCGAAGAGTCGTTTTTAATAAACATGACTTGTGCCCCAACTTTTAGAGCTAATTTTTCATCGTTAGGAAACGCGTTTTCATTAAATTTACCAGACACTTCTGCCTTAAAAAAATAATTTTTTGTGTTCAGTTTGTTTAACTCAGAATCATTTATTAAACCGGCTCTTCTATTATGAGTAGTAAGGGTAATATAGCCTTCGTCTTTATGCGGAGAAAAGCTTGGTTGGTATCGTTCATTTAAAATAGTAGCGGAGGCTTCAGATAACTGATCATTCCTAATTTCATTTAGTATTTGAATAAAATTTTCGTTTTTTTGTCTATAAATATGTTGTAATTCTATGGCTACTACTTGTGCTTCTTGAAAAGCTTTGGCACTAAAAAAATAAACGGTATTGTAGTGTTGCTGAAGCAAACTCCATTCATTCGGTTTTACTACAGGTGCCAATTGTTGAAGATCTCCAATCATTAAAATTTGTACCCCACCAAAAACTTTGTGCTTGTTTTTATACCTACGTAATACCTGATCTATCCCGTCTAATACATCTGCACGCACCATGCTTATTTCATCTATAATCACTAAATCTAAAGATTTAATAATATCTATTTTAGTCTTAGAAAACTTGCGTTGTTGGTTAGAGGTTTGGGCAATTTGGTTGGGTAAAATAGGCCCAAAAGGCATTTGAAAAAAAGAATGAATGGTAACGCCTTTTGCATTAATAGCTGCCACACCAGTAGGTGCTACTACAACCATTCTTTTTAATGATGCTGCCTTTACGTTGTGCAAAAAAGTAGTTTTTCCTGTACCTGCTTTACCAGTTATAAAAAGGTTTCTATCAGTTTTTTCAATAAATTGGAGGGCCAGATCTAGCTCAGCATTTTTAGGCATTTCAGCTTTTTGTAGCAAGATACCTAATTATCGGCTATTTGCTAAAAAAAATGTGTGGGTAAAATGGGGTAATTTATAGGAGACTCGAATATACATCACACCTAGCTTTGTTGGATGTGACGGTCATTTAAACTGTTACGGATTGGTTAATACTAACTAGTTTTTCTATTTTCTATAATTAAGTGCTGGAGGTCTATTGCCTAGAAGAGGTTTATAAATAAAATTTGCCCCTCTTCTATTTTTAAACTCTGCTTTTGCTTTCACAATTAATTGTTGATTGTTAAATAAATCTATGACAGTTGCAGTAAGAGTTTTTGCAGCAACCATCATCCCTTTTTTACCTATTGAGGTACCGCCAGCAGCAACAGCTTGCCAACTATGAGCAGAAGTTCCAGGAACCCAGGTTGCAGTTCCAAAACCAACGGTAGGTACTACAAAACTAACATCACCAACATCCGTAGAGCCATAAGCACGTGCAGTTTCTTTGTATGGCTGTATGTTTACTGCTCTATCTAAATCTGCTTTTGTCTGACCTAAAGTAAGGGCTATTTTATCAGCAAATTCTTTTTCTTGTGCAGAATATGCAACCCCCCCTATGACAGAAAGATTATCATGAACAAGTTTTTGAAGGCTAAGATTTGGAAGTAGTTCATGAACGCCATTAATTAATTCATAATCCATAGTAGTACCCGTCCCTAAAGCAGCACCTTCACCTGCTTTCACAATTCTATCAAAAATACTTCGAACAACTTCTCTACTATTGTGTCTAGAATAATAGTAGACTTCTGCAAAATCTGGAACTACATTTGGTGCTTTCCCACCGTCTGTAATTACGTAATGAATTCTTGCTTCTTGCGGCACATGTTCTCGCATCATATTCACCATCGCATTCATAGCCTCAACACCATCTAAAGCAGAGCGCCCCTTTTCTGGAGCACCAGCTGCATGGGCAGAAATTCCATAAAATCTAAATTTTGCAGAAATATTTGCCAGTGCTGCTGCGGCACTAGCCGCATTTTGAGAACCTGGGTGCCAGTGTAATGCAATATCAACATCATCAAACAACCCTTCTCTTGCCATATATACTTTTGCACCACCACCTTCTTCTGCGGGGCAGCCATAAAATCTAATAGTTCCTTTTTGCTTGGTACTTTGCATCCATTGTTTTACTGAAATAGCCGCTGCTGCAGATGCTGTTCCAAATAAATGATGACCACAAGCATGACCAGCGTCACCATTGGCAGATTTTTTTTCTGGAATAGCTTGTTGAGATAAACCAGGTAAGGCATCAAATTCTCCTAAAATGGCAATAATCGGCAAGCCTGAACCATATTCAGCTACAAAAGCAGTAGGAATATTAGCTACACCTTTTTTTATGGTAAAGCCTTCTTTTGACAAAGTTTCTTGTAAAAGAGAAGAACTTTGCTCTTCTAAATACCCCATTTCTGCTAAATCCCATATTTGCATTGCTATAGATCCATATTTTTCAGTTTGAGAATCTAGTTTTTTTAACACAGCTTCTTTGGTTTTTTGAGCTGACATAGCTACAGAAATTAATAGGGTAAATAGTAAAATATTGGTGAGTTTTTTCATGACTTTTTAAGATATGATTAGTAGCTAAATATACTAAATTGAATTTTATCAAGTGAAATTGATGTACATATGATTTTCTTCAATCATAGTTAAAGTATGGAAATAAACGGAACTATATTTTTCGTGTAAATATTGTAAGGTATATTATGTTAAAGAATGAATATCATTAGCAATTGCATAAACTACTAATCCTACAGTATTTTTTGCGCCAATTTTTTCAAGAATTTTTTGTCTATGATTTTCAACAGTTCGTTTACTTATGCATAATTTATCTCCAATTTCTTGATTTGTATTTTCTAAACAAATTAATTTTAAAATTTCATTTTCTCTTTTAGACAGTACCTCATTAGAAGTGAATCTTAATTTTTTAGAACGGCTACTCATGTATTTTGCAAGCATTTGTTGATCAGTTTTTGTAAAATACACCCCAGAATTATTCACTGATTCAATAGCAGTAACTAGCAGTTCTTTGTTGGCATTTTTAGGAATAAATGCAGATACACCTAGCTTAATCATATGTCCTAATACATTACTTTTATAATGAGAAGACAAAATAATAATCTTTAAGTAGGGGTATTTTCCCTTCAAAATTTCAACCAGTTCAAACCCATCCATAGGTTTCATTTGAATATCTACTAAAACTATGTCTGGAAAATCTGATTCAGAAGATTCTTCTAGTGTATTAAGAAAATCTAACCCATTGTTTGCAGTTATTCCAACTTGTATGTTTTTTACATTTGAAAACATAATAGAAAACCCTTCAACCAGTAAAGTTTCATCATCTATAATTGCTATTTTAATCTTTTTATTCATTGTATTGGAAGTATTATAATTAAGCGTGAACCATTCCCTTTTTTACTTTTCCATTTGCTGAAGGCGTTAATAGAGTTAATTCTACTGTCAATATTTTTTAGACCCATTCCTTTTTTAAGTATACTGTTGTCAAAACCTACACCATTATCAGATAAAATTAAAGTAAGTGAAGTTTCTGTATCTCTAATATGAATTAACATATTGCTTGCTTTTGCATGTTTAATTACATTACTTAAAAACTCTTGAATAATACGATAGATTTGAACCTCAAAAGAGATTGGTCTTTTTTGATAATCATGATTAATAATTAATTGAATAGGGAGAGATTCATTAACATTTGAGATTAAAGCTTCAAGAGTAAGTATTAATCCAAATTTTTCTAAATTTACTGGATACAATGAATGAGAGATTGTTCTTGTAGCTTCAATTAATGCTGGAATTTGCTGTTTAATTACCTCTCTAGATCGTTTATTATTTAAAGAGTCTTCATTATTTATCCAAAGAGAGAGTATATTTAATTTATTCCCAATATCATCATGTAATAGTTCAGCAATCCGTTTCCGTTCACTTTCTTGAACACTTGTGTATTGAAGTGTCACTTCTTTTTGGTGTGATAATTCTAGTTGATACTGCTGAGATTTCTCCCTTAGTATTTTTTGTACAAAAGCACTGTATGCTATGAAAGCAAATAGTATGATTATCGATAACATGACAATCAGAATAATAACATAATTGATATTTAGTACGATTTCTTTAATAGGTGAAAAGTATAAATAGAACTACCATATAAAATACAAGACAACAAATTGTTTATCGTCCAGATATGAATAGTTGATTTGGTTAACTGACTCATTAATAAAAACAAAAATAAGGATACTGAATAATAAAGAAACAAAGCTGCATAAACAATTAAAAATGGATTATTTGTTTCTAATTCCTTCAGGTTTTTTACTAGAATATAAGCAGCTGCTAGAACTATAGTTAAGTGAGAAATTGTTTTACCATAACCTATGGTTGCATTATCAAAAACAAACCACATAGCGATACTTTCAATAAACAGACAACCAGTAACTATCGCTATTAGTGTTTGCATCTTTCTTTTTTGTTTTAATCCAACTTGAAAAAAAGACAATACTAAAAAGAACTCACCAGCAATATAAAATGGAAAAAGATAATTTGCTATTTTAATATCTAGAACATATATTGATAGTAGTCTAAGAAACTCTATTGCTAGGATAAATCCCAAATATCTAACATACCTTTTACTCAGTTTATTATTGCGTGTTTGTTTATCATTGTTACCATATACAAAGGCAATAAGCAATAAAAAACAGTACAAGATGAGAGATAAATAATATGTCATTATCCTTTTTTAATTAAAAATACTGAAACTTTTATTTGCATAAGGTGGAAAGGGATGAGACCAATTTTTTGTGTTTGTTTCCATACTTGGCGTTGTTAGTTTTTCTTCTGATTTAGCCATTTTTTTAGTATTAGTTTTATGAGTAATATTTACAAAAACTAATATGGGTATTTGCATCTTATAAATAGAAGAACGTTTAAAACCAAATAATGCAACTGCTCCTTCATCTGAAGATGGTAAATCTGCTAATGGTACTGAAAATGATGTAAATATTTTTTTCCTTTTGTGTTTACTACTACACATAAATGAAAACCATTCTAAACATTCATTTTTCCATTTTATTATTTCTCTTATAGAATCTTTTTCTTTAATGGTAGGATGATTGTAAGTTGGTAAATTGACGTTTTTACTACGCTCAATTACTTCTAAATCTTTGGATAGTGTAGTTTCTATTTTGGTGGTGACTATGTCTATTTGTGTTAATGTGATATCATCTTTTAAATCTGTCAATTTTACAGTTGGGTATTCTTTAAGTTTTTTGTTTTCTTCACCATTTTCATCTAAAGGCACAATAATTAAAATAAATTTATGATCATAAATCCCAGCATAGGCATGAAAATTACTAACTTTATTATTATGATTTATCCATTTACAGTCAGCCTGTGAAAAATTAAATACAGCAGTAGGATCAATTATTTTATTAATCTCTTTAACAGTAGCTTTTTCTTTTTGCCATTTTTTAATTGTGTCTTTCCATTTTGTAGTTGCTTTTTTGCATTCCTCTTTTGATAACATATATATAGCTTTTAATTTTTATTAATTGCCCCCTAACTTTTTAATGATATATAACTCATTATCATACACTGAAGCTTAGTATTAATTAGGGAGTTATACATAAGTAAAAAAGAAATTTTCTCAATTTATAAAGATGAGGATGTTTGGTCACTAAATCAATCCCTATAAATGGTGAATTTTTTTTATCCCCATTTATGGGGATATGCACAACCTTAATTAAGAATAAACCTTGTTTTTAGGATATAAAAAATCCCAAGCAACATTGCTTGGGATTTAATTTATGTTTAAAAAAAAAGATTCTACTACATCTCTAAAGACTTTGTTGGGTTACTATCCATTAACAATGCTACTGGGTTTTCTAGCGCTTCTTTAATAGCTACTAAAAACCCTACAGACTCTCTACCGTCTATAATTCTATGATCATAAGACAAGGCTACATACATGATAGGTTGTATAACAACTTCTCCAGCCACTGCCATGGGTCTGTTTACAATATTATGCATGCCAAGAATAGCACTTTGTGGTGGGTTAATAATAGGTGTAGATAGCATAGATCCAAAAACACCCCCGTTGGTAATGGTAAAAGTACCCCCTGTCATTTCATCAATGGTAATTTGTCCATCTCTAGCTCTTATTGCCAAACGTTTTACCTCAGTCTCTACCCCCTTAAATGTTAATTTTTCTGCATTTCTAATGACAGGCACCATCAATCCTTTTGGGCCTGAAACTGCTATAGATATATCTTGAAAATCATGCTCAATTTTAAAATCTCCATCAATCATAGAGTTTACATCTGGATACATTTTTAAAGCTCTTACTACCGCTAATGTGAAGAAAGACATAAAGCCTAAACCAACACCGTGCTTGGCTTTAAAATCTTCTTTATATTGTGTTCTTAGATCAAAAATAGGCTGCATGTTTACTTCGTTAAAAGTAGTTAACATGGCTGTTTCGCTCTTTACAGCTACCAAACGTTCTGCTACTTTTCTTCGTAGCATAGACATTTTTTTACGTGTTGTTCCTCTGTTACCATCTGCTGGCATGGTTCCCATAGAAGGTACTGCTTTTACAGCATCGTCTTTGGTTATTCTACCAGCTTTACCTGTTCCTTTAATTGTTGTAGTATCCATCCCTTTCTCCGCTAAAATTTTCTTAGCTGCTGGAGAGGCAGTTCCTGATGCGTAGGTATTAGCAACTTCTTCTTTTATTGGGTTTACTTTTGGTGTTTCTTTTACTGTAGCTTTTTCTGACGCAGTAGATGACCCTTCTGGTTTTGCTGCAGCAGTGTCTATTAAACAAACCACCGCTCCAACCCCCACAGCATCTCCTTCTTCTGCTTGTAAAGTAATGATCCCGCTTTCTTCTGCCGGCAACTCTAAGGTAGCTTTGTCTGAATCTACTTCAGCAATCGGTTGGTCTTTTTCTACATACTCTCCATCTTCAACTAACCATGTTGCAATTTCTACTTCTGTAATTGATTCTCCTGGCGAAGGAACTCTCATTTCTAAAATCATCAGTTCTTATTTTACGTAGGCTGAACTAGTCAGCTTACATTTATTTTTTTTCTTTACTATTTTACTTGGCATCATTAAAAACACTGTCTATGACTGCTTTGTGACGTTTTTTAAATCGTGTGCTAGAGCCTGCTGCAGGAACTGCATAATATTTTCGAGAACACACATTTAATTTCACCAAATCTAATCGTTCTAACATAAAACTCCAAGCACCCATATTTCTAGGTTCTTCTTGTGCCCAAACATAGTTTTCTACAGATGGGTACCGATCTATAACTTGTTGTAATTTTTCTAAATGCAATGGAAATAATTGTTCTATTCTAACCAAAGCCACATCTTCTCTTGCTAAGATATCGCGTTCTGCTAATAAATCATAATAGAATTTACCCATACAAAAAACAAGTTTGGTAACCTTGGCTGGGTTTAGTGTGTCATCTATAACTTCTTGAAATTCTCCTGTAGCTAAATCTTCTATAGTATTTACTACTTTTGGATGACGCAGTAAACTTTTAGGTGTAAAAACAATTAAAGGTTTTCTGTAATTTCGTTTCATCTGTCTACGTAACAAATGATAAAAGTTGCTGGGTGTAGTACAATTAGCAACCGTCATATTATCTTCTGCACAGAGTTGTAAATAACGCTCTATTCTTGCAGATGAATGTTCTGATCCTTGTCCTTCATATCCGTGTGGAAGTAGCACTACTATTCCGTTTTGCATTTTCCATTTATCTTCTGCAGCAGAAATATACTGGTCAAACATAATTTGAGCTCCGTTAGAGAAATCTCCAAATTGCGCTTCCCAAATGGTTAAGGTATTCGGGTTTGCCATGGCATACCCATAATCAAATCCTAAGACACCATATTCAGATAATAACGAATTGTAAATCGTCATATTCCCTATGTTATTAGGGTTGGTATTTAGTAAATTAATACGTTCTTCAGATACTTCATCTCTAAGAACTGCATGCCTATGAGAGAAGGTTCCTCTTTCTACATCTTGTCCAGAGATACGCACGTTAAAACCTTCTTCTAGCAAACTACCGTAGGCAAGATTTTCTGCCATACCCCAATCTAAAGTGTTGGTTTCAAATACCATTTTAGCTCTTCCTTGTAAAATACGTTCTGCTTTTCTTACAAACTGAACATTTTCTGGAACAGTAGAAACTACTTTGGCAATATTTTTTAATTTATCAACTGAATAAGTAGTGTTTTCTGTTTCTAGCATTGATGCTAATCGCTGTCTTTTAAACCCTTTCCAAGTAGACTCCATAAACTCTCTAACTTTGGAAGTTTTTACTTTTTTAGATTCGTTAAATTCAGTTTCTAAAAGTTGTTTGAAATTATTGGTTATGGTCTCTAAGTATTCTGAATTAATATTGTTTTCTGCCAATAACTGGGCAGCATAAATATCTTTTACATTTTTATGCTTAGAGATTGCTTTGTATAGTTTTGGCTGTGTAAAACGGGGTTCATCTCCTTCGTTATGGCCGTATTTTCTGTAACCCAATAAATCTATAAAAACATCTGATTTAAATTTCATTCTAAAATCTAATGCCATTTCCATAGCATGACATACAGCTTCTGTATCATCTGCGTTTACATGCAATACTGGAGACAAGGTTACCTTGGCAACATCTGTACAATAAGTACTAGAACGTGCATCTAAATAATTGGTGGTAAAACCAATCTGATTATTTACAACAATATGAATAGTTCCTCCGGTTTTATAGCCGTTTAATTTTGCCATTTGAGTAATTTCATAGGCAATACCTTGTCCGGCTATGGCAGCATCTCCATGAACAATAATGGGAAGAATTTTACTTTCGTCTCCGTTATATTTTCTATCTATTTTGGCTCTGGTAATTCCTTCAGCAACTGCTGCAACAGTTTCTAAATGTGATGGATTAGGTACCAAATTCATTTTAATTTGTTTCCCGTTTCTAAAAGTTTTACTCAGGGTTAAGCCTAAGTGATATTTTACATCACCATCTATATTTGTGTCTTCAAAATCTTTCCCTTCAAATTCACTAAATAAATCTCTAACGGGTTTTTTGAAAATATTTACTAAGGTGTTTAATCGTCCTCTATGTGCCATTCCTAAAACACACTCTTCCACTCCATATACTTCTGCAGCATTTCTTAGAGCAACACTAATTCCAGGAATTAAAGCTTCACCTCCTTCTAGAGAAAAACGCTTTTGACCTACATATTTTGTTTGTAGAAAACTTTCAAAAGTAACTGCTTGGTTTAATTTTGATAAAATGTATTTTTTAGAATCTGCAGAATAATTAGGATGATTGTCATTTTTTATTAAACGATCTTTCCACCATGTTAATTTTTCTGGATTTCGCATATACATATACTCTACTCCAATAGAATCACAATAAATAAGTTCTAAGTGAGCTATAATTTCTGAGAGTTTTTTAGGACCAATCCCTAAAATTTCTCCAGCATTAAAAGTGCTATCTAAATCATTTTGTGATAAACCAAAATTTTCAATATCTAGACTAGGAGAATATTTTCTTCTATCTCTAACTGGGTTTGTTTTTGTAAACAAATGACCTCTAGTTCTATACCCGTTGATTAAATCTACAACTAGAAACTCTTTTTTTACAGATTGTGGTATTTCAACAGAAGTTTCTACCTCCTCTGTGAGAGAAAAATTCTCATTTGCCAAATCATAGCCCTGAAAAAAGCTCCTCCAACTAGGTTCTACAGCATCTGGATTCTGTAAATATTGATCGTATAAATCGGCTATAAAGCCTGTGTGTGCTGCGTTTAAGAAAGAAAACTTATCCATAAAAATAGAATACTATGTATCTAAGCTAATTATTAGCTGTAAAAATACAACTTTTACAAAAAATAGAAATAATATTCAGTATTTAAATATACTGTAATAGTTAAGAATATACGCTCTAAAAAACTATGTAATAACATAAAGTAGATGTTCTGTTCACTCTTTTTTTAATGATTTATAATATTAGGTGTTTTTTTACGAAAAAAGTTTTTGTGCTTTTTGTAAAAGATATATATTTGCACACGCTAAAATAAAAATATTCTAGCAAATTCCTCCTTAGCTCAGTTGGTTAGAGCATCTGACTGTTAATCAGAGGGTCCTTGGTTCGAGCCCAAGAGGGGGAGCCATATTAGACAAGAGGTCATTTTTGACCTCTTGTTTTTTTTTAACCACTTTTTAAAAACTTGC
>Ga0302138_10000906_pt1 | contig 14834 bp, 14 predicted proteins | sample CBN3_321_MG_FD_203110 | JGI IMG/M metagenome (GOLD analysis project Ga0302138, IMG submission 203110) | Marine microbial communities from Western Arctic Ocean, Canada - CBN3_surface | ecosystem: Environmental > Aquatic > Marine > Oceanic | place: Canada: Western Arctic Ocean | collected 2017-09-15 | reverse complement strand
TTTCCTTCTAAAAATGTGCCAATCCCCGTAGGCGGAGGTACATTAGTGTAAGTGGTGGGAGGATAGTCGGGGAAACTAACAGTAGGTTTAGTAGGCGGTGGCACATAAGGCGGCTCAACAGGCAGCTCAACAGGCGGCTCAATTGGTGGCTGAACTGGTGGAGTTACAGGTGGAGTTACAGGTGGAGTTACAGGTGGAGTTACAGGTGGTGGTGGCGGATTTTGAGGAGGAGCAGCAACAACTTTTGTGCCAGTACTAGTTCCATCGTCTACAGTTGATGCGCGAGAAGGATTAAATCCTAATACCATGTCTCCTTCTGGAGTATAATACCAACTTGTAATTCCGCTTCCTGGGACAAACGGATTTCTTCCATTAACGTTGTCAGGCATTGCATAACTTTCATATTGCCCAGTTTCAGGATTATATAAGGTATAGCCTTGGTTGTTATCCCATGAACCTGTCCTTTGATTCTCATTACTATAAGCATTATTAGGAGCATTTATTGCAGTATAAATGCTTGTATCTATAGGTTCTCGTTCTGAAATGCCTAAAGTTGCAGGAGTAGTTGTACCTACACCTCCAAATTCAGATGGAGTACTAGTGGCTGGTTGCGCTAATGTAGCTAATCTTATTGCTTCAGCTATTTTAGCGGGGTCTGTAAAGTCTGTTGTATTGTTTTCAATTCTGTCTGCTGCTGCATCTCTAGCTTTAACAAACAATTGTATTTGTGTGCGTTTGTCTCCAATGTTATTGTCTAACCATGCTTGCCCCGCTTTTTTATCAAAAAACGGTTGATTAAAACTTTCACCTCGGCCAATAACGTGTGCTGATTTTTCAGCATTGTTCATTTGATCCCAAGTTTTTCCTGTAATTAATGATGCGTTAGCCATTATGCAGCTTCCTTATTCTTTAAATCTTTAGCAATCCACCGATTGTTTGTGCGGTTTATACGCAAAATAACGTAATCAATTCCTTTATCATAGCCATCAGGAACACGCGCCACTTCTTCAAAACCTATTTTTTGATCAAATTTTAATGCTTTAGTATTGTTAGAAGGCACTAAACCAAACGCATAAGGACGATTTCTAAATATATGAATGTAATAAAATGCCCTGTGGAGCAGACCTGCTTTAATACACATAGGGTTATCAATTGCTATGTGACATTGTGGCCCTGCTTTTGTCCAGCTATCCATTACAACAGCACCTAAAATTTTATTAGTTTTATCGTCATAAGCTACAATTCCTTCACTATCTTCAATAGTTAAAGGTTTGGCTCTTAGTAATATCCATTGCCATTCAAATTTGTTATCTATAGCTTTAAACTGAATCATAAATAGCCGCCTACGTTAAACAACACATCGTAACCAACAATATTTAATCGAGTATCAGAATTTCCTGAACAAGAAATAGCAAAGTTTCTTCCAATTCCAAGCGAGCCGCTTACAAATGATTCTCCAACTAGCTTAAAATCCCAAGTAGCTTGATCCCATAAAACACTGTCCCAATTATTTGAAGTATCAACATCAATTTGCGTTGTTTTATTTGGAATATCTTGTATTTGATAATCATAAACAGCAGAAACTTTTATGTTGGCAACGCCAGCTAATATTCCAATCGTTCTAATAAAACCAACTCTTGAAAAATTAGAATGCCCTTGCGGAGCTTGATAACTTGTCAATGCTCTAAAACTTATTGGATTTCCAGTTTCTCCTCTTTCTGATAAACTCACATCATAAAAAGTTCCTTGAAATTGTGAATTTGCAGCTAAAGCTAAGGTAGTAAAAACTTGTTCTGCTATAAAATTCTGTGAAATAACAGTGTTTCCAGAAACAGTAGAAGTTAATTTTTTATTTTCATTTTTAATCCAATGCAATGCGTTTGAATTTTCAGGAGCATTTTTTATTTTGTAAGATACAGTATAGCTATTGCCTGCTACAAGCGAAGGAAGTGCTAAAGTTGTATTGTATTCTGTTTCTATTCCATTCACTAAATTTGAATAAATATTTGCCTGAGTTCTTTGACCCTGTGCATTAAAATGAGCAAAATCAAAATAATAAGACGGTATCATTGCTGAATACATATCGGCTACTTTAACAACCCCGCCATAACCTTCTAGCAAAGCTATTTCATCATTCATCTCAATATTAATGTCAGGATAACGCTCAATAAAAGTTTCTGGAGGCCAAGGATCACCATCCTCATACAGTCTAGGAATATTGCCAATAATAATTTCGCCAATACCCGCAGCTATTAATCGGTCTAAATGCACTTTATAGTCAACAATAAATTGATCTACAGTATATGTTTCGGGAGCTAATCCAATTGCATTTAGATCGTTAGTTCCTATTTGAATAAACACAATATCGTATACTGGAGTATTGGTTCCTCCTGTTGGGCCAAAACCTCCACCATTTTGATTTAACAGAGCATCAATTCTGCCTGTCATATCATATTTATTGTCAGTGCCAATTATGTTTGGAATACAAGTAGACGCGCCTCTTGCATACGTTTCAATTCTTTGAGCTATTGTTCCTTCGCCTTGAACGTTAGTAGCTGAAGCGTATATTCCTTTATCAATTAACGCATTTTGCATCCAGCCAAACATAGATTGTTGAGCAGTTCTATTAACAGGAAGGGTATTATCTTGATCTGTGTCAACAGGACTTATTTCAACTATTCCTGATAATGCCAGTTCTTGAAAAGTAGAATACGAATTATATTGCGCTTGCTGCATTAAGCTATCGCCAATTACCGCAATTCTTTTAGGTGTTTGTTGAGTTAAATTTGTTGGGTTTTTTAATAATTGAATATTTCTAAATATTGAATTAGTAATTGCTCCGTCTGCTCCTAATTGTTCTTGTAGCCCAAAATCAAACCATAAAATTCCATCACCTAAATCAACAGTCCATTCTATAATTAATTGCCTTTCTGCAAAAAAACGTATTTTAGAAGTAGAAGGATCAAAATCTATATGCACTAATATAAAGTCATTATAACTTTGATTTTCTGTAATAATTCCTTGCAAGTCGCCATCTGGAACTAGGTTGCCTATTTCAGAATCAACTAAAGACAAGCCAAGCTGGAAGGAGCTGCGCCTACCTCTTTGAATAGTTATATAATTGTTTCCAGCCCCATTATTATCATAATGTATACCTAATATTTTATTGGTTTGACCATTCCGAGGAGTCCTGCGCGGTTCACGACCATCGCCTTCACTAGACAAAATATCTTTTGAAATTTCAAATTGTAAAGTAAACCCATTTGTTGAAAAATCTGTAAACAATGAAGGAGGAAGTGTTGGAAGGTATGTAGTTCCATCATCAGCAGTAAAAGATAAACTGCTAATTCTTATTATTGGTGATGGCAAACCACCGAATGGCTTAAATCCTTGATCAGAGAATGTAGCACCAAGACCTCCATTATTGTTATATTGAACTAAAAAATCTAAAAGGTTTTGTTCGCTTGTTCCATCAAAACTCATTACCCATCTAGGGTTTTCATCTACAAGATTTGTAGGAGACAAATAAGGCACAAAACTACCTAAAAGTGTGCCGTCATAATTAAACTCTAAGATTTCAGGAACAGTCCATCCTGCAAGTGGTGTTGGAGCTATAGGGCTATTTTGAAATTGGTTATCTTGAAATAATGTTGTACCATCTAAAAAACCATCATAAATATAAACTTTTCCGTCAGGGCCACCAAAAAAATAATCTCCCTGCCACGGAGCTGCACCAAGAATAGGCACATCTTCCCAAAAACCCCATGCTCCAGTCTGAGTATTAAGGTTGTATTGAATATAAGGATTGTTTCCTGGTTTAGGTGTAACAACTTGCATAAACCCGTCTGAAGGATTTAACAATAACTGCCATGAAGATAAATTTTTTCCATTTTCTATGTCTGCTCGCAAAAAACGACTAATTTTAGACGAAATAGCAGGGTATTCAACGGGATCACCTTTTAACAAGTTGGCTAATGACACTATGCCATAAGTTGATAACATATAAAGATCAGGCCCGTATTCAACTACGCAACGCCTACTTGCAGGAGTTTCTCCAATAAACCACAGTCCTCGGCTAGTAAAATCTGGGCTATCAGGATCAATTCCAGTGTAAACAACAACGTCACCACCTTTACCAAGCGCAACAAGCATATCGTCAACGCCAACACCAGCATCAACAGTCCAGTTATAAAGCCCCTGAAGGTTGCCACCGTGAGGCATTTTTGATCCAAAAGTAAACCGAGTTAATACCCCAGCAATACTGCCAGAAGGCAAATACCAAGCATCATCGTCATTTTGCAAAATAACCCATAAACGCTGCTTGTACACCATAATAAAAGCAATATCATCAACAGGAAAATCGGTGTAAATAGGCTCAGGTTCTGCTCCACCTGTAGTTCCTGTTTGATATTCCCAACCTAAAGGAACTGTCCATAAATCAGTGCCTTCGTTGTAAACAAACAACCCATTTAAAGCGTCAGCATAATAAAGATAATGTCCTCTTTTTAAACTTGTACTGTTTGCCGCAGCACCTGTAAATTCACACCAAACACCATAACCAGAATCACCAGAAGGATTTGAAAATGCCTGTTTACGAATTGGGAAATCATCCGAATAAAGCGTAACATCCCAAATGCCTTCAGAAGTTACTGCAAATAATTTATTATCTTCTTCAAACAAATTATTTGAATCAAATGCTATTATTGTTTTTACATCATTGTCTAACGTTACATCATTAACGCAATTAACAGCCCATTCCCGATAACCTTTTCTAAGCCTACTTCCGTATTCACTAGGCATTAAATTAAAAGTATAAATACAATCTTCTGGTTTCATTAACAGTAATGAATCAACAGCATTAACGCCTCCAACAGACGCAGGAAATGTATAACTTGTCATTGATGGCGCAGCTAATTGTTGCCCATATCTTCCAAGTGTTTTTTTACGCTGATAACTCATATATTATTATAGCCCAAAATTCGTATCGCCAGTGTTTCCGTATGGCGTAATGTATCTCATGCCCCTTTCAGACCGAGATGCACTTAAAACCTGTGCGCCTGTGGCTTTCCCAATTCTTCCACCAAGTAATGTGTCAAATTCTAATGCAGCAGCAGAATAATCCAAGCCTTTAGCTTGAAGAAATTTTAATTTTAAAAATTTAATTGATAACAAAGGATCAAGAATACAAATATTGCTTCCTGCCGTAATTGTTGACAAATCTGCTTCAATTGCACCGTTTTCTTTAAGCCAACTCCGACTAACATATTCAAATGATAAATTAAGATTTTCAGGAGGAGGAGAAGGAAATAAATCTATTTTCCCGTCTAACATTCTAAAAGAAGCGTAAATTGTTTGGCTTATTAAATTGCGCCCTTCAAGCCAAGTCCAGCCTTGAGCAGAAACAGGGCCAACAACAGGAAGCCTGTTTGTTCTATCCCATCCCGTTTGATCTATCATGTAGTTAAAATCATCAGGCAAATCATAGGAGCCTGAATCGCCAAAAGCTGTTGTAATAGTGTAATTTTTAATAAGAACAGGCCAGTCATTTAATTCGCACAGCTCTTGTCCTGACGAATTTAAAAGACCAACCATTTGAACAAAAGAGTCATTAGTGTCGGATACAGGATCGCCAGAAGGCAAAAGCCCACATTCTAGTGCTGCCCGATTGATAATGTCATTTACGAGCAAGTATCTTGACATAAACTATTCCTTAAATTAAATTTGCTCTTTATTAAGTTCTTCAGATTTTTTAGGTCGGCCACGTTTTGACGGCTTTTCTTTTTTTTCTAAATCTTCCTCAAGAGCTTTTAAGCGAGTTAACAACTCTGCGTTAATAGTGCGCTGCTCCTCAAGAGCCTCAATTGCTAAACCTTCTTCTGCGCTTTTAAGATAAGCCTGAGCTTTTTCTTTAAGTGCATAAAATCCTCTAATATTTTTAGCGTTAGTGTCGTTTACAGAAACAAGCTCTTGAACAGTAGTAATATGAAAATACTTAAATTCTTCTACTTGCGCTGCATTAACCCCTGCCCATTCGCTTAAAGGAGTTCCTTCTGCTTGAGGCAGACTTTCTCTTTGGCTAAATGCTTCCCAGTGCCGAGGAAATCTAAGTTTATCTTTTGGTCGCACTTGTCGATATATTTCTTGGTTTCTTTGTCCAGGAAACTTAATGCTTATAAATGTCACCATTTCTTGAATAGGCACTCCAGCTTCTTTAGATTTGGCCTCGTTAGTTTTGGGTTTATTTTCAAACTTTACTAATGCTGTTTCATCTCCTGCTTGAGCATTCCGATTCATTGCTTGATCTGTTGCACCGTAATCTGCTTCTGTAATCATAATTTTCGCCTTTTAGTTTTACCCTCTTTGGGGCTTGGTTACGGGGCAAATACCCCGTTATTTTTAAGATACTGCTGTCCAGCCAGCACTTAATGTAGCTAAAGTTGCCGCGCCAATTGAAACAGGAGCTGCACCCTCAACAGGAAAGCCATCAACATTATCAGGATTACTACCAACGCTAATTGGTGAAAATTCCATAAGCTGTGGAATACTTCCGCCCGAACTTGCTGCACCAGCAAGCGTATAAGAAGGTTGAGTAGTATCCCATGTTGTTGCTACGTTGCCAGTGCGCGTAACATTAGCAAAACACCCAATAGGACACGCTCCTTGAGGCGTTCTAGGAAGACGGTCAGAAGGTTGAAAAAGTTTAAATGTTTGCTGCAATAGCGTCCAATTCATACCAATACTGTTTTTGCCCGTAACTTCAGGCAAACTTCCTTCGCCTATATTAATTCCAATGCCAGAATTATTTCCAGCACTAGGATTGGCCCCATTATACCACTGAGCATTAGGCGTTCTGGCTCTTGCTGCATCTCCACCTTGAAGGGCAGAAGAATAAAAGTATGTTGCGTTAGCCATAAACTATTTCCTTATGCTGAAACCCATCCTGGATCAAGTGTTGTCAATGTTGCTTCACCATCAGTGGTTGGATAAGCATTGTAAGCTGGAGTTCCATCTGCTTCATTAGCTTGATTAGTAGCGGTATTAATAGTTTGTGGCGAAGCAACTTGTCCGTTTCCAGAAACTCCACCAGAACTTGCTGCACCAGCAGTAGTATAAAGAGGTTGAGTAGCATCCCATGTTGTTGCTATATTGCCTGTTCTTATTACCTGACCAAAGCCGCCAATTACTTGTGATACTTGAGGGATTCGAGCAACTGAGAATTGGTCAGTTAGCGTCCAGTTCATGCCAATGCCGTTTACAGGTATTGTAGGGATAGCTGGCAATTCACCACCGCCAATATTAATTCCAAGACCGTGAGCGTTAGAGGCTCCAGCGTTACCGCCTGTCTCCCAATCAACAGTAGCAATTCCAGTTTCTAATTGCCTAAGTGTGGCAGCGAACAAATCATCAAAAAATGTAGGGCTTGCGTTATATGACATATATTTCTCCAAAAAGAGGGGTATTTAGCCCCTAAAGAACAGGAAAGGGCAGATGCCCCCTCCTGCTCGGGCGAACAATTAAGGCGTAATCATTGTTAATCGGCCTTGGAACTGCGCTCCGCTACAAGTCAAGTTGCCAGCCCATGCAAGAATTTGCACTTCAGCATCTTGGTTGGTTGCATATCGACGGTTAGGCGATAGTGGAACCATGTTGCGGCCTGAGTGTGGACGATAATGCAGGTAGTCAGTGTTCAAGAAGAACGCTGTACCAGCAGGGCATTGATCGCCAATGCCGCCATCAAGCACTACATCAGAATCCATAAACTTAATGCTGGAAAAGCCAAGGCTACCAGATTCAGGAGTAGTAAAACGCTGTTGCGCTTGCAAAGAGGCACAATAAGTACTCCATGTGCTGTTATCTACCATAATCAAATCAGGACGATCTGTTCCTCGAACCTGTTTAACCCACAAGTCATTCATAAGACCTTGAATGGTACCTGCGGCTGGATCAAGAGGTGAAGCTGACACTTGCGGCCGCCAAAATTCGTTACTAGCAACACTGCGATCAATGCCGCCATAAATACCAGCATCTGCATCAGCAGGAATGGCTGCATCAAGACCGTCAATTTGCTTGCCGCCAGCGGAAGAACCGTTAGAGTACAAGCCAATAGAAATCAAGTTAGACAGCGTTGATTCAGCAACTGACAAACGAGCGTCAAGCAAATCAATCATTCGCTCACGACCTGCGTTTTGCAGCATTTCAAGACCAGAAATAACAACAGGAACAGCCGCTTGCTTAATTTCAAAGGTAGCCGCACTGATAACGTCACTTACGCCAACAGGCAAAATGTCATAACCAGAATACCAGCCGCCATTGCTGTTTTCAGCAAAAGAGAGTTCTTGCATGATCTGAGTACCGCCAGTAAACGTCTTAATTTTGCCTTTTTGAGACAGACGCATAAGAATGGCGTTATTTTGTGTAACGTTATCCGCAATTGTTTTACTGCGAGTTTGAATAGTTGTAGCGAGAATGTCGCTAACATTTGGATTTGCCATGAGGCTAATCTCCTAAGTTTAAAGGTTAAATAATGTTCCACATGGAACAATTAGCTACAAAAGCTAATATATTTACTTTTATCAAAATTCCCTGCGGAAAAATGACCCTAGAAAAGCCGCTTGAATGGCGTTTCAGTAAAAGCCGCTTGAATGGCTTATTTTAGTCAACGCAAGCCTGCGCCTACACTGACTAATCTATATAAAATTAAATATACACCTAGATTTTACATTCGTCCAGCATTATCCCACGCATCATTTAAAGCCGATTCAACGCTATTGGGGGCTGAATTAGACATTGTTCCGCCAGAAGTGCCTTGAATGCTAGAATTAGCTTTCTTTCGAGTTGACACATTTTGAGTAGATTGCCTGTCTTGCAATATCTTACGAATCTTTTCATTACCCCAGCAAGCACTGTCATACGCTTGATCCATGCTCATTTGAACGCCTTGGCTAGCAGCTTGATCTAGTTTGTCAGCCATATCTAAAGCAACGTATTCATAAAATTCATTACTTTGTCCAAAACTAGAAACTTCGCCTCCAATTCTTTGTTGTTCTTGTTGCGCCACATACTGCTGCTGCTGCTGTTGCTGCTGATAATGCTGCTGCATTGGGGCCATTTGTTGTTGAATTTGCTGCTGGATTAGTTCTTTTTGTTGATCTGCTTGAGAAGGAGCTTCTCCTACCAGCATGGAATCTAATGCCTTTATATCAATGCCGTATTGTTTAATAAGAGAAGCTACAGCAAACGCTTTTTGTTGGCCTGACCCCATTTGCAATTGACTTGCTGTTTGCAATAGTCCAGGAAGAACGTTAGCCGCACCTCCGTTCATAGCCATTAACTGTGAAAACGGAGCTAAAGAACGATCCATCGCATCAGCTCTCTGAGCTTGTTTTCCATATTTTTGAGACACGTTTTCCATGCGTTTTTCAAATTGCATAACGTGTTTTTGAACATCTTTAGGGGTATTAGCCCATTCTTGTTTAGCTTCAACAGACAATCCTACGGGAGCGATTTTGTATTGTTCATCTTCAATTGGTTCATTTTTGTTCTCCTCAGATCGTATTGAGCTTTGCTCATTTTCTTTAAAATTTCCACGTTCTTCGGATTCTGCGGTCTTGATGTTTGACTCAATAACGTTTGTTTGTTCTGGTTGGTCGCCATCTAAATCTCCTTCTGCGTTATCCCATGCTTCGGCAAGAGCAGACTCTAAAGTATCTACATCTCCGACTTCTACTTCTTCTGTTACTTCATTTTCATCAATCATTTTAGTTCGCCCTTTCTGCTTTAATAATAGTCTCGTAGATTTCCTGTTTACGAGCCTGTGTTTCCTGTGACGTATGCTCGCCACTAAGGATTCGTTGTCGTTCAGCCTGTTGTTTTTTTACTGTAGCTGAATCAAATTCTGCGCTGTGTACGACATTATTCTTTGCGTTATGGTTACGCAAAGACCTTGCATCGCTAATAATGCTGCCATCTACAGGGCTGACATAGGGTTCGTGAAACCCATGTATGCTGTGGCTAACTGTTTGAGGACGGCAATAGCTGTCAGCAGGAACAAGTTTGTGTGTTACTGGGTCTTGTATGTAACGCGCCATTGCTAGTTTCCTTTATTCCTATTTTGAACGTAAATTTCATCCATTTTAAGATCATGCTTATAACGCTCAGATTCAATGTCGTATTCATGGTTTACTTCTTGCGAGGCAATATCAAATCTTGCTTGAGCTTCCTCCACCGTAATATTGGCATTCATAGTTGCCTGTATCTCGGCTAAAGACGATTCCATTTCTCTGGCTATTTCCATTAGCCTTATCTGAGACTGAGAATCAGCAATGGTCTGATCTTTTTCGGCATCAACCTGCATTTTGTAAATCTCGCCTTGAATCTTGGCTTGATGCGTCTGCATATCAGCTTGCGCTTTAGTCTGTATCTTAACTAGCTCACCTTGTTGTTTCTGTTGCGCTCCCTCAAGTTTCATTTTTTCTATCTGCATTCTTAATTCTTCTGGGCTTGGCTCTTTAGGTTTATCACCTTGAGGTGATTTCTTAGCCATATCTATAGCTTGATCTAGCGTACCTTCAAGATATTCAGAGCCTTTAAACCCTGCCATTGTCCATTTCATTAATTCAAGTAAAATAGGCAGTGAGCCAGGAATAGCGGAAACAGCACCAGAGGCGGATTGTATAAATTGCGCCATAGCCATTAAAAACTCAGTGCGCTCTTGTTTAATTTGAGCGTAATCAATCATAGCAATGCTTTCAGGGCGAATATTAACTCGCCATTTAATATCATCACTTTTCATTAAATTTAAGGCTTCAGAAACCATTGGTTTGTCAGCTTCTGGCAAGAATCCAGCGTTTGACTGAATAACAATGCTTTCCCTGCTAAAATGCCTAGATATAACTTCAGCTTTTAATGCCTCTAAATCACTAGCAAACCGCGCAAACTCATCTTGCAATGATTGAACGCCTATACTGCCCATTTTGGCTTTTAAGGCTTGTGTGCCTCCAGAAGCGTATTGGTCAGTGTTGCCGCCACGCATAATATCCGACATACCCGTTATTTCGTACAGTTGCTCCATTTTTGAAGCCTGAACGCTTTGGAGGGTTTGAAGCACTCCAACAATTTCCTGAACAGGGAACCATTGCATTACTCCTGCTAGGCCGCCTTTCTCGGCAAACATAGCCCAGTTGTCTACAGGGATAAGATCGTTTTCCATTCCCTCTTTGAGCATACGTCCAGCCGAATCACCTGCTGATTTGTCATATACGCCCACAACTTTAATAGCGCGAGTAATGATAGCAATACGGTTTTGCAAAATATCAATTTCGTTATATAAATCTTGAGCAAAAAGAAAATCTGCCTTTGGCACAAACATTGTAGTGGTTGGATTTGCTATCATTGGGCGTGGCATAGGCCAAAAATTAGCTAATTTTAACGGGTCATCCTTAATATCAAGGATCAAATCAGACCCATGAGAGAACCAATACACTGTTTTGTCTTTTTTATTCCAAATTTCCCATATTTCAGCTTTTTGTATGTTGTCTTTTTGGTCTGGACGCTCTTGATAGTCTGATTGAGAATCACCATCACTTGTTTGATTTTTATAGTTAATATTTTCAGCAATTTGTTCACCAAAACGTTCAGTTACTTCTTCTTTGGTTAGCCAGTTGCGAAAACCCCACCAAGGAATCTCTTTCCATGTTCTGCCCCATCCCCACAGCACATCTTGCCAGTGAATGTAGTCTATACAAGCCCTTTCATAATCAATAGTTTCTATTTCTTCTTCTATGCCTGTTAATGGATTAAAAGCCAACTCTGAACTAACAGCCATTTCATAACGGACGCGAGCTGTTCCTAATCCTGGCAGCAATCTATCTTGCAGAGTTGCTTTTAACACTGTTGATAAATCTTCTCCGTTAGGCTCAACATCAGCTTGAAGAATTCTTTGATACATTAACGATGCAACGCGAGCTACATCATCATCTGGATCAGCGTGTTCTCGGCTAATGTCAATTTGCGGCTCGCTGCCATACAGCATTGCCATAACTGTAGAAATATTTTTATGAAAAAGGTTAAGGGTTGCGCTACCCATTGCCCCATCAGTGTAATTCATAGCCGCGCCAGTTCTATCATCAAGATAGCGTTGAACGACTTGAACGCCCTGTTTTTTATATATACGCAAACGCTTTTCAGAAGCATTAATTTCTTTTTGCCAGTGTTGATGCCACTGAGCAGGAGACTTTTTTTCTTCCGAGGGAAGCATCTCAATTATTGTTGTTTGCTCGATCATTTCTTCCATCAAAAATAGTCCTTAAAATTTTTGCTTTTAAAAAGCTGATTTAATATCCGCTTCCTTGTGGCGGCATTCCCCCCTGTGGCGGCATTCCTTGAGGCGGCATTCCTTGTGGTGGAGCCATTCCTCCTGCACCTTGTCGCATCATGGCAGCTTGCAATGCTTGTGCTTGCATTGGGTTAATTCCTTGAGGCGGCATTGGTTGGCTAGAGGCTGGTTGAGGAGGCATTTGTCCTTTTGTTGCTGGGCCAGCCATCATAGAACCATCGGGCATCATGTGCATGGGCGGAGCTTGCTGTGGCATAGGCGGAGCTTGTGGCGGAGGAGGAGCCATTCCTCTGGGAGCTTGAGGAGGCATTCCTTGAGGGGGCATTCCTTGAGGTGCTTGAGGAGCCATTCCTTGAGGGGGCATTGGTGGCATTCCACTGTGAGGCATTCCGTTCATAATAATATCCTATTGGTTAAATTTTAATCGTATCTTACAATTTACATTCTGTCTATATTGCAGCATTCTACTAAATTCGGATTATATTTGTTCTCCAATTATCTTCTTCTTTGCTTTTGTACAACTCATCAAGAGTGTAAGACACAGGCGTTGTCATCTCATCTTCTTCTTTAATAACAACTTTTTCTTTTGTTGTATCAGTTACTAAAGAAAAGTATCTAAAGCTATCACTTCCGTTAGAAGCCCAGTCATGTAAAGGAGAATTGGCATATTGTTGAGTTTTTTCATTAAAAGACCGTCTATAGGCCCGTAATGCCTCAACTCCACCATAACAAGTAGCTTTGTTGATCCTACACTTGGGCATAATAAGCCTAGCAGCATCAATGCCATGCTGAACAGCTAATTTAGGCACAACTTTACAAGGATAGCCCTGCTGTAAGAACTGCTCAACTGTAGACCTTCCTGTTTGTAAGGACTTGGCTTTAGCGTCATGCGGAAGCCAAATGTCAGCATATTCATACGGCTTGTCTTTAAGCATAGTAAAATAGAACTCTAGCGGCTGGCTGTCATGTTCTTCGTAGTCAATAAGGATAGGGCCATCAGGCGTAATTTGCCAAAACCAAAACGCTGTAGAGTCTGAAAAGCCTAAGTCAGCACTGACATGGACAGTCTCTGTTGGGTCATACAAGAATTCCCCTATCTTGCCGTCAGATTCCATCTTGGCAATAATATCGGAGTAATACGATCCTTGAACAGCCGCTTCAAACGAGCATTCCATTTCTTGTTGATATTGAGCATCGCTCATTTCAGCCCTAGCTTCTCTTAACGAATCGTCATCAAGAAGCCCTGACTCACTGGCTTTAAGAGTCATGTGATACCAGTTAGGTTCTGCCCTAGCCCTTTGAACCATTTGATAAAAGTGGTTCTTTCCTTTGGGTGTTCCAATAAACACAGCCCAACCTTTTCTGTCCAAGAGGGTTGGTAGGACAACCTCTCCCCACAAAGACGGTCTACAGTCACCGTACTCATCCAGAACAATGCCGTCAAAGTACAATCCCCGCAAAGCATCGGGGTTATCAGCACCGTAAAGAGTAATGGTTGAGCCGTTGTGTAGTGTCACTCTAAGATCAGATTCTCTAGGAGGCCCACGCCTAATACCTTCTGTAAATTCCTTTAGGTATTCCCAGGCTACTTCTTTGGCTTGTTGTCGGTAGGGGCCGCAGTAAGCAAACTTAGCTCGTTTCTTTGTTGTGTATAAAGCGCGGATAACCAGTTCACCAATACAGGAGACTGTCTTGCCAGCCCTTCTGTGGCAGACCATTGCGCTGAATCGGGTGTTGCGTCCGTGAAAAGGCAGGAACTGCTCACGGGGTTTATAACTTAAATGAAACTCAGACGTTGTTTCATGTGGGTTCACGCTAGTAACCCCTTATTGCTTTAGCCTGTTGTCTTTGTCGGTTAGTGGCGGCTCTTTGGCCCCGCTTGGGTAAAGCCGCTTCTTTCTCCCACTTCTTAGCAACAGCAGGTTCATTAGCATGAAGATAGGCGCGTTGCTTTTGACTCTTAAAAGGCATAACTACCGCGACTTAGCTACAGCAAAGAATTGTAGGACAATGGTTGGCACGATAAATAACTGGGTAATGTGACCTAGTATATACGCCCAATCCTTACCAAAAACAGATTCCTTTGTTAATACGGGAAACAGATACCGCAAATTCTCAACATCCATATTTGTGTAGCTGTGGCCTACTTGTGCAATGCACCACCATAGTCGAGTACCACACTCACCATTACCTTCAGTAGAAACGTATTCATGCTTGGCAGTATAGAGTCTTTCTTTGTATGTACTCATTTTATGTTATCCCTAATAATAGAATGGCAACATTTATATAAATATTTTAACTTATCAGTGTTGTCCCATTGTTTACGTTTTTTCCTGTATGAACACACGCAGATAAGAGTGCCACCGCTAGGGTAAGGAACAGGGCTACAAGCGTAACAAGGCCTTTCCATTAGTCATCTAGTCCTGATCGGGGGAGGTCATTGCTAATACGGATGTTTACATCACCTACCAAGCCCTGAGTAGGTTGTAGGTTAGGAACA
>Ga0302138_10000903_pt1 | contig 14862 bp, 10 predicted proteins | sample CBN3_321_MG_FD_203110 | JGI IMG/M metagenome (GOLD analysis project Ga0302138, IMG submission 203110) | Marine microbial communities from Western Arctic Ocean, Canada - CBN3_surface | ecosystem: Environmental > Aquatic > Marine > Oceanic | place: Canada: Western Arctic Ocean | collected 2017-09-15 | reverse complement strand
GTCACCTCCAACACCTTTAAACCGCCGGCAACCAAGGCCTCGGCCAAGGGCACGGCATCCTCCACTCGGTCTAGGGTTATCACCGGAATCACTGGATTACCAGCCAATAAATTGCGCACCTATTACTCCTTTAATTATGTTGTAGCATCTTTGCCGCACCTAGGAGTCCCAGGTTGCTGCGGATAACTAAATAGACTGGAATGGGCTGTAAGTAGCTGACAAAACGTCCTTTGTCTTCAAACTTGCTACGAAAAGCACTGTTGATAAAAAATTCTTGAAACCTTGGAATAACGCCGCCAGCGATGTAGATGCCGCCCCGGGCACCAAATGTCAGAGCCAAATTACCCGCCGCTGCGCCCATGCCTTCACAAAACATATTCAATGTCTGCAGCCCTGTTGCATCCGCTGAATCCAAGGCCCCGGCAACCACTTCCGCCGGTGTCGTGTAAACTGCATCAAAACCCCCAATAGTGCACAACGCCGTATAAATATTTAGCAGGCCCTTACCTGAAAGTAGGCGTTCTAGAGATACCCTGCCATAACGCTCGCGCAGACAGTTGACTACCGCACTTTGAATCTCATCGATTGGCGCATAATCGGCATGCCCACCCTCGGTATCAATGACGTGATAGCCCCGAGCATGAGGCAGTAATCCAGCAACGCCCAGACCGGTCCCAGCGCCAAGAATGCCAATAGCCTTATTCTCAACAGATGCCTGCCCTCCGACCTGCACCAAATCGCCCTCGGTCAACTCTGTTATGCCGTGAGCGACAGCCTCAAAGTCATTAATAACCGTTAAGTTCTGACAGTCTAGGGCATCCTTGAGCGCACCTTTCGTAAAGGTCCAATGGCTATTAGTGAATGTGATGAGGTCAGTATCGGCCGGACAGGCGACGGCAAAGCACGCATTCAACGGCGGATTATTCCATCCCGTAGCCTGGGCAATTTCGATCAATAACTTACCGATTAGCTCAGTAAATTCTGGATACTCTTCAACGGAGTAATGAAACTCATAGGCGCTTTCCAGCTGACCTTGAAGCACGGCAGAGAAGCGCGCATTAGTGCCTCCAATATCGGCGACTAGATGCCAGTTTGCCTTCATAGTTCAGGCCTCCCCAAACAGGTACGAAGCACCCCGCTCGGCATTGCTTATATTTTTGCGATTGACGGCAAATAATTCTCGACCGCAACCACGCTCACCATCGCGAGGCTGCACTGCGGCCTCACGGGCGTTAATTTCGGCCCAATCACCCATAAACTTCAACTCGCCGGTGACAGCATTGACCCTGATAACATCACCGTCTTGAATCTTCGCAAGTAATCCACCGCACGCCGCTTCGGGCACCAGATGAATCGCCGCAGGCACCTTACCTGAGGCACCAGACATCCGGCCGTCGGTGACTAATGCGACTTTGAACCCCCTGTCCTGCAATGTGCCTAAAAAGGGCGTGAGCTTGTGTAACTCAGGCATACCAAGGGCTTGGGGGCCCTGATAGCGCACCACCACGACACAGTCGCGATCCAATGCGCCAGCTTCGAATAGCGGCTGTAGCTGGTCCTGTCCGTCGATAACAATGGCCGGAGCCTCTACAATCTGGTGTTCTGGCGCGACGGCGGAGACTTTAATGACACCTCGCCCAAGGTTCCCTTTGAGCAGCCGAAGGCCGCCTTCACTAGAAAAGGGTTGATCTACCGTGGTCAGAACATTCAAATCCAGAGGGACTTCTGGCGACTCACGCCAAACCACCTGATCGTCGTCTAAAAAGGATTCCTGAGTGAAATCTGCAAAGCTTTTGCCCCAGCTGGTTCTCGCATCTCCGTGCATGAAACCGCCCCTAAGCAACTGACGAAACAAACAGCTAGTGCCGCCGGCCGCGTGAAAATGATTCACATCAGCCTCACCATTGGGGTAGACCCTGGCTAACAAGGGCACTGCAGCGGAAAGATCCGAGATGTCATCCCAGTTAAGGATAATACCGGCAGCACGCGCAATAGCGACTAGATGCATGCTGTGGTTTGTCGAACCACCGGAGGCGAGTAACGCCACCGTGCCATTGACAATAGCGCGCTCATCAATAATCTCACCAACGGGACGATAATCGTTGCCCAGGGCGGTGATGCGCGCCAACTGATAAGCCGCTTCGGTAGTAAGCTTGTCGCGCATCGGGTTCTCAGGGTTGACAAAGGAGCTGCCCGGCAACTGCAGACCCATAGCCTCGAGCACCACCTGATTACTATTGGCCGTGCCGTAAAACGTGCAGGTGCCAGCACTGTGGTATGAATCTGATTCGGCCCGCAGCAGTTCATCGCGGCCTAGTTTACCCTCGGCAAACAATTGCCGAATTCGTATCTTTTCTTTATTGGGCAGCCCTGTCTCCATAGGCCCAGCGGGAATAAACATGGCGGGTAGATAACCAAAGGTCAGCACACCCATTAACAGTCCGGGTACAATTTTGTCGCAGATGCCAAGCGCCAAGACACCATCGAACATCTGATGTGATAACGACATGGCCGTGCACTGGGCAATTAAATCACGACTGAGAAGACTTAGCTCCATACCGTCCTGACCCTGAGTTACCCCATCACACATGGCAGGTACACCACCGGCAACCTGGGCAGTACAACCTATGTCGCGCATGGCCTGTTTTAGCTTATCGGGATAAACCGCATAGGGCTGGTGGGCTGAAAGCATGTCGTTGTAGGCAGTAATAATAGCCATATTGCCGGCTTCCATTAATCGCAGACTGTTTTTATCTCCATCACCGCAGGCAGCAAAACCATGGGCGAGATTACCGCAGCTGAGTTTGCCTCGCTCGGGGCGATTACTGTAATCATCGGCAATTTGGCGCATATAATCAGCACGCAGACTAACGCTGCGCTCTATAATGCGCTGGGTAACAGCGGCTACTTGCTTATTAATCTGGTTCATTGTGACTCCGAACTGAATAGGGGTATATTGTAACTAAATTACGGATTTTAGCCATTATTAATCGTATATGACGGATAATAATGTAATTTTATTACAATTAAATCAATTTAAATCGCTCTGCGTCTGCGGGTTGATTTTACCCCTATACCCCGTATCCTTTCGAGTTAAAGTGAAATAATAGGAGAAAACTGTCCAATGATTGATAAAGACTACTCGCCACGCAAGACAGATGCTTGGAGGCAACTAGAATCAGAGGCTGAACGAGCCCACCAATGCTCTATTGTTGAGCTGTTTGATGGAGATTTAACAAGAGCCAGCACCTTTTCATTGAATGCTGGCGGTCTATTTCTCGATTACTCCAAAAATCTAATTGGCAACCAGACATGGCAGGCGCTGTTAAATCTGGCGGAACAGTCACCTCTTATATCTCATCGCGCAGCCATGTTTGCGGGTCAAGCCATTAATACCACCGAAAATCGTGCTGTTCTGCATACCGCCCTTCGCGCCGAGCCCGAAGACGCCAATACCGACGATGAGCGACAGCGGACTGCACTGGTTAAACAGCAACTTCAGGCCGTTAAAAACGTCAGCGACAGAATCCGCTGTGGCGACTGGTTGGGAAGCACAGGTAAAGCTATTACCGACGTGGTCAATATAGGCATTGGCGGTTCTGATCTTGGTCCTAAGTTGGCCTGCAGTGCCTTAGAGGAATTTTCCCATCCGCATATTCAGGTGCATTTTGTTGCCAATGTCGATGGCGCTGAAATTCTTAGTACCTTGAAAAAGCTCAACCCAGAAACAACGCTCGTGACGTTGGCAAGCAAAACCTTCACCACTCAGGAAACCTTGCTTAATGCGAAAACCGCCATTCATTGGTTCGAGAAAACTCTGGGGTTGAAAGATGCCCAGACTAGCCGCCATTTTATTGGTTTAACCGCCAATACAGCCAATGCTCTGGCCTATGGCCTCCCCGCAGATCAGATACTGGAATTTGCAGAATGGGTGGGAGGGCGTTATTCACTCTGGTCGAGCATTGGCTTGTCCATTGCGATCAGCATCGGTTTTGAGCAGTTCAGCAATCTGCTCAGCGGCGCTCGCGAGATGGACCTCCACTTTAAACAGGCTCCAATGGCACAAAATATGCCTATTATTCTGGCCCTAGTGGGTATCTGGTACAGCAACTTTTTAGATACTGAAACTATTGCCGTTATTCCATACTGTGAGCGCTTACTTCTTCTCCCTGCCTATCTGCAGCAGTTAGATATGGAAAGTAATGGTAAATCTACCACAATGAATGGTCAGCCAGTTGACTACCACACCGGCCCCATTCTCTGGGGCCAGTCCGGCACTAATGGCCAGCATGCTTTTTTTCAGCTACTGCATCAGGGGACAAGGCAGGTGCCCATCGACTTTATTGCAGCCACTAAGGATGGCTTGAGTAATCCTGAGCATCATCGGGTACTGCTGGGTAATATGCTTGCTCAGTCTGCAGCATTCATGACCGGACAGGCGGCGCCCGAGGGCCAACAGCATCGCTATTATGCTGGCAACAAGCCTTCCAATACCTTGTTATTAAACGAGCTATCAGCCAAAAATCTCGGCGCACTGATCGCCCTATATGAGCACAAGGTGTTCGTACAGGGCAGTATTTGGAATATCAATTCCTTTGATCAATGGGGCGTTGAGCTCGGCAAGAAGATGGCCAATGAACTACTCGATCAGCAGGCGACAAAATCGGGCTTTGATTCGTCAACCGAGCTGTTATTTAAGCATATTGCTGACAACAGCTAGTAGCACTGCCACGTTAAGCGCGAAGGGCCTTGGGGAGGGAGAAGTGAATATCTTCCCTCACGCCGTCCAGTTCCTGAGGCGGCCTAGCACCCAACTCGATCAACCGGCTAATCACAGCCTGCACTAGCACCTCCGGTGCCGAAGCCCCCGCAGTCAGTCCAATAGAGGCAGTGCCCTGCAACCAATCGGCATCGATGTCCTGAGGCCCATCAATCAGGTAGGCACGACATCCACAGCGCTCGGCTAGTTCGCGCAGACGATTGGAATTAGAACTGGCCACCGACCCCACGACCAACACTAGATCAGATTCTAGGGCCAGCTGCTTAACCGCATCCTGACGGTTTTGTGTGGCATAGCAAATATCATCTTTTCTCGGCCCATGGATCAAGGGAAACTTCTGCCGCAGCGCGTCGATAACAAGCGCGGTATCATCCATAGATAAGGTCGTCTGAGTCACATAGGCAAGCTTTGCCGGATCGTTTACCTCAAGAGCAAGGGCATCCTGTTCATTCTCAACCAGATAGATAGCCCCACCAGAGCTGCCCTGCTGGTACTGCCCCATAGTACCTTCAACTTCTGGGTGGCCTGCATGCCCAATCAAAACGCACTCCATGCCATCGCCGCTGTACTTAGACACTTCCATATGCACTTTGGTAACCAATGGGCAGGTAGCATCAAACACATTTAACTGACGGCGTTTTGCTTCCGCCTGAACCGCTTGGGATACCCCGTGGGCGCTAAAGACCACCGTGACATCATCGGGAATCTCGTCCAACTCTTCGACAAACACCGCACCACGGGAGCGTAAATCATCGACGACAAATTTATTGTGCACCACCTCATGGCGCACATAGATGGGCGCACCAAAAAGGTCTAGGGCGCGATCGACAATATCAATTGCCCGATCAACACCGGCGCAAAAGCCTCTTGGATTGGCGAGCTTGATCTCCATTAAAATCTCCCGTTCATTAGTGAACGCTCTGCGGTGCCACAGTCATTATTTTGACTTTAAAACTGATAGTCTGGCCGGCCAAAGGGTGATTAAAATCAACCCTCACATCTTTTTTACCTACCTCGATAACAACGCCAGGTAATTCGCCCTCACCATTTTGAAAAGAAAATACGGTGCCCAACTCAACCTCGTCGGCTGAAAAATTACTGCGATCAACATCCTGAACATTCTGCGGATTGTGCTGACCAAAGGCACTCTCTGGTGGAATCAAAAATTCACGCTCATCACCATCGCTCAAACCCATCAACTGGGTCTCAAATCCCGGCAGTAGATTACCATCGCCGACCATAAACGTAGCCGGCGCACCATCAAAGTTGGAATCGACAACATGCCCATTGTCAAGGGCCAATGAAAAATGCATGGTCACCCTGGTACCGCTGTCTATTAGTAATGCCATAGCTATTGGCCCTCGCCATCTCTGTGCAAAAACGCATCTATAAGTAACAGGACAGCACCCACCGAAATGGCTGCATCAGCAACATTAAATGCCGGAAAATGACGTCCAGACCAATGGAAATCTAAGAAATCTACCACGTAGCCCAGTGCCACTCGGTCGTAAAGATTGCCCAACGCTCCGCCTAAAATAAGCGCCAAAGCCGCACTCTCCATCCAGCGATCCAAAGGTTGCCGGGCAAGCCAGACAGCGATAGCGGCGCTAACCGCTGCCGACAAGATACTCAAACCATACCGTTGCCAACCACCAGCATCGCTTAAAAAGCTAAAGGCGGCGCCATAATTATGGGCGCGAACCAAATTAAAAAACGCCGTAATAAACGTTGATTCGCCATAACCAAAAGCCCCCACAATCCAAGCTTTGGTCAGCTGGTCGGCGATCAGCACTATCAGAGCTATTGCATACCACACTAGGACCCTAGGCATAGGCGCGACCTTCTCCCTCACCGCTAATATTGCTAACGCAGCGGCCGCAGACTTCTGGATGTTGCTCATGACTGCCCACGTCATCAATGAAGTGCCAACAGCGCACGCATTTACTTGCCGCTGAGTGCCTCACCACCACCTGCAATCCGTCCAGCAAAGCGTTTTCAGCCGCATCGGAACTGGGCAATGGTATTAAAATCGCTTTCGAGGTGATGGTCACAAAGCGCAATTCGTCGCCAAGCTTGGCCAATGATGCATGCAACTCTCTACCTGCCGACACCTCGATATCAGCCCCCAGGGACCCTTTGATCACGCCCTGACTGCGCTGCTCTTCAATCACCTTATTAATTGCTTCTTTGGCCTGCAATATAGCCGCCCAATCTTTCTGAGTAATGGTCTCATCGGCAGCCAGTCGCTGTAGTGGGTACCATTCAGCAATGAACACGGAGTCGCTTCGATCGCCGGGGATAAAGTCCCATATCTCATGGGCGGTAAAACTTAAAATTGGCGCAATCCAGCGCACAAAAGCCTCGGCAATATGATACAGCGCCGTTTGGGCCGAGCGACGCGGTAAGCTGTCTTCAGCGCAGGTATAGATGCGGTCTTTGATAATATCCAGATAGAACCCACCCATATCTCGCACGCAGAAATTGTGTAGCTTTTGGTACACCAGGTGAAATTGGTACTGCGTATAGCACTCAATAATTTCATCCTGCAACTGTGCGGCGCAGTCGACAGCCCAACGATCCAGCGCCAGTAAATCATCATGAGCGACCGCGTGCTGCTGAGGCTCGAACCCATCAATGTTGGATAGGAAATACCGTGCAGTATTGCGCACTCGACGGTACGAATCCGCCGCACGATTCAGAATTTCGTCAGACACGGTCATCTCTGCGCTAAAGTCTGCAGAGGCAACCCAGAGACGCAACACATCGGCACCCAGCTCGTTGATCACCTTTTGAGGTGACACAACATTGCCGATTGACTTGGACATCTTTCGTCCATCTTTATCCACGGTAAAGCCGTGTGTCAGCACCGCTTTATAGGGTGCCTTACCCTTTATGGCAATGGCCGTTTTTAGTGATGACTGAAACCAACCTCGATGTTGATCGGAGCCTTCAAGATAAAGGTCCGCTGGATACTGCAGCTCTTCCCGAGCATCTATGACTGAGGCATGAGTAACGCCTGAGTCGAACCACACATCCAAGGTATCCGTGACTTTTTGATATTGGTCGGCCTCAGCGCCCAGCAGATCAGCGGGATCTAGGTCATACCAAGCATCTATACCACTGACTTCAACCAGGCGGGCTACCTTCTCAATGAGATTCGGGGTATCCGCATGAATCTCGCCGCTCTGGCGATGCACAAAGAGCGCGATGGGCACGCCCCAGGTACGCTGTCGCGAGATGCACCAGTCGGGGCTGCCGTCTAACATACCCTCGATGCGCGCCTGACCCCATTCTGGATGCCAACTGACCGCTTTAATCGCTTCTTTGGCTTTTCCCAGAAGACCCTGCTTGTCCATCGAGATAAACCACTGGGGCGTCGCACGATAGATGAGTGGCGTTTTGGTGCGCCAGCAGTGCGCATAACTGTGCCTGATCTGACCGCAGGCCATTAGTGCCCGCCGCTCTTTGAGCACCTCAATAATATGCTCTTCAACTTTGTAAACATGTTCGCCAGCAAACAGTTCAACATCGTCGCGAAAAACACCGTTATCCATCACATAATTAAGCGTGCCAATACCGTAATGCGCAGCCACCACAAAATCTTCGGCGCCGTGGTCAGGGGCGGTGTGCACACAGCCTGTGCCCGCATCAGTAGTGACATGGCCTCCCAGTAATACTGGAATATCCCGCACATAAAACGGATGCGAAACCACCACATTTTCAAGTGCTGAACCCGCGCAGGTAGCCAATACTTTATGGTCTTCAATTTCAAGGCGCTGCATCACAGATTCAAGCAGAGCTTCCGCTAAAACTAAACGTGTCGGGCCATTTTTCGTGCTGCATTGCACTAGGCAATAGGTTAACTCAGCACCTAGGGAGATCGCCTGACTACTCGGAATCGTCCAGGGCGTGGTCGTCCAAATCAACATATTGACCGGGCCCTCACCAGGCATCTCACCAAAGGCTAGCGTAACTTTTTCAAGCTGCGCGGCCTGTTGAACTGGATAGGCGACATCAATAGAATAAGACGTCTTATCCTGATACTCCACCTCGGCCTCTGCTAGAGCAGAACCCCCAACCACACTCCAATAGACGGGCTTGTAGCCTTTTACCAAATGGCCATTTTCGGCAATCTTGCCCAACGCACGAATAATATTGGCCTCAACCGTAAAATTCATTGTTAGGTACGGGCGGTCCCAGTCACCAAATACACCAATACGCACAAAATCCTTGCGCTGACCCTCGACCTGTTTCATCGCATAGTCACGGCATTTCTGTCGAAATACCGAGTAATCAACCTTAGCCCCTGCCTTGCCGATTTTCTTTTCAACATTATGCTCAATAGGTAGGCCATGACAGTCCCAACCCGGAATATAGGGTGCATCAAAGCCACTGAGTGTGCGCGATTTAACGACGATATCTTTCAGTGTTTTATTGACCGCATGTCCGAGATGAATATCACCATTGGCATAGGGAGGACCATCATGCAAAATAAACTTTTCACGTCCAGCGCGAGCCGTTCGAATCTGCTGATAGACATCTTTATCATGCCATTCTTTGAGAATACCCGGCTCTCTCTGGGCGAGATTGGCGCGCATTGGAAATGCCGTGTTAGGCAAATTTAATGTTGCTTTGTAATCTATTTTATCAGTCATCTTAGCCTTAACTTATGCTCTATTCCAAACCCGAAAACCAGGTTCTAATCTGTTTAATATCCTGTTTGATCGTTTCTATCAACCTGTCCATATTGACAAATTTTTGCTCATCTCGAATCTTATGCTCAAACCGCACATCGATTCTCTGACCATACAGATCGCCTTGAAAATCCAATAGATGCACTTCGAGTATAGGTTTAACCAAATCCCCAACCGTGGGTCTTACACCCACATTCGCTGCACCAATATACTCAGTACCGCCAACATCAACACGCACCGCATAGACCCCGGACAGCGGCGCACTGTAGCGGTTTAGATTGACATTGGCCGTAGGGAAGCCGAGTTCGCGCCCGAGTTGCTGGCCGTAAACCACAAGCCCCTTAATTGAAAAAGGTCGTCCTAGCAGTTTACTAGCTCGACCGAAATCGCCCATCTGTAAAAACTCTCTGACCAGCGTGCTACTGACACGCTGTCCCTGCACTTCTAATGTCTCTGTATCCTGCACCGAAAAGTCATGTGTCTGGCCCATCAGCGACAGCATGTTGAAGTCACCACTGCGATCGCAGCCAAAACGAAAGTCATCACCCACTATGAGATGTTTGGCCGCCAAACCATCGCAGAGCACCTGCTCAACAAATTCAGATGCGGTGAGATTACTTAATGTCCGATTAAACTGCAGGCAAACCACTGAGTCGACACCCAATTCTAGTAGCGCATCAACTTTTTCTCGCAACCGCATCAATCTTGCCGGAGCCTTTTCACTGGAGAAAAACTCCATCGGCTGTGGCTCAAACGTCATCACGATTGAAGGTAATCCCAGAGCAGCTGATTTTGCTTTTACCTGAGCAATAATCGCTTGATGACCCAGATGCACGCCATCGAAAGAACCAATGGTAACCACCGAGCGTTGATCGCAGGACTTGAAGCTCTGCAATCCACGAATAAAGGTCATTTTGCTCGGTTTTGCGGCCAACGTCATCACTCTCTAAATAAGAGATTGAGTATACCTAGCAACGCTCTGAAACGTAAGGGATAGGTCCAGATTGCTAAGGTGATTTTGACTGAATAATTGCGCCGATAATCGTTGCTACTGTGCGGAAGTGACTTTGGCCGGCCCGCGCAAATCCGCGACGCGAAATCCCGTCGCAAGCAAAGCGCCCGCATAGACAAGAAAACCGGTGGCACAGAGCGCGACAATATTGCCGCTACGCTGCCACCAGGTCATTTGCTGCCATAAGGTTTGATCTAAAGCGCCCAACCAATGGCCCAAGTAAATCAGCACCAACAGCATTAATGTCACCGAACTGGTAAGGCTCAGCATGAACTTTTTCCACTGGTTTGACGGCTTATAGATGCCCTGCTTACGCAAAAAGATGAACAGTAGCAGTGCATTTAAAAATGCCGACACTGAGGTAGCCGCCGCCAAACCCACATGGCCGATCTGCCAGTAAAAATGTAATGGAACGACAAATAGCAGGTTTAGCACCATATTGGTGGCCATAGCTATGACCCCTATACGCACAGGCGTTCGCATGTCCTGCCGGGCAAAAAAACCTGGCGCCAGCACCTTTATCAGCATAAAGGCGATTAAACCGACGGCATAAGCCCGCAAACTCAGAGTAGCCATAGTCATATCGCGCATGGTCATGACATCACCATAATAAAACAATGTCACCAAGATAGGCTCCGCCAGCAGGGTCAGCGCAGCCGCCGCTGGCACCGCAATGACCAAAATCATTTTTAAAGCCCAATCCAACGTCTCGGAATAGGCTTCGGTCGAGGCTGAGGCATGGTGCCTAGAGAGGTTCGGCAGAATAACCGTGGCAATAGCCACCGCAAACACGCCCAACGGTAATTCGGCCAATCGGTCTGAGTAATACAGCCAAGACACACTGCCGGTGGGTAGAAAGGTAGCTAGCATAGTATCCAAAAGCAGATTAATTTGGCTCACGGAAACACCAAAAATAGCTGGACCCATTAGCTTGAGAATCTTGCGTACACCGGGATGTTGCCAGTCAATCACAGGCGCAGGAAGCATATGGATACGCTGTAAAAATGGTAATTGAAAGATAAACTGCACAATGCCCGCAGCCAACACACCCCAAGCCAATGCAAACGCAGGCTCATCGAACAGCGGCGCGGCAATCAGTGCCGCGGCAATCAATGTTATATTTAGCAGCAGCGGTGTCACTGCCGGTACCGCAAAGCGGTCATAGCTGTTAAGTATACCTCCAGCTAGACCCGTCATTGAGATAAACAAAAGATAGGGGAAGGTGATGCGCAGCATGTCAGCGGTGGCGGTGAACTTTTGCGGGTCATCAAAAAACCATTTTGGAGCAAAAATTGCGGCCATCACCGGTGATGCCACAACAATCAAAAAAGTTAGCCCCAACAGCGTAATACCTAAGGTGCCGGCAACTCGATCAACTAGCGCCTTGACCGCGGCCTGACTCCCCTTCTCACGATACTCACCGAGGATAGGCACGAACGCCTGCGCAAAGGCGCCCTCAGCAAATAGACGGCGGAAGAAGTTGGGTATTTTAAAAGCGACAAAAAACACGTCAGCAAAGGCATCAGCCCCGATAACACGAGCAAAGATAACATCTCGGGCCAAACCCATAACCCGCGACATCATAGTGAAAAAACTGACCACGCCACTAGAACGCAGCAGACCACTGTCTTTTGCCTGAGGCTCTTTTTTCGACGCACCCTGGGTCAATTATCTGTCCTATAGATCATTATTGATGACTGCAGTTTACCGACCCACACCCCCACGGCCAAGCTAATCTAGCAATCTCCGAGAACTATAATAGATAGCGAATAATTAGCCTTAGCGTCTGGCGTATCACCTTAGCGTGAATGAGACAGTATAAAGGTATAAAATTGGGTTGAATGTCGTAACTAAACCCTGTATATTTCCGCGCCTTCGGTGTGACCCAATTTAGAGAGGAGATTTAGGTGGCAAATTCAGTACAAGCTAAGAAACGCGCGCGTCAGAACGAGAAAAGTCGTCAGCATAATGCCAGCCTACGCTCGATGGTTCGCACATACATCAAGAAAGTTGAAGCAGCACTGGCCTCTGGCGATCAAGCTAAGAGTCAGGTAGCCTACACGGCGGCGGTGCCGGTCATTGACCGCATGGCTGACAAAGGTATCCTTCACAAGAACAAAGCCGCTCGCCTCAAGAGCCGGTTGAATGCCAAGGTTAAAGCGCTGGGCGCGTAAGGTTTTTCGCCTAGAAATTAAAAGCCGGCTCACGCCGGTTTTTTTATGCCCAATCTTTTTCACAGTATCTTAACTGCATCGCCCTGAAACCAGCTCTATGCTGCCGTCACCGTTACGGGCACGCCGTTTAACGCAGCATTGCCACTGGCTTGGTCAACCAACTTATGGTCAGTTAAGTCGTTACAGCTAACCCCTTCCTGCTCGCTAGCAATAGCCATACTAACCCCGGCACGCTTATGCCCCCAACCATGGGGTAGACTAACCACCCCCGGCATCACTTCATCGCTGGCGAAGACCTGCGTCTGCACAGCGCCAACCCGAGATTCGATGCGCACCTGTGATGCATGTTCTAAGTTGCGAGCAGCTAGATCTTCTGGATGCATCAACAGCTGCCAGCGCGGCTTGCCCTTTACCAAACGATGGGAGTTATGCATCCAAGAGTTATTGCTGCGAATATGGCGACGACCAATAAGAAGCAATTGATCAATTTCTGTCGCCACCTGATCGGCGCCGAGGCGTTTTAGATCTTTCGTTATGTAGTCTGCCAGCAACGTTATTTTACCGTCACTCGTGCAGAGTCGTTCAGGCAAATTCGGTTCTAATTTGCCTATATCTAAACCATGCGGATGCTGCTTAATTTTATCCAGAGTCAACTCTAGTTCATGGCCGGCGGCCGCACTGTAGGGCCCGCGCTGAATACCCATATCAACCAATTTATCTGGTGAAGGCAACGACTTAATCTCAATACCCTTACGCGCAGCAATCGCCTGCCCCAAGCCATTAAAAATTTCCCAATCGTGCAATGTTCCTGCAGCGGCTTCAAACACGGGTGCATTGAAGCGCGCCGTGTTATGCACTGCCAAGCGATGGAATGCAATATCGTAATGGTCATGCTCTAGGGCGCTGGTGGGCGGTAAAATAATATCCGCATGTTGAGTAGTCTCATTGATATAAAAATCAAGACTTACCATAAAGTCTAAGCCCGCAAGGGCTCGATCGATCTGCTGACCATTGGGAGCTGAGAGCACTGGGTTGCCGGCAATAGACACTAGCGCACGAATCTGGCCCTCACCCTCAGTCAGCATCTCCTCAGCCATAACGGTTGCGGGCAACTCACCAGCAAATTCTGGTAGCCCGCTGACACGACTATGGAACGCTGCAAAGTGCCCTGCCCCAGGCTCCCCAGGCTTAATAAACCCAAAAGCGGGCGACGACGCCATCATCCCGCCGCGTACATCCAAGGAATGCGTGAGAATATTAATCATATGAATAGCCCACTGACACAGCGTGCCATAGACCTGCACCGAAACACCCATGCGGCCATAGCAGACAGCGCCCTCTATGTTGGCCATATCGCGGGCTAGCTGCCGAATCTGCTCAGCGGCAACACCGGTTCGCTGTTCGGCTATCAGTGGTGTAAAGGGCTCACAGGCACGGCGTACATCATCGACGCCAACCAACAAGTCAGTCAGATGCCCAGTGTGAACCAGGTTCTCCACAAATAAGGTGTTAAGCATAGCCATTAACAAAAAAGCATCGGTGCCCGGGCGAATAAATAAATGCTGATCGGCAATCTCGGCAGTCTCAGTGCGTCGCGGGTCTATAACAACAAAGCGCCCACCGCGCTGCTGGATCGCTTTAAGGCGTTTAGGCACATCAGGCACCGTCATGATGCTGCCGTTAGATGCCAGAGGATTACCGCCAATAATCAGCATATAATTTGTGTGGTCAATATCCGGCACAGGAATCAGCGACTGATGACCATAAAGACTTAAAGACGTTAAGTGATGTGGTAACTGATCAAGGCTGGTAGCCGAAAAATGCGTCTTGGTTTGCACCGCTTTGCGCAACACACTGGCATGGGTCATGCTGCCATAATTGTGCACATTAGGGTTGCCCGCAAAAAAAGCCACCGCATCGGCTCCATGCTGATCCTGCACCGCCGTCAATTTTTCAGCAACGGTACTAAAGGCCTCTTCCCAGCTGATCTCAACCCATTGATCACCCTGCTTTTTTACCGGCAGTCGCAAACGATCGGGGTCGGTATAGATATCTTGCATCGCGGTGCCCTTAGGGCAGATGTAACCGCGGCTTAAGGGATCATTTTTATCGCCTTTAATAGACAGCACTTGGTCGCCTTGGGTTTTAATCTCAAGGCCACAGATGGCTTCACATAGATTACAGGCGCGGTAATGGGTCTTA
>Ga0302138_10000898_pt1 | contig 14915 bp, 9 predicted proteins | sample CBN3_321_MG_FD_203110 | JGI IMG/M metagenome (GOLD analysis project Ga0302138, IMG submission 203110) | Marine microbial communities from Western Arctic Ocean, Canada - CBN3_surface | ecosystem: Environmental > Aquatic > Marine > Oceanic | place: Canada: Western Arctic Ocean | collected 2017-09-15 | reverse complement strand
GATCTCGTTTTGCTTGCCACGCGTTGTGGATGGGGCAATGCTCTACGTTTTGTGACAAGTGCTGACGAGGTGCTGGTCCTTCAAACTGACCTGATTCAATCAAGCGGTCTGCCATCTCATGCACACCGATTGGACCAGGTCCACCGCCGATGCCTTGGAAATAATGATCCGGTAATTGTCCGATGGCAAAAGCAGCATCGAGCAGCAGTGAGCCGATGCCGTCTCGGCGAGCAACGTTGTGGACGCTGCCTTCCATTTGCCAACCAGTGAGGACTTTTGCGATGCCTTTAGCGACTGTTCTCGCATCGTAATAATCACCGTCTTCGACGACAACGACCTTGACGGAATCCGTTGGGTGGTCTTTTTTTGTCCAAATCCGATGACCGTGATCTTTGCCAACCACCACAATCAGCGGCATGTTGTCAAGACCACAAAAATGCGTGAAACCGCGCGCAGTGTTGCCTGCACTGGCACAGATGAGGCCTGTGCAATTGTGATCGCGTAGGCGTTGAATGGTCGGAACGGCTTCCATGTCTTTGAAACTCCCTGTGGGGCATAGGCCCCCTTTTTCCGGCCAGTAGCCGTGAAAGGTGACCCAGAGATTGCTCATACCGAGCGCTTTTCCAAGGGCTTCTGCCTTGTAGGTCGTGGTTCCTGCCACATACTCGTTGGAGGTTGTGGTTGGGATCCAATCGAGGTACTTCCAAACACCCTGAAGCGGTTTGACTTCCATGGGCCCGTTAAATTGAGCTTGTAGAAGGGCGTTGTCGGTGTACTTGAGGGTGTAAGCGTCTTCGAGGAGATCTCCTGTTCCGAGGCATTTGAGCATGTACTTCATTAATTACACCTTGAGGTAGGTACCAACATATTTGTCCAAAAGTGATGTCTGTTTAACCATTTGCTCTCAAGAGAGAGACTTTACTGCAGCCTCATGAGTTGAGCGGTGGCCAACGGCATGGGCCTTCCACCCCATTGCCTTCAAGCCCTCAACTCAGAATCTAAAATAAATGAAATCAATTGTTTCCATAGGACGAAGGTAGAATGCGAGTATGAGCATAAGGCCACATATAGGCCCCCAAATCAGCGGTTTTTGTCTGGAAAGCCACTCCTTTCCACCACCAATCTTGCCGCTCATACCGTGAAGAAGGATAAATGAAAATACCAACGAAAAGGTGAGGAACTGTATTTCCGGTAATGTTTCACTCATTTCACTCCAATCGAAGTGGCCCCCAATTCCGAGAAAGGTTTTCATTGAAGGGATGAGGATCTTAGTGTCTTCAACTCGGAATATAAGCCATGTGAAGAAGATGAGGTATTGAGTGGTAATCCAAGAAAAAACAGTACCAATTTTTCCTGATTTGGAGAAGAAGATTTTCACCATAGAAGTTTTACTTGCAAAACGGTGAACAATCAACAGTATGCCGTGAATTAAACCCCATAGTACAAAATTCCACGAGGCCCCGTGCCATAACCCACCAAGCAACATGGTTGCCATAAGTGCGAAAATCATCCTTCTTGTTCCGTTTCTTGAGCCCCCGAGCGGGATGTAAAGATAATCGCGAAGCCATGTTGATAGAGAAATATGCCATCGGCGCCAAAAATCTTGGGGTGAAGTTGCCGCATAAGGCGTGTCAAAGTTTTCTGGCAACTTTACCCCGATGAGATGCGCCGAGCCGATTGCAATATCAGTATATGCAGAAAAGTCACAATAAATCTGTATCCCGAAACACAGAGCGCCCCACCAAATTAATCCAGTATTCATTAGATGATCGCCTTCAATGAACACCGCATTTGCATGCAGCGCCACGTTATCTGCGATAACCAGTTTTTTCGCGATTCCATAAATAATCAGTGTAAGCCCTAATCGAAAACGATAGGAATCTGTTTTCAGAGGAGATTTGATTTGTTTTCGGAAGTGTTCGGCACGTACAATTGGGCCCGCTACCAACTGTGGGAAAAAGGCGGCATAACAAGCAAAGTCTGTGAAGGAATCATACGGTGATTGTTTCTTCCGGTAAATATCAATCGTGTAGGACATGGTTTGAAAAGTGTAAAACGAAATTCCCACAGGAAGTGCTAATCCAAATGCATCTATGCCTTGAGTTCCATTTATCTGCAGCGTGACTAAATTCAAGCTTTCAATAATGAAATCAAGATACTTGAAGATTCCAAGAATTGTTAGATTTGTTATTAAACTCAATTTCAACCAATTCTTTCGTACTTTTTGCACGTCAGATTGATGCATCTTTTTGCCAGCAGTCCAATCGATGCATGTCGATACAAGAAGAAGGATCACGTGCCAACCTGAGGCAAGCCAAAAGAAAGTGTAGCTACAGGTAAGCAGAATCAGAATTTGTGTCCGCCTACGCTTTGATGCGAAGCCGATGGTTAACACAAAGACCAGTGGTAGGAAATAAAGATAGTAAGATGGTGTGACAAAATCCATACTTATTCCTCCCTCTTGATGATGGATAATCATCCATTTTGTGAATTGAGCAATTGTATGTCATTTGGATTAATTGAGTTCATGCTTGTAATCAAAATTTCATCAATCATTACACCATCTTCTGTCATCCAGATACTCAGTTTAATTTCATCATCAATTGTGACATTTATCGACATGGGTGGACCATTGAATTCAGGCTCCCACTCCCACTGCCCTTCAGAGGTCCATCCGTATGAGTTGTAACTACTCACCGGAGAAATCGTAGACAAACCATTACTCCATCCGAGAATTATCGAATCGTTACCATAGGAGTTACCTTTCATTTTTATCCAAACAAAATATTCTCCATCCTCTGAAAAATTAAGATCATAATCTAACCTTGGCCCTGTGCGGTCACCATAGTATTGAGACACGTCCTCAGGTAAACCATGTAAAAAACCTGAACCGTGAAATAACTCATTATCTTTGAGGACCCAGTTGTCAATATTTCCATCTCCTTGAGCGCAATTTGAATAATTTTCTGCCTGAATGGTTTGAAATTCTGAATCGATGAAATGCGATTCATTCGTCCCATTACATGACGATTCTAGGTAACCTGAAAGATCGACTCCATCAACTTGAATCACATTTTCGTCAAGACGACCGGTTTCTAATAATTGTTCAATATAAGGCGTAATCTGTCCGCAAAAGTATTCTCTGCCGTTCACGCCAAGATGGTTGCGATCTTTGAACATAGAACTGTGCCACGTTTCCCAAAACATGTTGAGGCCGTAGACCCCTGAGAGGTTTGAGAAGGTGTTGAATGTGTGGTTAAATCCGTCAAGTTGCTCAGGCCCAAGATAAGGGTAAACCAATGGATGGTGCGGGGTTGCTACGAGTAACACTGGAATTCCAGCATCCCTCAGTGTATCGATCATATATTCATATGCTTGATGATTTAGAGTGCCATTTGGTCTTGGATTGTAGACGCCCTGTTTGGCTTTTCTTGGCATTTTTTCTTCCATGTATTCAAGAATTGATTCATCTGACATTGTTTCAAAGAAAGGATTTGGGAAATATGGTTCCATGAGATACTGATGCCAATCATCATCGCCAGGAGCAGGCGCTCTAGTTTCGTAGTCTAAGCCGAGTTGCTTGGATATATGCTCTTTTAGATATTCGTCTACTGCTTTTTGAGAGTAGGATTGCATTAGTTTCACTCTCTCGAGGTGCGTGTATGCTAACCACTGTTGGTCCTTTTCCCGAATGAAATTATGCCATTCACCAATGTCCTCGTGACCCATGCTTATGCTATTGATCGTGAATCGAAATTGAATGTAATCATTTAAGTCATCGCTATCATAGAAATTCCAAAGCCCATTCGGGCCAAGATCTAGGATTACCAACTCTGGATTTGCCCTTACCAATGCAGGAATTTGAAGCGATTCGGTGTAGGGGTTCCCGCCTGAGATTCCAAGATTGTAAACGCTTGTACCTTTGTCACCCAATTTCTCCGTAATACAACTTCCGTCGAGGGCTGCTTGAATAATTGAGGACCCAATCCCCACAACAGAACTTTCATCCAAACCTTCGATGTATTCGAGTGCTGGGAAGGTGACGCCATATCTGGAATTTGAAGTTAAATCGCTTGTAATGAGTTTTTCGCCGATGGTGGGGCAAGGACGGAAGAAAGCAATAATGATGAAAGAAAGAGAGCGCCCAGAGAAGAGAGTAAACTCAGTTTACTGAAATCCTTAATTTCATCCACAAACGCCTCTAGAAGAGTACCCCCCTTCAAGTAATCTTAGAAGTATCGTACCAAAGACCGGTTGTAAGCAATAGATATTTTATACAATTCGAAGAGCGATTTCATAGACAATAAACACCTCAGCAAAAAAAAAACATCCCTGCCAAAGCGAGGCTTGTTTAATCGTTTGCTATTGAGCTAGGGTGTCTGGCTCTTTTCGCCAAGAGGCTTACCTACGGCATAGCATTGCCAACCCATTGATTGGAGGGCGTCGAGATCCAAAACCCGACGTCCATCGTACAATAATGGAGTACGCATGTTCGAAAGAAGAGCCTGCCAGTCGAGTTCCAAGCATGCTTTGTGCGCCGTCACTAAGACAACCATATCGTAGCCATCCGCTTCAGTCAAATCTGTTTCGGCTATGACGCCATCTGGGAACATATTGCCGTCGATGTGTGGATCCCAAGCACCAACTGTTATGCCCTTGGCCATGAGTGTTTCAGCAAGAGGTTCGGCTGGCGTTTCACGAGGATCGCCAACTTCTGCTTTATAGGACCAGCCAAGCAAGAGCACTTTTGCTTCATCCGCTGACACTTTTGCAGACCACATAACCTCTGTCAAAACACCTGCAACATGGCTCGGCATCGAGCGATTAACGGCGCGTGCTGCGGTGATGAGTCCTGCTGGAACGCCGACATCTGCAGCTCGCTGAATCATGTAGTACGGATCAACGGGGATACAGTGGCCTCCAACACCGACGCCTGGAGTATATCGATGGAAATTCCATTTGGTTGCGGCTGCAGAAAGAACATCTTCAACATCGACATCCATAGCGGGGAAAATTCTGGCTAATTCATTGACTAAGGCAATGTTGATGTCGCGTTGGACGTTTTCAATGACCTTTGCTGCTTCAGCGACTTCGAGTTTGCCGACGTAGCGCACATCCTCGCTGGTGAGTTGGCTGTACAATTGTATCAACGCTTCACCAACCTCTGGATTCGTGCAACCTATGACGCGTGCAACCGAACGCACACCATGCGCTGGATCACCCGGATTAAACCGCTCAGGGCAATATGCGATTTCTAAATCTTCACCAATGACAAGTCCCAATTCCTGAATGATAGGCATCCAAGTTTGTGCAGTGACCCCTGGATAAACCGTTGACTCAAGGACCACGATGGTGTTTCTTTCCTTAGGCATTGCCTCAAAGACCGATCTTCCGGCTGCTTCAACAAAGGAGAGATCAGGCTTCAAATCGTGTGTTATTGGAGTAGGCACGGTCACGAGGATCACGTCACAATGCGGCACAGCCTCTGCAGTGGAGGTGGTGATATGCCAGCGTTCAGTACCAGGACTCGGAACAATATCATCCACATCTGGATCACCAGTTGGGTTTTCGCCTGCTTTGACCATATCAACGGTGCGTTGAGACACATCTACGCCCCAAACTGTGAACCCCGCATCATGGAAACCGATAGCTGTTGGCAAACCAACATAACCAAGACCGATGATGCCAATTGTAAGGGCTCCTGATGCCGCTGATCTGGTGAAGTGTTCATTAAATCCCATGTGTCTTGCTACGCTCTACCCATTATCAAATCAATGGCAATTGGAGACTCTCGTAGATGCCTTTGCTGACAGGGAAATATAGGCTAGAGGCAATTTTGCGCCGGTCTAATGATAAGGGGACGATGAGACCAGCCAACATGACTGAATTGGAGCACTCGGAGCCTCCGCTCCAAGATGTTGCAAAGAGGGCGAGTTCTTTGTTCGCTCCATTCTGGATGTTTAAGGAAGTCTTCAACCACCGTTTTTTGGTCAGAAACTTGATACGAAGGGATGTACGAGGTAGGTATCGAAATGCTATGCTTGGCTACGCATGGGCCCTCATAGAACCTGCATTATTTGCCCTGGTGTATTGGTTTTTATTCATCATGTTAAGCGGCAACCCCGATGAGATGTACGCTGTTTGGGTTTTAATCGGAGTTGTCGTCTGGGGGTGCTTCGGGAAATCCCTCAGTGCAACAACTAATTCGCTGGTAGGCAATGCAAGGACAATGCATCTTGTTTATTTCCCAAGAGTTATCTTTCCAATCACCGCAGTTGGAGCAAATTTTGTAGTCACTCTGATGAGCAGTCTGGTGATCATTCCGATTTTGATGGTGTATGATTTACCAATCACCATGCACCTCTTTTGGGTGCCTGTGGGCATTTTCCTAGCTGGTATAATGGCTCTTGGTTTTGGCATGATGGTCGCCCCGTTGAACTGTGTGCAAAGAGATGTGGGCCACTTTATGCGCTTCGTTGTTCGAGCAGGTTTCTTTGTATCACCAGTCATGTGGACTGCTGAAATGGCTGCACAACGGGGAGCTTGGGGTGAGGCAGCCCTCTACAACCCGGTTGTTTTACCCATCACCATGGTCCGGCATGCGCTAGAAGGAAAATCTGTCGATTTACCACCTGAAGTGATCCTCTCAAGCCTCATTATTACATGTGTACTATTGGTCACAGGGGCTATGGTGTTTGCGCGATTGGAGCGTGGGGCGGTGAAGTACCTATGACCAAAACCTCAATAAAATTGGAAAATGTTGATTTGCACTTTCCTAAGCAGAGGAATGCCCTCGTTATGTTCTATGATTGGTTTAGGAAACGATCAAGACGATTTACGGCCCTCTCTGAAATAAACCTCGAAATATACCAAGGTGAAATTGTTGGTATTATTGGAAGAAACGGATCGGGAAAATCGACCCTGCTAAGGGTGATCGCAGGCATTTACCCGCCCGACAACGGCACGGCAAAAGCAGCTGGAGAGATTTCCCTTCTTGCAGGACTTGGAACCGGTTTTTCTCAACACCAAACGGGAAGAGAAAATGCGATTCTTTATGGTTCCATCTTAGGTCATGATGAAAAAGTTATGAACAGTAAACTCGAAGAAATCATCGATTTTAGTGAATTGGGGCACTTCATCGACGAGCCTCTGAGAACCTATTCGGCTGGAATGAAGGCGAGGCTTGGACTAGCTGTAGCCTCTGCGATAAAACCAGAGATACTGCTGATTGACGAGGTACTTAGCGTAGGCGATGTCAAGTTCAAGGAGAAGTCGAAGAAAAAAATCCTAGGCATGGTGGAAAATGCAGGAACTGTCGTCATTGTCTCGCATAGTTTTGGATTACTGACTGACATTTGTGACCGGGTGATCCTTGTTGATCGGGGAAGAATCGAGTTGATCGATGAGCCTCAACAGGCAATCAAGCGATACTACGAACTTGAGGGATGAACGATGAGTGAGAAAGCGAATCTTACGACTGTTCGAGAACGAATGTTGACCGAGGAACTAGCCCGAATACGATCTACATACTCCTTTCGCCTTGGAATTTTATTGACAGACAATATTATTCGAAAGCCATGGAAAATCCCGCTTCTCCCTTTCAAATTCCTTGCGTTGAACATTGAATTTGTGAGAAGTAGAAAAAAGTTAACAGAAACTCAAACTACAAACAAAGCCAGCCTTGACAAAAACTGTATATTTTTAATTGCGACCAACGAAGAGGGGATTTCTTCACCTGAACGTGTTGCGAGTATCGCTCATGAATGGAGCACAAAACAAAACGCCAAGATCGTCATAATGTCGCCAGTTGAAGGAATGCATCGGATGCTCCCCCCGAAGTCAATAGTGTTTCCAATCAATGACCCAAAGAAGGAAACAAAGGCGAACCGAACGAATTGGAATGTGAGGTGTGAAAACCTCATTGCAACCCTTATCGATGCTCATGCTCCGTCGCACGTTATTTTTGACGGCCCATATCCTTACCGTGGCGTACTTAATGCAATGAAGTACTTTCAGTCTCCAACTTGGATCTGGTTGAGGCCTGATGGGATAAAAAGCGAGAGCATTGCAACCAGGGGTGCTTCCTTTGATAAAATAATAGATTTTCAAATTCAAGGTGAAGACCAAAGTTTGATTCAGCCTGCTCTGTCCCTCCCAGAGGGCGACAGAAAAAACATCCTGCTTTTTGCACCACACTACGGAGACCGCGGTCCTGTAAACCTGAAAATCGTAGACCTTGTTCGTAAGAATCTAGAGGGGTTTAAGTGGAAAATCGCTTATCCAAGGCACTTAGATGAAGACAGGAGTTCTGAATTCAGAGACCATTTGAAGCTAGCAAGAACCCTCGATCAAAAAACCATTTCAACAATGGGAGCTGCGATTGTGAGCCCAAACATCGAGATGATTTCGTGCCTCATGGCCAATAATGTCCCTACCCTGTGTGTCTGCAAAGAACCAACGGATTCAGTCCGCATTCGAATGCTGCAAAGAATGTACCCTCGTATCCCTCTCACCATCGCTGATGAAGCGAACATGGAACAACTCGATATTTCGATTAAGGCCATCATTCAATCGAATGAACAGATGAGGCGGTCTTCTCAGCCCATGACTTACAATGGATTGTTAGACCAATTACAAATCTAACCCTCATTTTTCTGAATAAAGATTGATGTTGCGAATTGCCTCTAACTCTGATCTGGACATCCTTGAACAAAATAGGTTGAGACGTGTCTTGGTGTATGTCCGATATTTCTCGGGGATGATGTCGGTCGCACCCGGGTGGAAAGATTCCAAGAAAGAAAAATCTGTTTCAAGGAGTGGTAAGATTGATGGGAACTTTTTTCTTATGTCCTCGCCCTTTCTTGAAATACCGCTCTTTTGAATTGAGTAGAGCGTGCTAGCAGCCTGCTTTATTGGAACTTTATTCAAAAAGGTCGTGATTTCATTGCTAAGAGTGAAGGGTAAACCCAACATCGAATTTTTCCTAAAGCATTTCCAGCACTGGCCACAAACTTCACCGCCATGAGTTGATCGCAAACAAGATTGTGCCCACCCTTCCCACCCACATTGCTTGACAATTTTCATGTTGATAATCTCCGAACACCCTGCTACAGGTTGGTAAAGAGGAAGTCCTACTGATTCAAACATTGGGGAATAGTGCTTCCAAAACCATGATTCTGCGAAATCACGGTATTGATGTCCGTGGAATAGATATGAATTTTCCAAGGGCATACCGGTCCCAACACTGTCCAAAGAAAAATAATCTGCAAGTAAAACCACTTGGACTGCACATGCATAGTCGGTGGAAAAACCTAATGATTTTCCTTCAACTGTTCTGATTTGTTCGTGATTCGACTTAATTCTGTGAACTGCACGGCCTGTGCGATGTTCAAACTCCTCAAAAAATCTCAGAGCATTGGTGTGATCTAACTGTCCTGGAAGCCCGCTGCGCTCATTATACAGTAACACCGTATCCGAGGGCATTAAACACAGCGCTGCAGCTGAATCCACACCGCCTGAAAAGGCCAGGCCAGGTCGCCAACCAGCCTTGCGTGTAGGATGCCAATGCTCCATTGCACTCTTATCCCATGGCTCCACCATAAGATGGTGAGCCAATTGGAACAAGTCGCTATGTGTCCGCTCAATTGACCAATCGAGTGGCATTTCGAAAAATACTTCCATTTCTCGCCAGCGAAACAACAGCGTTTCATTCTTTGTCGACCAAAACTTCGAAACCTCGTATGCTCCGTCTTGGGGCGAAACAGCACCGACAACAGAACTTGACTCGAGGTACCTCTGATACATCTGAACCGTTGAGATTGGTTGTACCTCCACAACGGGATAGCCTTCTTGGCTGAGGATTTCGCACTTCCACTGGTGCTCATCTTGGAAAACTCTCTTTAGTCTGGTGACTTCCTTGTTGTTCATCATTTCGAGTTTGATAAAGAGATGGTACGCGATGGTTTTTTCTTTTCGTATTGATTCTAGTTTTGCCTCAAGACCGTGTTCTTTGACAATACGACTGGCTACTGCATCGGCGACTCGGACTGACCCGAATGGTCCAATGCGGAGGAATCGCTCTGAAGAGTCAAAAAGACTCTGGCTGCGTTGCAATGTGTGTTCACTGCACCAACGATCTAATTGCCAACGGTGATGTTGGCTGTTCACCCCGTCTGTGAATCCAAACTTGTTGAACAGATGTGTACAATCAAGTGCGTACGAATCAGGGTTCGGATCGAGCGTTCGAATGATTTTACGCGGGTTTCCGGGGTCGCGGGACAAGGTAATTCTATGATTCAGTCCCATCCGAGCCAAGGAACTCTGAGCGCAATGGTGAGTATTGTGATCCTGATCCCTAACATCAACTTTAGAAGTGTTCTGATTGTGTTGACGGTAAAGGTATAGGGGTACTTGAAGATGATGCCCCGTCGTGAGCTCAGAAAGTTGTGAAAAGAAATCATAGTCAACAGCATTGGAGATGGATTGATCAAAACCGTTGCTGCGATTGTAATCACGGCGACGGAACATCCGCGGGTGATGAACCATCATTCCCTGAGTAAGTCGTTTTCTTGAGTAGACAGACCATGAATAAGCGTGCCCCAAGTCAGTACCTTCTGAATCGATGAGATACGAATCTCCGTAAACAAAGCCAACATCAACTTTGTTTCTTTCGAACACCTGGACCAATAATTCTGCTGCCTTGGGTAAAAGCACATCATCTGAATCCAATTGCAGGATATATTCACCTCTACCGGCCCGAATCGCAGCATTGGAGGCACTCGAAATACCTCCATTTTCTTGGTGCACAATCACAACACGTGGATGAGACCCATACAATTCTTGTATTAATTCGCCAGTTCCATCGGTCGAACCATCGTTACAAATAACCACTTCTAAATCGGTGAATGTTTGATTCAAAGCACTTTCCACCGCTTCTTCTATGAAATCAATGCAATTATAAGCCGGAATGTATACACTTATCTTTGGAATTTCGTAAATTCTGTTCATCTCTGATTTACGGTACAGGCGGCAAGGGCATTTTTCGGTTAATTGCTCTCTGGTGATCACACGGCCGGAATCTCTGTCGGTTTCATTCGAACCACCTGGCGGTTCTTGATGCAATCCGATCGCCCCCTTGACAGGAATAAACCACGCACCTGCGGCATACATCCTGTAACCATACTCTTGGTCTTCAGCACCCCACGCAGTGAAGGCTTCGTCAAAGCCACCAATGGAGTTGTGCAAATCTCGATGGAAGCAGATATTACCACCGCAGAGCCAACGGAAGGCGTATTTAGCATCCTTGGCATCATTCGTGGAAGCGTAGAATTTGTATCGCCAGTCTTCACTAGGTTCTTCATCCCCAATCGGCCCTCTTCCTGTATCGACACGTTGGGTTGGTAAGTCAAGCACCGGCTGGATCTCTTCAAGAACAGATTCAATTGATAGGGCGTCAGTGTTCACAAAACGGCGACCGCCAATCAGAACAGCGTTTGTCCCAACGTGCATGTACTTCATATACGATTCAACCAATGTAGGTTCGGGAAGCATGTCACAATCTAAAATGATAATTTGGTCGTGCTTTGCTTCACGCACACCATAATTCCGTGCCTCGCTCAATCGATACCCGAGGTCTTCTTGGAAGATGTGTTTTATTGGAAAAAAAGATTCAAACATCGGAATAAGGGTTTCTGGTTCGTCCGAAGAACCATCATCAGCGATGATCACTTCAATCAAATCCAAGGGATAGGTCGAATGTGTCAAAGCTGCGATGGTTTTACCCAACTTTTCTTTTCGATTGTAGACCGGAATGACCAAACTCACTGGAAGGATGTATGTCGGGTTTTGACCCTTGGGAAACATTTGCTCAACGGCGCGCTCAAACGGGGTCCAATCGTTCCCCGCACCGAGCAAAGGCGGCATTAATTCATCAATTGTCAACATAATTTACTCACCACCGTTTTGAAAATACGAACCGAATTTTTCCGATACAGCCAAGTCAGAGAATTCACCAAAACCACAAGCAGGAGTGAATGTGAGTTCACCGAAGTATATGTTCTGGTCGACAAGGTACAAATCCACTCGAACGTAATCGAGTCCCACGGACAGTTGTTTTGCGATTTTCAACATCTTCTCTAGTTCAGCCCTCTCAGGGGGAGCTGAACCGGTGTTTGGGAGTCCTGACTTTTCAACCTCTAAAAAAGCAAAATTTTCATCGTAGAAACTCTGTTTAAGAGCGCTTTGGCGATTCGTGTTGATTTGCATGAACCACTTGCATCCCGATTTGGAATTAAACATATGAAATTTATAATCATCTGGTGAAACCCCATTGATGCCAATTTTTTCTTCAACGAGAATTCTGGGGACGATGCACTCATATTGAAACTCACCCCATTTTACGCCGTTATATTGATCGCCCATGGCTCGATTGAATTTTTCGAGAACTTCTTGTTTGGTTTTGGAAGTAGGAAACAATTCAATGTGTTCGGGCCCGGAACCGTGTGTTGTCTTGATGACGATATTGTGATCTGTTTCGAACTCAACTTCATCAATCGAATTATGAACCCCATGTATTGGCACCAGATATTCCTCTCCAATGATCTTCGAAACGTACGACCTCACAGCAAACTTATCAGTTAAAATGGATTCTTTTTCCCCAAGTTGAAACTTTTTCAATTGGATGTGGTGATTAAATGTTGTTGGATTTATCCAATCCATCTCATACCCATTTGTCTCCAAAAATCTTTGATTGATTTTATTGATTAATGTTGAATTTTTCAGTTACGTCCCCCCAATTCGGCCCTCTGCTTGGGCACAGAAGATGGTCGCTCTCTTTTTGCTTTACTCAGTTGTTGATACACGCCGAATGCCCCATTTTCCACATCGTTTTTTCCAAGAGGTTTGGACATCCCAAGCAGGCGATTGACTCCTGCATTGATTGCTTTTTCGTCACGAACAACAATAACATGACCCCATCCTTCTGCCTCAGAGACTTTACAGCGAGCAAGTTGATCATCCATCCCTGTTTCCATATTTGGATAGAATAAAGCGGGTAGGCCGAACTGACGGGTTTCATGGAAGGAGTTGTAACCTCCCGCTTGTATTGTTGCATCAAAGGCCTTGAAATACATAGAATTAGGGTAATCCCTTAGCAACACCACCCGATCTAGATTTATGTTCAAACGCTGTCCAAGCATAGATTCACCGATCACTACAGTCACATCTTTGTGTGCTAAGAGGGCATCCACCGTCATGCGGATTTCTGAATCAATATCATTGATTCTTCCCGCACCAAGTTGGACATACACAACGCGGCCATCCAGCGGTACATTCAATCGACGCCTTGCAGGATCACGAAGCATTAATTCATTCTGATCAAGAAGAACAATCGGCGCACAAGTCATTGACTCGACGCCGTGAAAGATTTCACTTGGAACCACGGGTACGCTGTCTTCGGGATGAATGATGGTGTCAAAGTGTGCGATGCTGTCGACGGGAATTTTGGTTCCTTTCTTGAAGGTCCCGCGACGCATCCAAACTTTTCTCGTGAGTTTTTGCTCTTTAATAGTGTTCAGCATACCACGGTAAGGATAGGCGCCATCAAAGATGAAAGTCGACGGACGATGATGATTCATCACAAGAGAAAGTTGCTCTTCCATCAATGCGTTCCAATCGCTGGCGGAGATATCGTTGTATTTCTTTCGCCCTGCAAGATGGTAGGTGACAAAACCATCATTGTACAACAGGTGCAAGGTAGGCATTGTAGTGAAAAATACAATTTCTGTAGATGGCGAATGTTTCCGATAGCGTTTTGCGAGAGCATACATACGAGTGAAATGCCCAAAACCAACTCCGTTGGTGGGGAAGAAAACGATGCTGTCACGCAATTCGACAGCTGATTCTGAGAGGGTGCCATGTTTAATTATTGGAACTGGCCAACGGCCAAGTCGTTCCATACCGATGGAGAATATCAAAAACAGAACGGAAAAGGGTAGCATAAGAAGTCGAAGAGGCCGGAACGCTGCCCTCGTGCAGAGCAACCCGATGCGAAACGAAGCGGAGTTTCGCAAACGACGGTTCTCACGGGCCAGTTGGTTTTGCCGTAATTGCAACTTCTTTTGTTTCATTTTACTTGGTGATGGCTCGAAGGTTTGCATCTCTGAAGTGCTTCCATCTTTGGTGTCCATGGCGTCATCTTCAATCATTGTACACCCTCCTTGTCGTTCCAATGACTCCCAAGATAACGTTCAGCAAATTGCGAGTACCCATTTCCACCGTGCGGGGTCGGCGTAAAGTCGCCAAACACAGCCCCTTTAGATGTGGCATACATGTCGATACGCATAAAAACATTGAGGGCGGCCCCGAGTTTCTTCACTGACTGAATCATCTCATCCCAACAATCTGGTCGTTGAATCGTGGTATCTTGGACTTCCCTTGAGTCCATGATTTTCTCACTAAAGGGCTGAAATTTTTCATCGAAATAGTGATGCGTGTTTTCCGAGAGGCTTACATTCGATGTTCTCAAAGTGACATGCACCAATGCAATTTGATCGCCAAAGGTGTAAAATTTGAAACACCTGGGAATTAGATTTGGACTTGATGCTTCTTCTGGAATCAAAAGTTCTTCCACGATGGTTTTTGTTTTGGAAACTTGATTATTGTTGGCAAGGGATTCCAAGATCGTATCACGGGTGTACGCAGTCTGGTCGAGGAGATTGACCCCCCCCTTCATGCAAAATATATTCTTCGAACTCCAACCCCTCTCGGGTTTGATCACGAATGAAATTGGAAGTTGATCAAACGGTGGTATCTTTTGATAATCAGAACCTTCCCAATAGACTTCTGGGACCTTAACACCGTTCTCTTTGGCAAAATTCATGCCTTTGATTTTGGCTGAGAGATGCTTCTGTGGCAGT
>Ga0302138_10000889_pt1 | contig 14989 bp, 20 predicted proteins | sample CBN3_321_MG_FD_203110 | JGI IMG/M metagenome (GOLD analysis project Ga0302138, IMG submission 203110) | Marine microbial communities from Western Arctic Ocean, Canada - CBN3_surface | ecosystem: Environmental > Aquatic > Marine > Oceanic | place: Canada: Western Arctic Ocean | collected 2017-09-15 | reverse complement strand
AATCTGGTTATTAAAATTAATTGGATAAAAAAGTTTATTACCTTTTTCATCGTAAATAGGATTACCAAATAAATCAGTTGCTTGTCTTACAAAACTTCCGTCTGGTCCATCTCTTATTACACGACCATAGTCATCTCTTAATGTTTTTCCAGCAACCATAGGATATGATGGACCGGCTAAAGTAGGGGCACTATTGATACCGCTTCCGGAATTACCATTAATAATTGCTCCATAGGTAAATTGACTCATACCAATATGTCTTCCTAAACCAGCCTTAGATGGTCCTCCAAATGTCTCTCTTGCAGTTAGTTGAGTAGTAACTTGCGTACCTCTGGCATATCCAACACTACTAGGATTTGGCATTATATTATATAAATATATAATAAATTATATATTATATAATAAATTATAATATTATATATAGTTCAAATTAATAAACTTTAAAATTTTATTTACACTCAGGGACTAGGTATACTTTGCCGAAGTTGAACTAAATATTAAGAATCGGAAGAATAGTAGAAAGCTTCGAGTCCTCCTGGACTACTCAGAAAATGACTCACCGTAATGAGATTATTTATTATCAGGTGTAAGTTATTGAAATGTGGGTCAGACAACAATATACGCACCGAATTTAAACTATCGGTTGCATTGGTTACAGCATTTTTAACGGTCGAGAGAAAGTGCGCCGTTCCGACGAACGACATGTACTGCGGCGAATAAAGCCCGTTGTACATAATGTAGATTGCATTAGCGATCGTGCCATCCCGATCATACCCATCAGGCCAATTAAGAGTGGCGTCCTGATCACGCGCATTGTTAATCCCCACCGCCGCAAAGATCGCATCAAACGCCGCGGCCGCATCCCGCAACGTCGGCCAAACAGCTACTGATGGATTTAGCGTACCACGTATAGGACGAGCAGGATTTAATCTATTCCAATAGGCTACTGATTTTGCCATTCTCATTCTAGTATTAAAGTTCACACCATCCGCTGGAGCACGAGTTGGTCCATATCTGGATGAGGGATTAGAAACGCCACCAATTTGATTATTAAAATTAATTGGATAAAAAAGTTTATTACCATTTTCATCATAAATTGGCTTACCAAATAAATCGGTTGCTTGTCTTACGAAACTTCCGTTTGGTCCATCTCTTATAACGCGACCACTGTCATCTCTTAATGTTTTTCCAGCAACCATAGGGTATGATGGACCTGCTAAAGTAGTTGCCTTATTGATACCGCTTCCGGAATTTCCATTAATAATTGCACCATATGTAAATTGTCCCATACCAATATGTCTTCCTAAACCAGCCTTTGCTGGTCCTCCAAATGTCTCTCTTGCAGTAAGTTGAGTAGTAACCTGTGTTCCTCTGGCATATCCAACACTACTAGGATTTGATCTTGGCATTATTATATATTATATTATATAATAAATTATTAAAAATTTAATATTTTAAATATTAAAAATTATTTTATTAATTTCCAAATATTAACATGATTATCTATGTAATTTATTTTATCAAAATTTGATAATACACTATCAATATTAGTAAGATAATCAAGCAAATATGGTTCTCCTGTTAACATTATTTCTTTTGGGTTATAATTAGTTGAAATATCTACAATTATAACTTCTTTATCAGCAATATTAATTGCATTATTTATTACTTTTAATTGTGCATCTAATGGCATTTCATGAAATGCAAACATACATGATACAACATCATATGATTGACTAGGTTTATAATTTTCAGCATTAGCTATTTCAAAATTTGATTTTTTATTAAATAATTTAGCCATGTTTATCATTTCAGGGCTGGTATCAATACCTGTTGCATATTCTTTAGTAGATGTTCCTACGCCGCAACACATATCTAAGATACTATATTCCTTATAATCTTTAATTATATCATTTCTAATATCTATATTATTATAACAAATTTTATCAATTAATTTAGTTGCAATAGGACATAATGTAGCATGTATTTTTCCACCAAAACCTATATTTCCAAGATTATGAATATTAGGATTAAAATAGTATGGTACAACAGCGATTGTTAAATAAATGGTGTGATACATGGGCAATGTATTCAATTATTAAATAAATTATTAGATAAAATTTTTATCAATTTTATTTTATTTTAATCTAATAATTGAATACATTATTTATTAATTTACTTCAAATTTGCTATAGAAATAATACATTTATTAATCAACATATCTTCATTTTCCTTTTTAAGTTGTTTAATATTAGTTTTCTTTAATTCTGTCCAATTATTTTTATCATAATTATCTGTATATTGTAACGTATAATCATTTTTATGATAAAATGCTCTTCGCTTTAACCATTGTTTTTTAAATAAATCATGTTTATCTATTATATCTATTACCAAAGGATTTGTATGTTTAACTCTTAAAATTCTACCAATGGCTTGTTCTATATCTGTTTTTGGTGTTGCAAAAATTAATGTGGTTAGTGTTTTAATATCTAGTCCTTCTGATGCCATTGAATATGTAGCAATTAATATTTGTTTTGTTTCGCTAATTTTTAAATCTTTTTCCTTCATTCCACCAATATAATAACCTACGGTTGTAATTTTTCGATCGTCTATAGCTTTGTATAAATAAGTTAATAAATTTTTATTGTGTGCTAAAATAATTATTTGCTGATTACTATTTATTTCTAATTCTTTTTTAATAATTTTTAGAATATATTCACTTCTAATATTAAAAGTGCATAATTTTGTTATCATTGTACTATATTGAGGATTACCTCTATAATCATAAACAGTTTCATTAAATTCTTGATCGCTTGTATTAAATTCAATAGCTTTAATTACAACCGTATTATCTCCTTCTCTCTTTTCTTTATGAATTACGTCACCTAAAAATAATTTGAATACCTTTGATAACCCATCTTTTCGATTCATTGTCGCACTTAATCCCAATGTATACATTGTCACTATATTTTGTAATGCTCTTACAAATACTTCTGCTGATATATGATGCACTTCGTCAACTAAAGTTAATCCAAAACTTTTAAATTGATCTTCTGGATACTCTTTCATTGATAAAGACTGTAACATTCCAATAACTATATCTTTATCCTCTATGTCAATAATTTGTCCTTGAATTCGCCCAACTCGTGCAGTTGGTAAGAATTGTTTAATTCTTTCTATCCATTGATCAACCAAAAACCCTTTATGAACTATAATTAATGTTTTAACACCGAGTTCTGATATAATTTTTAAACCTAAAACAGTTTTACCAAATCCAGTATATAGGTCTAATAATCCACCATAGTTATCATTTTTAATATGTGCTATAAATTTATCAACAACTGATTGCTGAATATCACGTAATGTCCCATCAAACTTCAAATTTATAGCATCACCTTTTGTAATTTTAATTTGATTTGGTATTCCAAAATTTGTTATACCAAATATACGAGGAACATAAAATTTTTGCGGAGATTCTCTATATATAGGAAAAGGAGTTGGTTGAGTTGGAGATTTAGGAAGATAAGGTTTAACCATTAATTCTTCTCTAATAAATATTTGTTCTTTTAATGATATTGAATTTTTATATATTGAATATCCTTTTTGTCCCAAATATGTTTTATGCATTATTTAAATAATATTGATTAATTTATAATATTGTTTTCAATTTTAATTAATTTTAATAAAAAATATAGATATTTAATATATAATGTTTAAAGTTTTATTACTGCTATTATTTATATTAATTTTAATAGCTTATGTTTTTTCTGATCCTTATATTTGTACTGCTACAAATTCTACAAATAAAAATGTAATTAAATCGCCCAATACTGTTACAAATAATATTCCTAGTCCTGTTGAAAATAAATTTACACTCGAAGAAGATATTATTAATAATATGAAAACAGGTAACAATGAGATGACATCATCTCCTGCTTATCAACCATTATTAGCAAGTGGGGCTAGTGGATGTAATATATAATAAATTTAAATATTTAAAATTTAAATTTATTAGATCTATTAAATTTATTTTTTTTCCTATTCTTTTTTTTCTTTTTCTTCCTTTCTCTTATTCTTCTTTCTCTTCCTCTTCTTCTTTCTTATTCTTCTTTCTCTTTCTCCTTTTCTTCTTCCTCATTATCTTTTTCCTCATTATCTTTTTCCTCATTATCTTTTTCTTTCTCTTCTTCTTTCTCTTTCTCTTTCTCTTTCTCTTCCTCTTTCTCTTTCTCTTCCTGCTCAAGTGCTCTCTTAACTGTTGGTAAATTCATATAACCGTGATCCGTTTTAGTATTCATTACAACATTAGGATCTTCAAATAATGTCTTTTTTATATCTTCCCTGTTACCAAATTCACCTTGTTTTAGTAAACTATTTTCAGTTACTCCAATATCTTTAACATTAACTAATTCTCCATCTTTATTAATAGTCTGTGTTAATACATTTCCGGATTCTTTAGCTTTATTTATATTTTCTTCCATTGCTTGTTTTTTAGCATCTTTTACTCGTTTATCAAATTCTGTTTTTGCCGCCTTTTCATTTTTTTGTTTTTCATTCATTAACTCATTTAATTCTTCTTCTAAGTATTCTACCTTACCTGTCTTATAAGCCTCAGGATGCCACGGAACCCAAGTTCCAACTGGCCCCACTAATATATCATGATTATGATCCATTTCGCGTAAAATTTTACATCTTAATTCAGCTTCTTCTTGTGATGCAAAACATCCTCTTACCTTTAGTCCTCTAGTAGATGTTTGAAATTTATTATCTATATTAAATAATTCTTCTAATTTTTCTTCATGATTATCAATATAAGTTTTATACTCGGCCTCTAACGAAATATTAAATAATTTATCTTTTTCTGTTTTAGCAAAATCTTCCAGATCTGTTTGTAATTTTTCAAATGGTACTTTATATTTATACGATACAAAATTTAAGAATTGATTGAACTTTTCTAACGACTTATACATATCATACTGCTGAATAAACTTTTCAAAAAAAAATAACTCTTTATTCTTAATTATATTTTCTGGAGATAAAAATGATAAGCATACAAACTTTTGTCCAGCAATTGATTGATCTTCATCTAATAAATCAATATATTTAGGATGATCTTTTTTTAAAAAATTAGATTCTTTAGACGTTTCGCTCATTTTTATATATTTTATAGTTTTTATTTTAAGTTTTTATTTACATATATTATTTTTCTTATATTTATTATTTTCTTATATTTATTATTTTTCTTATATTTATTATTTTCTTATATTTATTATTTTTTTCTTGATATTTATTATAATATGTCACTCGGTGGATTCTTAGATCTTGGAGAATTAGTTAAACGTGCTCTTAAATATTTTGTTGAAGGTATAATTGTTGCTTTAGCGGCATATGTTATTCCCGCAAAACGTTTAAGACTTGACGAAACTCTTCTAATTGCACTTGTTGCGGCTGCAACATTTAGTATCTTAGATACTTATCTTCCCTCACTTGCAGTCAGTGCGCGTACTGGTGCTGGTTTTGGTATAGGCGCTAATCTAGTTAGCTTCCCACACGGACTTTAAAAATATAACATTATAATAAAAAATATAACATAATATTATAATAATATTATGTTACAAAAAAATATTGATGAGTATAATAAAAATATTAAAGAACACAAAGATTACTGTATATATTTATATCATTATGTACTTAAATTAAGAATAAGCAATTATTATAAAAATAGTTACATTAATCAAATTATTAAGTATTATCATAATAGAGTACAATTCTATAAAAATAAGAGAGATGAACAAATAACATTATTTAATAGTCAGAATAATAGTTCCAATTCCAATAGTTCTAATTCCAATGCATTAATTGTAGGAATAGATTATATAAACACTATAAATGCACTTAATGGATGTATAGATGATGCGTTAAAATTTTCAAATTACTTAAAAAATAAACATAGCATGAACGATACAAATATGAGTATTTTAACTGATAATACGACTACTAAACCAACGCGTCAAAATATATTAGATAAATTAAAAGAATTATTAAATAATTCTAAATCTGGTGATAAATTATTTTTTCTGTTTTCTGGACATGGTTATTATATTGCAGATTATAATAATGACGAAGTAGATGGCAAAGATGAGGTAATATTTTGTTTAGATGAACGATTTATAAGTGATGACGAAATTAAAAAAATAATTGATGATTATTTAAAAGAAAATGTTTCACTTTTTCTTTTATTAGATTCTTGTCATAGTGGTACCATGATTGATTTAAAATATAATTACTTTTCAACAAGTGATTATGATGAAATTGTAATTAATGATAATTATTTAGATACTAAAGGCAATGTTTATTTAATTAGTGGCTGTAAAGATAATCAAGTAAGTGAAATTAATTATGTTGATGGAAAATATCAAAGTTTATTAACTTGGGCGTTTTTAAAAGTTATAAATGATAATACTAACTTAACATGGAAAGAATTATTAATAAAAATAAGAGAAGAGCTAAATCCGCAATTTACACAAATACCACAATTATCAGCCGGTAAAAGTATAGATGTTAATTCTAAAATATTTATGTAATTTAATTATTTAATTATAATACTTTTAAGTCCAATCATTTTAATAAAAATTTATACTTATTATATCAAATTTTTATTATCAAATTTTTATTATATACTTTATAATATGATACATAAATTTTATGGTAAAATTGTAAATACACCACATAAGATTCAAAAAGGATTAATGAATGTTAAAAAATTAAATATGAGAGAAGGAATGTTATGTTATTTGATATGCCAACAATAGATTTTCATACGTTTTGGATGAAAAATACATTCATTCCATTAGATGTAATATTTTTAAATTCTAATTTTAGAGTTATTGGCTATGTAAAAAATAATAAACCATTATCATTAAACCCTATTAGTATTAATAAAAAAAGTAAATATATACTTGAAATTAATGCTCGTGAAATTAATAGACACAATATAAAAATTAATGATTATATTGAATTTTATATTAAATAATTATTAAATTAACCTTTTTATGTATCTGGTCATGGACGCAGAGGCCATACTTGTCTAAGTGTTATCCACAGGCCAAGTCATCCAACAGCTACTGACCTAACATATCTGATGTCACCCGTGTCGGCGGATACCTCAGTGATAACAATGACTAAATATGCTATACCTCAGCCCACAAAGATTGCATCTTAGGCCTGCGTTTCTCCGGAGTCGGATAGTTCGTCTCGACCAACTTGATCAACCTCCTCCCACAAAGATTGCATCTTAGACAAGCGTTTCTCCTTGTCCGGATAGTTCGTCTCGAGCATCTGCGTCAACGAATTATCTATCGTGAAGCGCCACAGATTAAGGTCATCCTTTTCATATGCAAGTGTACGATACTTAGCTAAGAGTGCTTCTCGATTATTATCAAGCGGCCTCAGTTTAACATTAAGTTCATCCTGTTCATCGTCAAATTTCTTCTCTTCAGTTTTAAGTTGCTCATGTTCAGCTTTAAGTTGCTCCTGTTTAACTTTAAGTTGATCCTGTTTAACTTTAAGTTGCTCCTGTTTAACTTTAAGTTGCTCCTGTTTAACTTTAAGTTGATCCTGTTTAACTTTAAGTGGACGTCCGAGACCGAGCATTTCATCTTGAACATTTGCTATATTATCTTCGTTCTGAGTGATTTCCCCGGTCAGGTCGCCCCACTGTTGGCGATAAGTGGTCATCTGATGCAACAATTCGGGTGGTATTTATGACGGCCGGTCCACGCCGCCTTTTTTTTGTTTATATTTTTTATTTACTTTATTATGACTTTTTTTAGTATATTTATTTTTAGTATATTTATTTTTAGTATATTTATTTTTAGTATATTTATTTTTAGTATATTTATTTTTTTTAGTTTTCATTTATATATTACAAATATAATTTGTAAATTATTTATCTTCAAATTATTTACAAATTACATTTGGCGTCGTGCATAAGTAGATGCATCATGCAATAGTTTCGCGATATCTTCGCCCGCGAGTATAGTCTTCTTTAGCGATTCCTCATCACTGGCTAGTTTATCCAGATGCTGTTTCGCTTCGCTGAGGAGATTTTCAAGATAGTCTATATGGCTAGACCAGTCCCGCACATTCGTAGGCGGCTCTTCGCTCCGGTTCGCGTTATCTGAATCTTCTACCGCCATCGTTACAAAGGCATCAAGGTCTCGAATGCGCTTAACGAGTTTGAGCCGTTTGAGGGCGATTTCGCGCAGCTGTTTGACCTCATTGACCCGCGCATAATCATAGGCATCATGCCACAGTTTCACGTTTTTCGCCTTGCGCGCAGCCTCATTCACCTTGTATACAGCATTATCTAGCAATTGATCTAGCAATTGCTCCTCGACTGCCAGTTTTTTCAGATGCGAATTCGCTGTGGCGAGCTGCTTATCAAACTGTGCCACTTCTGCAGACCAGAGACGCCTATTCGTCGGTTGCGGGCCTACCATCTTATTCTCACTCTCTGATTCGATGAACGCCTCATCTCGCTTGACGTTGATATCTTCGACCTCATTCTCAAGTTCGCGCCGTTGTTCTGTGTTTTTGCCCTGCAGGTTGATGATATACTCGATCGTCATGCCCTCTGCACCGCCTTTTTTTTGTTTATATTTTTTTTTAATTGTGTGTTTATTTTTTTTATTTACCTTATTATGACCTTTTTTAGTATATTTATTTCTTTTAGTATATTTATTTTTATTTACCTTATTATGACTTTTTCTAGTATATTTATTTTTAGTTTTCATTTATATATTACAAATATTTTAACTAAAATATAATATAGAAAATACTGGAAAAAATGGTAAAATAATTTGAAGATAAATAATTTACAAATTATTTTTTTTTATAATATTTATAATTTTTATTTATATTTTTACCATATATTTCTCTCATCCTTATTTGTTTAAAATTAAGTGGATAATTATCAACATACATATTTAAACAATTTTCACACAAAATATTATACATAAATTTAAAACATGCTTCTTGTTTTTCTATTTTACATGATTCATTTATGGTTTCATCATCCGTTGGTAATAAATAATAATTATTAAATACAACATCAGAACAAATCCAACAATACATAATATAATTAGTTATTTTATATTAAACATATAATTAATATAAATTATTAAAAAAATTAATGGCACTTTCTAATTTAGATAAAGATAATCTTAATCGTTTATTTACAATGCTCGCTGTAAATAATGAAAATGATAATAAAATGGAAATTATTAAAAAAAATTATTCTTTATTTGGTCAGTTAAAATTAATTGCTGAACAAATTAATAATTTAGAGCAAAAAGCACAAGAAATAATTTATTCCGCCCAATTAAATGAAAATTTACATAATATTGAAATGAATTGTAAAAAAGTATGTGGAAATTATTATTATCACTATATCGATAATGAAGGAATAGAAAGTTTATCTATAATCTCTCCATCTGAATGGACAAGAGAAGATAAAAAATTTTTAGGTAAATATTTATTTAATTATGATAATCTTTTTTATTTTATAGAATAATTTATTTAACTAATTGTTTTCCAAATTTCATCCATAATAATACGCTAACAGTGAATCCTAATAAAAATCCCGCTATACATTGGTCTGGATGACTACCTAAAAATGGTCTTGTTACTAAAGGTCCTAAAAAAAATGTTAATAATGAATAAAAAATCATTGCCGCAATAGACATTGGTGAACTTAAATGACTCATTATATATTTTATTTTTATTTTAAATATTTTAAATTACTAAAAACGATCAACTCTACCTTTTTTATACTTTTTTGATCTAGCGCGTTTTATCTGTTTTTTTGTTAATTCACCATGTGTTTTTGGTGTTTTTTTTGTAATACGTTTACTTGGTCTATAAACATCACTTTTATATTTATATCCTATTTCTCCGCGTTGATTAACCCATTTTTCTTTAAACCATCTTGATAATCCTTTTTTTTCTGTTTTTTTACCTTTATAAGGATCTCTCTTTTTACCATATTTTTTCGAAAACCGTTTTTTATATTCTTTGACTAATAATCCACTTCTATAGGCGCTATGTTTTGGATGTTTTTTATAAATATATTTTTTTGTTTTATTATATAATTTTTGATCTCTAGGCAATAGCATTATCTAATATATAATATATATATAATATGAAAAAAACAAAAAAAATTAAAAAACAGTTTTTATATAATCCAGATAATCCTAAAAAATCATTTGATGTATATATTGATAAAAATCCAAAAGACACTATTAATATAAAATATACAACAATTAACGATATTAAAAACACTATCAAAAAATTAGAAAAATTATATAAAACAAAACGATATCCGCATAAAAGAATTTGGCAAGTTGGTATGATAATGAAAGTACGTTTAGAAGCTATTAAACGACATAAAAAAACAAAATTTAAAAAAACTAAAAATATAAATCAAAGATACAATTTAGCAAATAAATACTTTAAGTTTTTAAAAAAACGCACTCACAAAAAAACATTTAAAGAGAGAAAAAAAATGAAATTTAATAGTTAAATCTATTTTACAATTATTTAAATCTATTCTTCTTTTTTATTAGTTTCTGGCAATGGTTCTAACAATCCTAATGATTCAAAAACTGATGGGCAAATATATTTACTTAATTCATCCATTAATTCATTAATTTCTGTTTGTGTTGAAACAATTTTTTTATCAATATCAGAAATACATAAATTTTTGTTTTTTAATTGTCGTTTAATATGACCACATCCACAACATTGTGAATTTTTACAAATACCACTAGTATTAAATTTACGTACCTTTTGCTTACCATCCTTTTTTGTTGATTCCATTTAATATATTTTTTATATGTAATAAATATATTTTCAATTTTTTAACTAACATCTTTAATTTTTCAAATGGGGTTTTAAAGAAGCTAGCCCCTTTATATAGTAGGTATAAACTTCCAATTTAATTCTTCACATATTTTCTTCCATATTTCATCCTGCTCTATCCTTTTCTCTCTATCTTTTAACATTGGAAAGTATGGCAAAAACTCTTTTTGATTTAATAATTCACATAATTTATAAATAGTATAATAATAATTTAAAAAATTAACACGATCATCCGGACAATATTTTGCATATGGCACCTGAATATCAATAAACAAATTACACAAAGTTTCTTCCAAATCAGGATTCATAATAGGAGGTTTAACTCCTAATTTATCCTTAATAAACGGTATATGCTCATAATATTTATTATATTTAAGTTTTTTAAGTACATCTTTTGTTCTTTTATTTGTCATTGTATTGATATCCAATCTTTCTTTTTTAATTTGTTGTCTAATATTTTCAATTATTTCATCTGGTATTAATGTAGTTTCTTTAGCTTGAAATTGAGCTAAAATCTCTCTAAAATGATTTATTCTTTTATATGCATAAAAACATACTTCTTTAGGTGGTTCTTTATATGTAGGCTTTTCATTTTCTATTAAAAATCGCACATTACTACTACAATTATTACAAACTAGTATTCCTTCATGATCAACAGGTATTAATTCGCCTTTATTACAAATTTTGCATATATCAGTATCATGAATAAAATCATTTATATTTAAATAATTAGAATTAACATTGGTAAAATATTTTTGTATATTTGTATTACTCTTACAAATAATATCATTATCATTTGATATATTAAAAAATTTATCTAGCATAATCATATTTGTTTTGTCTTTTGTTATATCTTTTTTTTCTTCAAAATAATTAAAAATATAATTCGAATTTTGTAAAAAATATTTTTTTTTTCGATTTTTATAATCTTTAATTTGTATATCTATATTTTTGATTGCATCTTTTAATTCTAATTTTTCATCTAGGTTGCATTTATTATTGTTATATTTTTCTAATTTTTCATTTCTTTCTTTTAATAAATTTGGCATAATACTATTTTCAATCGTATTAAATTCATTTAAAAATTCTTCGTGTTTATGATCTAATGATTCTATATTTTTATCTATCTTAAATTTTCTTATATTTTTAGGCTTAAAATTATGCATATATAAATTATTGAATTTTTTATTTAATTATTTATAATTATAAATATTATATTTAGGATATAATTATTATATTTAGGATATAATTATATATAATTAATATTTATTTAAAATATGAATATTCAATTAAAAATTCCTGAAAAAATAAAATTAAATAATTTTGAATTACAAAAATTTATTTTTATTAATAATGCTTTAAATGACGGTTGGCAAATTAAAAAAAATAATGAAAAATACATTTTTACAAAAAATCATGAAAATCAAAAAGAAATATATTTAGATGAATACTTAGAAAAATTTATTAAAAACAACCTTAATATAGGTAATAGTATTAATAGTATTAATAATATTTAATTAAATATAGTTATATTTGTTTAAATTTAATTAATTTAATTAAATTAATTATTTTATTTTTTTTTCTTTAGCAATATTATAAATATGGGAGGAGGCTTAATGCAGCTCGTTGCCTATGGCGCTCAAGACGTCTATCTTACCGGTAATCCACAGATTACATTCTGGAAGGTTACCTACCGTCGCCACACTAATTTTGCGATGGAATCAATTGAACAAACATTCAACGGACAAGCCGATTTCGGCCGTCGTGTAACTTGCACTGTTTCACGTAATGGTGATCTTGCATACCGCACATATCTTCAGGTTACACTTCCAGAAATTAATCAACAGATGTTGCCATCTAACGTTGCCGATCATGCTTATAATCGGGCTGCTAACAGTGATGGCAGTGGCCGCCAAGGTTCCAGTAACAAAGGAAATGATTATGGAGTATTCGCCCGCTGGCTTGATTTCCCGGGTGAGCAGATGATTTCGATGGTTGAAGTTGAAATCGGTGGTCAGCGTATTGATCGTCAATACGGTGATTGGATGCACATCTGGAATCAGCTTACCCTCACAGCTGAACAGCAGCGTGGTTACTACAAAATGGTTGGTAACACTACCCAGTTAACTTTCATTACTGATCCGTCATTTGCGGCTGTTGATGGCCCATGCTCCACCACTGCACCAACTCAGGTTTGCGCTCCTCGTAATGCTCTCCCCGAAACAACTCTTTACGTTCCTTTCCAGTTCTGGTACTGCCGCAATCCTGGTCTTGCGCTTCCATTAATTGCTCTTCAGTACCACGAAATTAAAATTAATCTTGATCTTCGTCCAATTGACGAGTGCTTATGGGCTGTCTCCACACTTTCATGCGGCAACAATGCCACTGCTACCAAAATTGGTACTGCTTACCAACAGTCACTTGTTGCTGCATCACTCTACGTTGACTATGTTTTCCTTGACACTGATGAGCGTCGTCGTATGGCTCAAAATCCCCACGAATATCTCATTGAGCAGCTTCAATTCACAGGGGATGAGTCAGTTGGTTCGTCGTCCAATAAAATCAAGCTCAATTTCAATCATCCTTGCAAAGAGCTTGTCTGGGTTGTTCAGCCTGATGCCAATGTAGATTATTGCTCTTCACTTATTTGCAATACACAACTTTTCAATGTATTAGGTGCTCAGCCATTCAATTACACTGATGCTGTTGATGTTCTCCCCAATGGTGTTCATGCATTCGCTGGTCCGGGTTCAGTTGAAGGCCCCGAAGCCTTCATTACTTCAGATGGATTATTTGAACAGGCTGGTGCAACTGATGCCGTTACATTCCCTGGCTGGACATACACTGCACCAAATTTTAATAGCTCTGCCCCCGAGGCATTCCTCGGTCGTGATGGGAGCTCCCCGTTGGGCGGCGTTTTCTCTGATGCCAACGCAGCGCTTGGAGGGATTAGCCAGGCCAATGAGTCGCCTATGAACGCGCCAAACAATGTTGTGGCCTCCGCCACCGATGGCTTTAATTTCCAGTCAGCTGTTTCTGATGCAGGAACATTTGTTCTTACTGAGACATCACTTGACATGCACTGCTGGGGCGAGAATCCAGTTGTTACAGCTAAACTCCAGCTTAATGGACAGGACCGCTTCTCTGAGCGCGAGGGCACCTACTTCGACCTTGTTCAGCCTTACCAGCACCATACCCGCTCACCCGACACTGGTATCAATGTTTACTCATTCGCCCTTCGCCCTGAGGAGCATCAGCCATCCGGAACTTGCAATTTCTCACGCATTGACAATGCCACTCTTCAGCTTGTTCTTTCCAACGCTACCGTTGGCGGTACCAACACTGCTAAAGTCCGCGTCTACGCTACCAATTACAATGTCCTCCGTATCATGTCTGGTATGGGTGGTCTCGCATACTCTAATTAAATTATTGATTTTCTATCATTTTTTTTCTAATTATATTTTAGCTTAAAAATTATATTTTTTAAAATAAAAAATATAATTAATATATATATATATATGCCAATTAGAAAAAAAACAAGAACTAAAAAAAGAACTAAAAAGGGAGGCGAACCACCTGTAGAGGCAGCGCAAGCAAAGAACGCCAGTAGTCGGCTCGAGAAAATCGCAAACAAAATAGTAGAAATAATAACTAACAAACTAGATACTGAATGCAACATCCTACCGGATCAAGTGACAGCTTGCAAAAAAACGTTGGCTGAGGATCGCGTGATAAAAGACATAGCAGAACAATTATTACCAACACATCTTTTTTGGGCTGCCAATAAGTTAAACTTATTAAACTACCAGAAACCGAAAACAGAAGTACAAGTAGTACCAACACCAAAAGTAGCAACAGTAGCAGAAGTAGCACCAACAACAGCAGCACCAGTAGCAGAAGTAGCAACCGCACCAGTAGCAACAGCACCAGTAGCACAACAACGGAATCTAGCTGGAGGAAGCAAATCTCTTCGTAGAAAATCTCTTGTTCACAAAAAACAGAGATGCCCTAAATATAGCAGACGTAAAAGTGTAAGGTGCAAAAGTTACAGACCAGTGCGTAAATCAAG
>Ga0302138_10000888_pt1 | contig 15001 bp, 10 predicted proteins | sample CBN3_321_MG_FD_203110 | JGI IMG/M metagenome (GOLD analysis project Ga0302138, IMG submission 203110) | Marine microbial communities from Western Arctic Ocean, Canada - CBN3_surface | ecosystem: Environmental > Aquatic > Marine > Oceanic | place: Canada: Western Arctic Ocean | collected 2017-09-15 | reverse complement strand
GCACCCGAGAAAAGACCCACGCGTGCGTGTACCTGTGCGTTCGGTGCGCGACAGACTGTGTCGCGCCGGAGCGGGGGGGCGGAATACGGGAGTACGATGCACCCGGGAAACCTTCGCGACTCGTCTCATCAAACGGAAGATCTCATAAATCAGAAAATCGACGTCACTTTTCTAGGATGGGTGCCGAGAAAACGCAACTGTCCACACCGCAGCGCACGGCCATGCTGCTGGTTCCCGCTCGCGTGCACGCCCCCGGTCACGCGCCCGTGACGGCGCGTGTGCCCCGACGAAGCGTAGCCACCCCGAAACGAGTCGTATCCACGAAGGCGACGTCGACGGACGACATGTCGTTACCAACAACCGATGCGAATGCTCCGTCCCCAAAACAACCACGCGTCCATCTGGCGTGCCCCGTGTGTTTAACCCCGTTCAAAGCCGTGAACTGCCAAACCTGCACCAAATGCAACCGGAGCTTCCCCACAGAATCTGGTATAATAGACCTGTGCCTCGATGCTGGAAACGCACAAGGGGCGTACAAGGAACCTCCCCAGAAGAGCGGCACCAAACTTTTCCAGAACGAACTCATCAGCCGCGTGTACGAAAACGGCTGGCGCCAGTCCTTCGCGTGGGCGGGTTTCCCCGGGGAAGATGAGGAGACTGCATACGCCATGGAGTACATGGTTGGTGCGTGGGGGGGTGTTGTTTTAGACGTGTCATGTGGCTCGGGGCTGTTCTCCAGACGGTTCGCTGCGAGCGGAAAGTTCGCGACCGTCGTGGCGTCGGACTTTTCAGAAACCATGATGACGCAAACCAGGGAGTACTGTTTGGGGGACACGAGGCTCCGTAAAATGATGACCTCGGAACACAGTGACGATTCACCTTCCCTCGTGTTCGTCAAAGCGGACGTCGGGCGGTTGCCTTTCGCGAGCTCATCCCTGGACGCGGTGCACGCGGGCGCGGCGATGCACTGCTGGCCAAGCCCGAGCGCGGCGGTGGCCGAGATTTCGCGCGTGCTGAAACCGGGCGGCGTGTTCGTCGCGTCCACATTTCTGGACCCGACCGCTATTGTTGGGAACGACGAGATGACGCAACAGCTGAGCGGGCTTTTCAAAGATTCAGGGGTGGGCACGGGCGGTGCGTTTAACCAGTTCTTCAGTGAAATGGAGTTGAGGGACTTGACCACGCGCATGTGCGGGTTTGAGAAGAAAAGTTTCGCGCGGAAAAGAAACCGGCAGTTCATCATGTTTAAAGTCACCAAACCGTCGTTGTAGAGGTGAACGTAACTAAACCAGTGTACAGGTGAGTGGAGAGTCATCTACTTTTTTCCCACGTCACACTTCTGACCAGTGTACGGGTACCCGGCCTTTAATAGTTAATAAATAGATATCACAAGACTGCGAAACGGCGCGTTATTTCTTCTTCTTTCCCGCCGCGCTTTTTTTTTTTTTCGCCGCGTAGCTCTTCCGGTAGAACTGGCCAAACAAAACCAGCATGTTGGCCATGACGAACATCTGCGAGTAGGGCAGTATTTTCGGACAGTGGCCGTCCCAAATCACGAAAACGGCGTGCGCGAATACGATGGCGAACTGCGCCATCTGTGCCAACGTGATGTATTTTTTCCACGGGCACTTCATGCCCACCAACGCCATGAAGTAGTAGGAGTACATCACGACGTGAATGCCCGCGTTCATGCAGGCGCCGAAATACGCGTCGATACAGTCGTTGTTTTTAATCACGAAACACACCATCCACCACGCCCAGATTAGCAGGCAGTGGTGATACACGTGCAGGAAGGATAGCTGGGCGTTTTTCTTGCGAAGCACCATGAATAACGTGTCCAGTAACTCCAAGTACTTGTTGTTGTAGTGTAACCAGATGGCGTTGCAGATCCAAAACGATTCCGGATTGCTCCAGCTCAACCTGCCTCCCCACGCGCGTACCCCGACTCGGTGCGTTTCCGCGACGAAAATCACAACAGTCACAGCGTTGAACAGGGTCTGGTACGCGTTGTACACTAACATGAACCCCTTCGGGTCGAACGCGCTGCGTGTCGCCATTACTTTGGGGCCGAAGTAACACATGGAGAGGTACAACACCGTAGCGACAGTGGGTAAGAAAAGGGAAAGCTCGCCGATCCACCCAGGGACATCAACCGCGCCCGCGGGAAGGTACCCGGCGCCCGGGACGGCGTACCAGAACATCACACCAGCGTACGCACCGAACGCGAGAAGCGCGGTGACAGGGAACGCCATCGGGGAAGGGGTGAGGCGCGCCGGCGGCACGGCGGCGTCGCGATGCAATGAACAGATAAACCTGCTGCCATCGAACGAAAGTGCTGAAACTCGAACGACCGCCACAGAATCGGAAGGCCACGAAAACGCGTCTGCGTCGTCACGCTTCCGTGGCGTCAGTCATGTCGGCGCTCGCGGTGGTGCCCGCGTGCTCTTCGCGTCGCGCGTGCGACACGTCGCGCGACCTGTGTCGTGTGCCCGCGACACACACAGGGCTCACCACGCGTGTCCGTTCCACTGGGGTGAACACGAGGTGCGTGGGTGGAAAACGTGGACATCTGGTGGTCCGCCCGGCCGTGGCCAAAAATGAACAGGAAGGAGTTACAACGTCGAATCCGGTGGACGTCAGGAAAGACGAGCCAGGGTCCGGAAGCTCCCGCCGCTTGGTCTCCGTCGGGCTCTTCGCCCCACTCGGGTCTGCGTACGACGCGATAGGCGGGTGGCTGGTGGAGCACCCCGCGCCGGATTGGATGGTGAACAGTCCCATGAAAACCAAAGCCACCGCGTTTTTAGCGTCAGTCTTCACGGGCGGAGAATACGACGTGGACGAAAGCGTAAAAACAGTCCAAGCCCTCATCGCAAGCGACGACGTGGTCATCTTCAGCGCGACGTACTGCCCTTTCAGCGCGGCTGCGAAATCAGCTTTGAAAGCAGAAGGCGTGCCTTTCACCGCGGTTGAGTGGAACAAAACGAAAGGCGGCGCGGGGTTCGCGCCGGCGCTGGCGAACCTGTACCACGGGCGCGCCAGTATTCCGCACGTTTTTATCAACGGAAACTCAATCGGCGGGTGCAACGACGGCACGCCTGGAATTCGACCGCTCATCGCGGCCGGGGGGCTGGATGACGCGCTGGCGGGGTGTTCCGAAACCACTAAAAACGCACGCGCGGCGTTTCTAAGCGCGCGAGGAACGGCGTGACGAGAGACGCATGTTTTGGGAGAGTTGGGGAAATGGAAAACAGTTTGGTTTTTCAAGATAAAGTAAATGTGTATGACCTCACAGTACTCCTCCCGCAGTACTCAACAGTCCCCCCATCAGGAGTTAGTCCCGTTTCCCGTGCCCCTCCGCCTCACGGTGGACCCGGATCAGGTCGTGCCGCGTGATGATGCCCTCCAATCGGCCCCCGCCGTCGGCGGTCACGCAGAGGTGCCGCACGCCTAGTCGGGCGAACAACGCGTGCACGCGCCCCAAACGCGTGTTCGCGTCCACGCACCACGGCGCTTTATCCACGGCGTGCGTCAGGTCAACCATCCGCCTTAGCTGAGGCTCGCGGACGTGTTTCAGGCCTTGCCGTATTTCCCTCACGAGGCCCTCTTTTAGTTCGTCGAAGTGGTTCTCGTCCCCGGCGCGCGCGTGCGTCGGCACCGAATCCGCCTCCATCACCGCCGCCGTCATTTTAGCGCTGACGGAGACGGATTTCCTGTTAAGCGCGTAGAGGCTCTTTTTACCGACACCGCACGTCCGGCCGGCCGTGTGTTTTTTGTCCCCCGCGTTGAACCACCTCGCGACGACCGATAGAAACTCGCCCCCCTCTTTCTGCGCGCGCAAGTCGCTCGCGCCGTGCTCGTCGTCGTCGCTCAAAACGGCGTGCGCGTCCGTTGTTAAATCGCGGCTCGAGGTTCCGCTGAACCGCGGGGAACTCGTGTCGCTCTTTCTGAAGTTTTCCACGCTCCACTCGTCAATCGCGGGTGACGACGAGGCTCGGGAATGGAACGGCTTTTCTTTTTTGTCGCTCATCGAGCCTAAGGATGCAACGCTTTTTCCCGATTTTGAGGAAAAGGAACTTCCAACTTTCGCGTGACCCCCGAGCGCGTCGTCGGAACTACCTAAACCCGAATCAATTTCCACGCGGACTTCGCTGGTCCGCGCGTCCCTGTGCTTACCTTCGTCGTCGGTTTCGTCGTCGGTTTCTTCAAGCACCACCCTTAAAACCCGCTGTAACATCGCCCGAGTTACTAAACCCACCATCTTTTCGCTTTTCTGCACATCTTCAAGCACCGGAAACGCGTTGTGGTCAGTGAGCAACAGTGCGTTTAGAAGAACCCGCAGATTCTCCCGCGGGCGGAACGCGATCACGCTTCCGCGCGACTTCTCCGCGTCTAAAAGCGCGTCGCCGATTTTAAACGCCGCGGTGTGCGGGTGCGCGTCTTCCGATAAAAAAAAGAAAGTGTCAGTCTCGAGTCTTTCGTAAAATCGGTATATCCGGGATTGGGAAGGGAAGACGGAGTGGGTCTGGTAACAGTGAGTCTTGTAACAGTGGGTAGTACTGTCTGACTGGGTAACAGTTATCATGGTAACAGTCACTAGTACTGTGTCAATTTAACACGGTACTCCGTGAAAAAGAACCACCGGCGGGATTAGGGTTACTGCAAGGCCGCACCTTGTTCCAGGAACGGCACGCCTTTGGCGATGATAAGCCTTTCGTCAAGTGACGCGCCTATTAGGTACGCCGCGGTGGCCCGTGAGATGACGCACGCCAGGATGATCGGCGCTAGGACGTCCAAGCTGGCGGTGGCTTCGATTATTATCACCACCACGGCGGCGGTCATGCGCGTGAACCCGCTGAGCATGGCGGCGCTTCCTATGAGGGCGTAGGTGCCTTTAGGAGCGGCGCTCGAGTTAATCATCTCCGCGAGTGACCCAAACAACCGCCCAGTAGCGGCGCCCATGAGCATGTTGGGAATGAACACCCCAGCGGGGAACGCGCCGCCGAAAGTGACGCTGGCAGCGACGAAAAAGTAGCAAAGAAACGCCAACACGGTGGTGGGCGCGAACAACTCCTCGCTGCGATTGTTCAAAAAAAGGGTCAGTCTTGAGTGTACTGTGTCGGGCGTGTATTGGACGATGTGTGGACAACAGGGAGGGGTAATCGGTATGTGTATTGGACGATGGCCTGGTCAATAGTCACCGGCCATCGGTCTGAACCGTGACAGGCGCGTTAGAGGTAAAACAGTGCGTCTGTGCTGTGTTTGGGGTGCTTCATTTTAATCACCGCGGCGGACTCAACCCCGGCGCGGCGGAAACGGCGCGCCGCGTGATTTGGGAAACGCGAATCAGGCCGTACCTGTACATGTCGTCCCTGGCGAACAGGTGCTTCACCACGCCTTCTTCGTTCTGCAGCATCAGCGTCGCCATTTCGTTGAAGTCGCCATCTCGGCACGTGTACTGCACGAACGTGCGTGGGATGTACACGGCGCTTGACAGGAGGGAACGGCCGTGTCCGGCGAGGAAACCGGAGTTCCGTTCCTCGTGCGATTCGTCCCCAAACCGCGCCGGCGAGTACGTCCCCAAACCCGCCCGCCCCGCGTCGTCCCCGAAATCCCCACCCAACAGCCTGCGGCCGTTGTACGCGGTTCCCGACACCATCTCCGGGGCGGGGCGGCACGGGAACAGCGTGGGCAGGGCCACCTGCGCGGTCGCCACGAGCACCGCGCCCACCACGGCGTCGCACCACGCGCCGAGGCGGCTGTGGTACATGTTTTTGACGCGGCGTTTCAGTTTTTTTAAAAAGGTTGGTTCCTTTCGGCCGTTCATTGATTCGTCGTTGTCATTCTCCTCCTCCTCAGCGCCTTTCCTTCGCAAGCCTCCGAAGAAATCCGCGACCAAGGTGAACAGGGCGGAGAACGCCCCTGCGATTATGGCGAGCAAAATGATGAGCGGCAGGTCGCTCGGCGACCACCCCGTGCTCGAGTCCGGATCGGTGATCACAAGCGACGAGTAATCAACCCGGCCTTCGTTCACGGTGTACAGAATCTGCGCGCTCCCCACCGCCGTACCGGCCGCCAGCATCGCCCTCCACACGTAGTCGTGCGGAAGCGAGCTCGCGACTTCTTCCATGACGTACAGCAAGCCGCCGATCGGCGCGTTGAACGCGGCGGCCACGCCAGCGGCGCTCCCGAGTTGCAAAATCTGCCGCCTCTCCTCGGGCGACGGCTGCCATCCCAATCTGATTGTAAAACAAAAAGTGTCAGTCGTGTATGGGCAATCGCAGAGGCGGAACGTGGTGAGTGGAAAAGCCCCGCACCTCGACCGCCACGGCACAAGGTTCAGCACCGCGCTCGCGGCACACGCGCCGATGTGCACGGAAGGGCCTTCCCTGCCGAACGGCATCGTCGCGGTGATCACTAAACAGATCCCCACGGAGCGCCCTAAAAACGTGCGCCAGTGGAACAAGCCTTGTTGCCGGTTGCCGTTGAGGTACCCTTTCAGCTCGGGAATACCGCTGCCGCGGGACATGGGCGCGCCGTGCGGGTGCAGCACGTACGCCGCGGTGACGCCGATCGCGAGGGCGGCGCACCCGGCGTAAAAAGCCCAGGCGGTGAACAGGTTGTGCGCCTCGGACCCGCCGTCGGACCCGCCGTTCGCGGCGTTGACTCCGGGTTCCTCAACGCGGAGCGTGAGTAACGTCTTGGTGTAGTCAAACTTCAGGGCGGTGAGCTGCGCGGTAACCGTGGTCATCGCCCAAAGCACCACCCCGGCTAGCAGACCCGCTAGCGCACTCGCGATGAGCTTGCCACTACCAGCGACCCTGCCGCGGAACGTCGCGAGTTCGTCCCGGCGTCGCGCGAGGACGCGGCGCTCGCGAAGAAAATCGTCCTCCCCGCACTCCGTTGCGTCGTGTTTTTTGTTTGTGAACGCGCCGCACGGATTGGTGAAGTTGGTCTCCTTTTTCGGAGACCAATCGTGTCGTCGGTCGTTGGCGAAGCCGTAGTAGGAAGACGTCCTTCTTAGCCTTATCGGGGGCTTGCCGTCGTCGTCGCTTGGGGGCGTGGAGCTGGGGAAAAACGCGCGCCCTAAAGTCGCGAACCGCTGAAGCCGGCGCGAAAAACCACCCCCCCCGGGTGGCGTCGATTCCAACGAGTTCGCGTTTGTTTTCGCCCCCGGAGACGTTTGTGTGTCTTTTTGGTTGGTGGTTTTGTACCCCGGTTGGTTAATACGGCTCCCTAACACCGCGCCGCCGACCTCGGGGTCGATTCCGAACCCCCGATCGGGGTGGCACCCGGGTTTCACCCCGGCGTTCGCGGCGTCAGGGTCTTCCCTGACCGCCGCCGCGTTTTCCCGGGAACTTGACTTTTTCCCCAATCGGGTCGTGGAGTGCGAGCTCAAGATCTTCGCCATCGTCGCGTCCGCGACCGGGTCGGGGTCCGGTGCGAGGTCTTCGGAGGAGTCAGAGGGTCCGTCTTTTGAGACGGTATCGGCCATGCCGAACACAGCCTGGTCCTCGGAAGCAGTCACCCGGCCGACCACTGCCGGCATCGTTTCGTCGTCGTCGCGTCCCACGAGATCGGCCCCGCCGATGTGCGTCGCCGCCCGATTCGGGACACGAGCGGGTTCCGAAAACGTGCGGTCGCTCAAAGAGCGTGTGTCGACGCGCGTTAACGGTGAGACGTCGGTCGGCCCGATGCTCGACGGGAGGTCACGTTCCGTGTGACTTGACATGATCCTGGCGCGCCCGCGCGCGCGGGAGTGTGACCAGTCGCTGCACGTGGAGCGACGACTCACGTTTTGGCTGCGGAGGTCGGAAAAACAACGTTTCGTCTCCTGATTGTCTGCGCTTTCTTGGAAACGCCATTTCTTTCAGGTGTCGGTTGGTAGCCACCGGTACCACACGAAAAACGCCGGAACCACCGTAGATACCGACCACGTTCGTCGTCGTTGAGGCATCATCGCGAAATCCGCACGCGTCGTTCTCGTCGAAATACCGTCCTCGTCAGGATCACCCAAGCGGAGTACGGTAATTCGTCCCAAGCGCGACGAGTACGCACGGCTCTTTGAGCAGCAGGGGCGGGACGCAAGGGTCGGTTCAAACCTCAAGCTCCCACCTGTCCCCAGATTTCCAGATTTCGTGCGATTTGGCAATCTCGCCTCGTCCCGCTTTGTTATCCATCTGGTGTTCTGGTGCACCTGCGTTGGCAGTCTGCGTCGCCACGCCACACCCCCGCGCACACAACCCAGGTTGTGTTGCGGTCGACGCCGATGTTTGGTGTCATGCTTCTCGCCGCACCCGCGACGGTGCCCGTGGCGCGTTTCGGGGCACGACGCGCCCCCTCCGTTGCGAAACCCACCGGAACCCTCACGACCCACATTCGATCCGCGCGTCGTCAAGTCGCGCGCGTCGTCCGCGCGTCGATCCAGGAACCGGAAACCGCCGCTGCCGCCGCCACACCCGAGACCTTACCCGCGGTGTGGAACGAGGACGACATCGACAGCATCCAGTTCGCGTCCGATCCCGACCAGGCGGCTATTTCCAACAAAGCCGGCGCGGGCGCGACGATGGCTGCGCCGGATTGGCTGACGCAGCTCAACCGGCTGTGGGGCGGCAACAGCGAGATCCCGGTCGCGGATGCGAAGATGGAGGACATCACCGGTTTGCTGGGGGGCGGTTTGTTCGTGCCTTTGTTCAAGTGGATGACGGAAAGCGGCCCTGTTTACCTGCTTCCGACCGGCCCAGTAACTTCCTACGTCGTGGTGAGCGACCCGGATTGCATCAAGCAGATCCTTTTCAACTACGGAAGCAAATACATCAAAGGAACCATCGCCGAGGCGGGTGAGTTTCTGTTCGGACTAGGGGTAGCGCTTCAGGAGAACGAGGCGTGGAAAATACGCCGCAAAGCCGTGGCGCCTTCCCTGCACCGCAGGTACATAGAACTGATGGTGGACCGGTGTTTCGGGCCGTGCGCCGAACGCATGGTGGATTTGATTCTGGCGCAAGCCGCTGTCGAACCAGACGGCGCGAAGAAACGTCTGAACATGGAAAGCAAGTTCTCGCAAACCGCGCTTGATATAATAGGGATTTCCGTATTCAACTACGACTTCAAAGCGCTTACTTCAGCAGCGCCTGTGATTCAAGCCACGTACACGGCGCTGAAGGAGGTGGAAACGCGGAGCATGGACTTGTTACCCACGTGGCGCCTGCCCGAGCCGTTTCTGTACGCGGTGTCGCCTCGGTAAGTATTTCCCACCCACCACGTTCCGCCGACTGTTTACTGCCCTGTATGGCGTACGTAACATTTACCAGTATTCAGAGTACCAGAACTCAGAGTACTGGCAACTGTTACCAGACCCACTCCTATACCCTTTCCAATCCCTCATACAAACCACGAGAGACTGACACTTTCTTTTTTACGTATCAGACAAAGGAACGCAATGGACGCGGTCGCGGTGATCCAGGAGGTAACTTCTAAGTTAGTAGAAGATGCGAAGAAGATGGTTTTGGAGGAGGAGGCCGCGGGGGGGGCGGAGGCGTGGGCGCGGGATTACCTGAACGGTGCGTATTTCCAAACTCCCAACTGTTTACTCTTGCCAATCCCTCGTGCACGTGACGAAAGACTGACACCTTTTCTTTTTTTACCCAAACAGACTCAAACCCGTCCGTGCTTCGGTACCTCATCGCGGCTAGGGAAGAAGTGTCGTCCACGCAGTTGCGGGACGACTTGCTGTCACTGCTCGTGGCGGGGCACGAAACCACCGCGAGCGTGTTGACCTGGGGAACCTTCGAACTGCTGCGCCCGGAAAACGCGGAACAGCTCAGGTTGCTACAAGCGGAACTGGACGAAGGTACGTGTTGCATTTCCCAAATCCTAACACTGTTTTACCGAAGCTGGTGACTGTTTGTCCATACATCGCCCAATACACGACGTTAACCACTTTCTTTGTTTGGTATCAGTCCTGGGGGACAAGCCGTTCCCGTGCTTCGACGACATGGCCAAACTACCGTACTTGGAGCGGTGTTTCCACGAATCCATGCGTCTTTACCCGCAGCCGCCTGTGTACACCCGGCGGAGCGTTGTTGAAGATACGCTTCCGCACAACCTGGGTGTGATACCATCAGGGCAGGACATTTTGGTATCCATATACAACCTGCACCGCTCGCCGGCCAGCTGGGGACCCGCGTCGCAACAGTTCGAACCCATGCGGTTCGGCCCCCTAGTCAACGGGCAGCCGAACGAACTCAACACGGGGTACCGGTACGTCCCCTTCAGCGCGGGGCCTCGGCGGTGCCCCGGGGATAAGTTCGCCGTCCTAGAAGGCATGTCTATCTGGGCCGTGCTGTTCAAACGAGTCGACATGACCCTGGTGGAAGGGCACGACGTGGTGATGACCAGGTACGGCCTTGCGCGTTTCCCAAATCCAAACACACTGTTTCAAGCCCCTCTGTGACGTCCACTAGTCATTAAAAGGAAGTGCACTACGTACATCACAAGTGCACTGTGGAGGCCCGAATCCGCCGACTGTTTACTCACACGAGTCACGGTCCCGACTGACCCTTTTCCTTTGCAAAAACAGCGGCGCGACGATTCACACGCGGGACGGGATGCTGGTCAACGCGCGGCGGCGGGAAACGAAAACGAGCGCTGCGGACTCCGATAAAGTAAACTGGGCCGCCCTCAAACCCGCGAAGGACATCGGGAAAGGGTGGTTCGAAAAAGGCATCGAAACGAAAGGGGGGGGGAGCAAGTGCCCCATGCCGTTCGTGGAGTAGAGAGGGTGTAGAGCCGAGGATTTGTGAAGAATAACTCAAGTCCTTTCCGTAAAAAAAACAAACAGTTCGAAAGGCCAATGCCGAAACCTCCAGATCTCGTCTTGCGGTCGCAGCAGAAGGGTCCCACGCGTTGGCCGGCGCGCTTCCTTCGTGGGGCATGCCGCCTCGCGCGCGGAAACGCGAGGGGGGGGCGGCGGCGTCGATTGCGTCGAAGCCGAAGCGTGTCAAGGCGGAGGTTGTGCCGCCCGCGCCGCTGGACCGCGCGAAGCGGTTCCCGCCGACCATTCTTTTCGAGGACCCGTTCGAAAACGGCGTCGGGGTGTACACGCGGCCGCCTCGTGATTGGAACGACTCCGCGGACCGAGCCGCGGCGCGGGTATCAAGGGAAGTTCGGTTGCTAGGCACCGCGGAGCTCACCGTGGTGCTCGGGGAGGGCGAGGGGGATGGGAACGGGGACGACACAGCCGATGGCGAAAATGCAAAAACGAAACGTGGCCAAAAAAAGCAAAAGAAAACGTCAATAGTTAATCTTCTCCAATCCCTCGCCGCGCCTATTCAGAAAACGCACAAAAACGTTACTCTCGACCACAGGCACACGGACGGGTGCGAGACTTGGAACAGCTTCGGCGAGCCCGGACACGGGGGGGGGTTGTTGCCCATCGGCCAACTGTACGAAGCGCTGGACACGGGGGCGGTGACGATCGCGGAGCCCCACGGTCCGTCGCTGGTCGCCGCACTGGCCGCCGCGACGCTCCCGTTTACGTCACCGTGGAAGGTCCCGCTGATTCGATGCGTGTGCGTGGTCGGGTTTGGGTCCCTGTCCGAGTCGGTTGATTCAAGTGGAACCTCAACCTCAACGCAGGCATCCTCAACGACCCTGACGTTTGCGGTGTATTGTTCCCGCCTGATTTTCGAGCTCATCGCGGACGACAACGTGAACTTCATCGTCAAGCACTTGACTCCGGTTGCGCCGCCCACGCACCCGGTGTCGCCCGCGACGCACTACGACCCTGCGTTCAAGGTTGACCAAGCCGAGTTTGGTGAAGTGGACCAGTTCACCCTGCCCGGCCTGCTCGCCGCGGCGGTCACGGAGGGCGGGCCGAGCGCCCAACAGCCGGCCGGGCTGAAAGTCGAGATGCTGGATTTTCAGAAACAAACCCTGTTTTGGATGCGGGACAAGGAAACGTCAGTACGGGGGCTGAACGGGCAGTTCTGGGAAGAAAGGAGGTGGGGTGATGATTACGACGTTGAGGAGACGGAGGGTGGATTGGGTGGTGATGAAAACGCGGAAGCGATGGATGAAGACGAGACTGAACTACTGACGTCGAAATCGTCTGGGAAAAAAACTGCATCGCAAACGAAAAAAGCAAAACCCTCGACGACCTCCGAGGGTAAATTCTGGTACTTCCCACTCGCGGGCGAGCTTCGGCTTGAGGAACCGCCGGTTTGCCGGGGCGGGATGTTGTGCGAGGAGATGGGTTTAGGCAAGACAGTGGAGGTGCTTGGGCTGGTTTGTGCGGATATGGAGGAGGCCAGGCGGAGCGCGAAAGAAAGTAGTCATGCGAAAGAAAAGGAAGAGTCTGCTGAAAGTGACGAAAACGCCGCCGCCGAAAAAATCCCCTCGCGCGCCACGCTCGTGGTGGTGCCGCCGCCTCTGTTACGACAGTGGGAAGCGGAGTGCGGGAAGTGTGTCGCGCATGGTTTTCTTTCCGTAAAAGTGTACCAGGGCAACCGCGGAGGTAGCAAGACCCCGACCCACGAACGCGCTCGCGCTTTGGCGGATGCAGACGTAGTGCTGTGCACGTACCCGCAGCTGCAACGCGAGGCGACTTCGGGAAAGAGTAAAACAAGTCCCGAAAATAAATCCGATTCCAAGATTTTAACGAAAATCAAATGGCGCCGGGTGGTGCTTGACGAGTGTCAGATGGTGAGGTCTAGTACCACGCAGCTCGCGGTGGCGTGCGCGGACCTGCACTCCGACTTCAGGTGGATGGTCAGCGGCACGCCGTTACACGGAAGCGTGGACGACTTGAACGGGGAGTTGCATTTTCTCGGGGTGTGGCCTTTCTGTTTGTCCGACCGCGTTGACGGGTTCTGGGCGCACCGGATCGGGTCGCCTTTTGTGAACAAAGACCCGGAGTGCTTACGGCTTGTACACGCGTTGTTACGAGGCGTCTGCGTCAGGCACACGAAAGCGCAGCGCCGAGTTGCGGATGGCACTCCGTTGCTCACGCTTCCCAGCGCGCGCACTGAGTTGCGAGTAGTGACGCACGGCAGCGCGCCACACGAAGCCCCGAGCGAGCGGTTCGTGTGTAATTTCCTGGAACATCACGCATCGGTCGCGGCGAGGGGGGTGTTACAAACTTTGTTCGTGGACGGCGCGTCTGGCACGCAAAATAACGGAAACGGCGGAACCGCGCATCACGTGCGCACAGCCAGGGCGCTCGCGCAGAAGCTTTTGCGTTTGGTGCGAGGCGCCACCACCAGCGCCACGACGGTGCGCTCGAGGCTAAGGGAGGTGGAGGAAGCCATGCGCGCGGCGAGCGCGAGGGGTGCGGGCGGTCGCGACGCCGCTGGCGGACGAGGCTTACACGGCGGGTTTCGAGACGCACACGGCCAGCTCAACGCGAGCGCGGTGGAAGCCGCGGCTGCGGCGGACGTGGACCGCGTCCGCGCGTTGCCTGCGGGGCTGGCGCTTCTTGAGCTGATGGCGCCGAGAGAGGCCAACAATTCAGGGCCGGTAAGTATTTCCCACTCACCACATTCCGCCGACTGATTTCCCATACAAGACTGACATTTATTCTTTTACAACCAGGCGGCGGCGGCGGCGCGAGTGCACCGCGGCAGCCCGGCGGACACGGGCCGTGTCGCGTCTGCGTTTGCGCTGCGAAACGCGAACATGCTTTCGTTCGAAGCGGATCGACAGGCGTGGCGAGGTACCTCACGGACGTACGCGGACGCGGGAGGCGCGGACTTGGCGCACAAGCTCGCGGTCGTTGCGGACGGGGTGTTTAAGCTGCTGCGCGCGGCGTGGGACCGAGACCACAGGGAAGACACGACTTCGCAAATCAAGCTACACGCGCTTTGTGGTTCTTCAGCCCGAAACTCCGCGAGCGCCCGGAGAGAAGCCGGCAGGGCAAAACTCCACCGTCTGCAACACGCGTTCCCGGGATCGTTGGTGAACCTGTGTGCCTGTCCGGGATGGAGCTGTGGGTGTCGCGCGGGGGGCGCGGACGACGACACGCACGAAACATGCTGCGAAGGTGCGGGGCTTTCCCAATCACCACACACCGCCTCTGCGATTGCCCATACCCCGACTGACGATAATTTTTACACTCTCAGGCGCGAAAACGTTCCGCGACTTGTCCTTGTTGGAAAATAAAGCGGGGCGCACGAAAGAAGCGACCGCGGTGGCGTCGGCGGCGGATGCCGCCGCTCTCGACGCCGTCGCCGCCACAAGAGCCCCCCTTCCCAAACTAAGGTGGCTTTTAGCGGTGGAGCTCATCACGTCTGGCGCGGCGTTTGATTTGTTCGGCGACGCCGCGGGTACGTATTGGCCTTTCACCAAATCCTGGACGACTGTTTTCCCATACAAGACTGACACTTTCTTTTACAATCACAGCCGCGCCAGGGACGTATTTCGAAACCGAAACCGAAACGGAACGAAGGCGCGTTGACTCGATCTTTCTTCGCAAACGGCTAGGCTTTCGGTTTCTGCGCCGAGCGTTTCTGGCGAAACGGCTTGAGTGTTTGGTAACGGCGGCGGACTTGAACGTGGACCGCGCGCGCGCGGCCGCGCAGGCGAGGGATGTCACAAACCCGGACTCGAAACCGAAGCGCGCGATGCACAAAGCGCCGGAGCTCTTACAGCACGCGTACCGCGCCGCGACAGGTGACGCGAAGCAAGCGCGAGCCACGAGGCGTGATGAGACCCCGAGCGGGGTTCGCGTGCTCGGGTCGGGCGGCAGTCTTCTTTCAAACGTTTTGCCAAAGCTTCATTCGAAAACAAACGGCCCGTTGGCCGCGCACGCGGTGCGGGATTTACTGCGCGACGCCGTGGCGAACACGCAACACAGGGCGTGTCGTCTTGTTGAGGAAATCGGAACCTTAGCGCCTTACATGCGCGCGCTCGCCGCCGCGGGAGTGAACGGCGTTGACCAGACTTCCCTGGACCACGCGTCAGTAAAGCAAAGCGGGTTCGGTTTGGTGGACGACATCGCGACCGGGAA
>Ga0302138_10000885_pt1 | contig 15015 bp, 14 predicted proteins | sample CBN3_321_MG_FD_203110 | JGI IMG/M metagenome (GOLD analysis project Ga0302138, IMG submission 203110) | Marine microbial communities from Western Arctic Ocean, Canada - CBN3_surface | ecosystem: Environmental > Aquatic > Marine > Oceanic | place: Canada: Western Arctic Ocean | collected 2017-09-15 | reverse complement strand
ACCAGCACGTAACTACTATAAACACACAAATAGATTCTTTGATTAATGCCAATGCGGTTTCTAAAGAGCACGCTGCAGCTTTTGCCCGTTTGGTAATTCAGGACAATGGCCGCATGAAGCCAATAAGCACTTTTGCCAGTGAGTTGATACGTAAGGTGAGTGGAAGTGACTCCTACAACGGTCTAGATGCAAATCAAGTGTTTATGTCTGTAACACAATTTCCAAGATTGTGGTCTCAGGTACCCATAATTAAGTTAAAGCGTGGTAATGATAGCATACGAGATATAGTAGGTGTTCCTAAAGGTACTAAAACAATAGCCTTAATTGATTTGTTTGACAAGGATGTTACCTTTAAGCTAGATCCATATCTAGAGGCTGCAACCTCTACAAATACTCCTAATCAATTCCAAAAAGATTTTATTAAGGCCTATGAGAGCTATTATATATTCAATCAAGCGCTGGGGGGTAGTATTTTAAAGATATTTCCTGTACCCGCAGACCCTGGTAACAAATGGGTGTCTTACCCAGAACTCAACCAAAGCGGTATAAAAGGACAAGATTCTATGTTTACAAAAACTGCTTTGCCCTTGTACTTTAATAGCCTTAGTGCTGCAAAGGCTAGTAACGATTATACAAAGCCTGCTGAAATATTGAGCCTTATCAGAGCTTACCAGAAAAAACATGGTAGTGAAGTGCTTCCAAGTGATTCAAAAATTAGCGCAGAGATAGCCTACAACAAAATTAATATTTTCAATAGACTGTTTCGTTATTTTACCCTTTTTGGTGTATTGATGTTTATTGGTATAATCATACAAATATTTAAAGAAGGGCCTCTAGTAAATGGCTTTGTTAAAGTTTGTAAAATAGTGATTTGGTCTTTCTTTGTAGCCATGACCCTGGGGCTTATTGCACGCTGGTATATCTCTGGACATGCTCCCTGGACAGATGCCTATGAATCTATTATATATGTTGCTTGGGCCACCGTATTTTTTGGTTTGGCATTTGGAAGGAAAAGTGATCTTACAGTTGCCTCTACTGCATTTGTAGCAGCTATTATATTATGGGTAGCTAATCAAAATTGGCTTGACCCTGCTATTTCAACACTAGTACCGGTACTTGATAGCTATTGGCTGATGATACACGTGGCGGTTATTGTGGCTAGTTATGGACCCTTTACTTTAGGTATGATATTGGGTGTTACGGTTCTTATTCTAATGATTCTTACCAATAGCGCCAATAAAGCAAAAATGGATTTAAATATTAAAGAATTAACTACCATTAACGAACTTGCTTTAACTGTTGGTCTTGTGATGCTTACCATAGGTAACTTTTTGGGCGGTCAATGGGCAAATGAGAGTTGGGGACGTTACTGGGGCTGGGATCCTAAAGAGACTTGGGCGCTTATTAGTATTATGATATATGCCTTTGTTATACACATGCGTTTGGTACCTGGTCTTCGAGGAAAATGGATTTATAACGTGGCCTCTATTGCTGCTTACGGTTCTATAATGATGACTTATTTTGGAGTTAACTTCTACTTAACTGGTTTGCACTCTTATGCAAGTGGAGATGTACCCGTGACTCCCTCTTTTGTATATTATCTAGTAGCATTTTTAGTTGTATTGGCTATTATATCATATGTTTTCTATAGAAAACATTATATAAAAAAAGGATAGACCCTAGGGTCTATCCTTTTAAAACAGTAACAAACGTTACTTAGTTATATAAAAAATCTGGTTGTAGATTAAGAAGATTAACATCTTCTTGTACTGCCTCTTCAATCTGTATTTTTTTGTATATGCTTCTTGTCATTTCTTCAATCTCTATCTCTGAGGTATTTAGCTTTTTGGCTATCTTTTTGTTTTCTTTACCCTCGCTAATGTATTGCAATAGTTTTATTTCTAACCCGTCAAGATCGTACTGCATGATTAGATTTTCTAGATATATATCTTCTGTTAATTTTATAATATTGTCTCGCTCCATCATTTTTTCTTTATTTAAAAATATTTCCATTTCTGTTTTACGTGCTGCTGTTTCTTCTTTTATGTTTTTCATTCTAAATAGTATCGCATATGTCATTAACAGCACATTAATGAAAAATGCTGCCTTTACTAAGGCCAATGAGACGTTTAAAAAATTAATCCCAATTACTTGTAAAACGAAGTAATCAAGCACCAGCAATAATGGTATTGCCATACCTAGTACATAAAACTTTGAGTAATTGTTTTTAAAGAATAACATAATACCGCCTCCAAAGTAGCACAACAATAGCGTGAAAGATATAATGTTAACCGCTACTGGAAGCATTGCATTGTCAACAAACCAATGTGTTACAGATAGTCCTGCAGCAACTAAAAATAGAGGTACAGTAAATGTTTTCAATTTTGGAAAATATTCTTTTATTGTTAAATACTGTGATGAATACAGTGCTACTAGACCTGCGGTAGCGCAAAGTATTGTTGTTGTTATACCAGTGCCTTTAATTAATGTGTCTTGAAATAATAGGCCAGAGAGATTGTCTTCTCCAAACAATAGTAGTAGTGTGCCTGTTACCGCTAATCCAAAATATCCAAAGACTTTTTCTTCGAATAAAAAGAAGCTTATCATGTTTAAAAGTAAAATGATACTAATTGCACCATAGAAAACACCTTTTAAAAATAAACTACCACTTGTAATGGTTTCGCTTTTTTGTGAAACTTCACTTGCTTTGGGTGCTGCTTTTATTGGCAAGGCCATTGCAGTGATACTAGTAAAGTTACTTACACTAGATAATAATGAACTTTGTGTAATACGGTCTTTACTTTTGTTTTCTGCTTTTGCTGTTACAGCACTATAACTAAATAGACTCAAAAGTAAAAACAAACAAAACTTGGGGAGATTCATTTGATGTTTCATATTAGTAGGTTTAATTTATTTGGGACCGGCAAGATACAAAACATTTACACTTTAACTAATAAATATGCATTTAATCGATTAAATGCATAAAAAAAAAGAGTTTCACGTATATGTGAAACTCTTTTTACATTCTATTTAATTAGTTTTTACCGCCCTACCATATCTTCTGGTTTTACCCAAGCGTCAAACTCATCTTCACTTAAATATCCTAGATTTACAGCCTCTTGCTTTAGCGTAGTTCCATTTTTATGAGCTGTATTTGCTATTTCTGCTGCTTTATAATAGCCAATTTTAGTGTTTAAAGCGGTAACAAGCATTAGAGAGTTGTTTAATTGTTGGTCTATTACAGCTTCATTGGCCATAATACCCCTTGCGCAATGCGTCTCAAAAGATAGGCAAGCATCACCCAGTAGCTGTGCAGATTCTAACATATTTGAAGCCATCACAGGTTTAAAAACGTTTAATTCATAGTGTCCTTGCATACCACCAACGGCAATTGCCATGTCATTACCTATTACTTGCGCGCATACCATGGTAAGCGCCTCACACTGTGTAGGGTTCACTTTACCGGGCATAATAGATGATCCAGGTTCATTAGCAGGAATGCTAATTTCTCCAATACCACTTCTAGGTCCACTAGCTAGCATACGAATATCATTGGCTATTTTGTTTAATGATACTGCCAATTGTTTTAAAGCCCCATGAGATTCAACAATAGCATCATGAGCAGCTAATGCTTCAAATTTGTTTTTTGCAGTAATTAAAGACAGGCCAGTAAATTTTGCAATATGAGCTGCAACATTCTCTGAGTAGCCTTTAGGGGTGTTAATACCGGTGCCTACTGCAGTTCCTCCTAGTGCCAATTGAGATAAGTGTGGCAAGGTGTTTTTTAATGCCATAAGCCCATGCTCTAATTGAGATGCATAACCGCTAAATTCTTGCCCAAGGGTTAGGGGAGTTGCATCCATTAAGTGAGTTCGTCCTATTTTAACGACTTTATCAAACTCTTTAGACTTTGCAAGCAATGTGTTGTATAATTTGGTAACACCAGGAATGGTTAGATCTATTAATTTTTTGTAGGATGCAATATGCATTGCAGTAGGGAAAGTATCGTTTGATGATTGAGATTTATTAACATCATCATTAGGTTGTAGTGTTTTTTCTCCCTGGCCAATAGTTTTTCCTGCCAATTGATGGGCACGATTTGCTACTACCTCATTAATGTTCATGTTACTTTGGGTACCACTACCGGTTTGCCAAATAACAAGCGGGAATTGAGCATCGTGTTTACCTTCTAATATTTCATCACATACAGCGGCTATTAAATCTCTTTTAACCTCAGGAAGCCCCCCCAATTCACAGTTAGAAAATGCGGCTGCTTTTTTTAGATATGCAAAACCATATATAATCTCTAATGGCATTGATCCTGGTCTGCCAATTTTAAAGTTATTTCTAGAGCGCTGTGTTTGAGCTCCCCACAATACATTAGAGGGTACTTTTACATCACCCATCGTATCTTTTTCTATTCTAAAATCTTCCATATGTAAAATCTTGATATATTACAAAAATACTAGTTTATAGGAGTTTAGTTGTATATATAGGAAGTATTATTTACACCTATTATGGTATTGTTGTTTTTTTTTATTTTTGAGTACTTTAATCTTTCAGAAATTAAAAAATCAGTTTATCTTTGTAATTATAAACACGATATTATGTTCGATTTTGATCAGTACCTAGGATTCCTTGCTTTTTTAACTATTTTAACCATTGGTTTTTGGCTCATGATATTCTTGGTTTCCATAATTCCTTATTGGATTGGTGGTGCACTCATTGAAAACATGAAGCTCAAGCGCGAAGCAAAAAACAAAACAGACAAGTAATCACTTGTATCATATAAAAAAAGGGCCAATGAGTATATCATTGGCCCTTTTTTTACGGTAGTATTTTTCTATTTTTTAATAATCTTGATAGTTTGAGAACTATTTTTATCATTACTTAGTTGCACAAAGTAAATTCCAGATGGTATATCATCCATAGGTACTCTTGTTGTTTGTGTAGTTATTTTTCTTTTTTTAACGCCTCTACCTGTTTTATCGTAAACAGTCATATTTAAATTCTCAGAAGATTTAAGCTCAAGATACGTATCAATCAAGGTCGATGTGATGGTAACATCTAGTAGTTGATTGTCTTGACCTCCTAATGTTGTTGGGGTGTTTCCATTAAGAAACTCCCATCTACCCGAACTATTATTGGTATCCCAAAATAACACATCTTCAACAAAGCATGCAACCCCAGCAACCTCATTAATGAGTAATGCAGATATATTCATGGTATCTGTAGTAGCAATAGTATGATAAAAATCGAAGCGGTCCTCATCAATTAGGGTTTCTTGAGCAATAATAGCACCCTGGTTATCTGTAACAATCCATGTGATGGCATTTTCTTCTCTAGGATTTGTTAAGTAATGTCCTGAGTGGTATATATCAATATGATCTTCAATTGAGCCTACATTTACTACCCACGTTTTTTGCTCGCATGGTATTTCTGGTTGTGCTTGTGTTGTTTGTGTTAGTCCTGCAACAATAAAAAGTGTAAGTAAAAATTTTTTCATGGTATAAGTAGTTTGTTGTTTATAGTGTAAAAGTGCAATAATTTTGTGTTAACTACTTCACGGCAACACGTGAAATATTTAAATTCACAGCTATTTGTGAAAATCAACTCTCATTTTTTAAGCATCCTTTGAGATTTCAATAGCTTTTTTAATAAGTAATACTTTTTTGTATTTGGTCTCTTTGATTGCAAAAAACACATACATTCTTCTTAGTGAAGATCCAATACCGTCAATGCTTAAGAATACTTTTTCAGATATTTCTTTGTTGCTTACTTCTGGATTATCTAAAAGAACGTTTAATACACCCCAATCTGTTTTATTGAGTTTCCTGCGGATGCTTTTCTGAATTCTCTCTTGGTTTAGCACAAAAATACTAGAATCTACCAATAGGTTTAATTTTTCTTTTCTTTTTAGCGTGTTAATTTCTAATAACAAGGAGTCCAGCTCTTTTCTAGTTTTAAGGTTTTTCATCCTTAGCAGGTATACAAATAGAATGACAAGCACTATGGTTAGTGATACTACAAAGTAAATTCTATAGGTATAGGTGAGTTTAACAATTGCACTCTCTTTTTCATTAATGGCCTTGCTTTCTTGTAATTTATTTTCATACTCACTCTTAATTGTTTCTTTTACAATTAGAATTTTATTTTTTTCTAATTGAAAACTGTCTTTATAAACAGTGTGCTTTTCAATCATAGATAATGCCTTACCTGGTTGATTATTGCCTTTGTAGCACAGATATAATAGTTTGTATAAATCAGCCTTTATTTCATTGCTTGTCTGTGAATTGATTAGTTTTAGAGTCTCTTCAGCCTGATTTTTTGCCACTGTAGGTTTTGAGTCTAGTAATAAATACGATTTTAATAGTAGCGCCTCAATGATTTTTGAATTATTATCTATTTCATAATTAATAGCCAAGGAGGTGTTTGTAAACTCTAATGCTTGCTCTTTTTTCAGCAATTTATTGTTTGCTTTGGCAAGCACCATATAACACTTAGATAAATCAAACTTATTATTTGTGTTTTTAAATTCGTTGACTGCTTTGTTAGAATACTCAATGGCTTGATTGTATTGCTTTTTCTTGTAATATATTTCTGCTTTTTTTAAAAATATCGTTCCAATTTGATTGTCTTTACTAATTTTTTTGGCCACACAAATGGTAAGTGACTCGTCTAAATACTCCATGGCTAAATCCAACTCGTCCAAACGGCTGTATATTTCTGCAATTTCAATTAGTATTCTAGCCTCAGACGTTTTTAATTTTAGCTCTTTTACTATTTTTAAAGAGGCATTAAAAGAATTAAATGCCATTAAGTATTTTTTTTGTTCACTATAAATACTTCCAATATTTGATTGTATAGCTGCAAGGTTTTTAGGCTCGTTAATTTTTTTATACAAACTAATTGATTGTTGTAGCACCTCTATAGATGTATTTAGGTCTCCTTTGATATAGTACGCATAAGATCTTTCATTCAGGGCAGTGGCCATCTGCTTGACAGAACCTTTTTCTTTGGCTAGCTGATAATGATATTCAGTAAGAGAGATAACCTCTTCTGGCTTGTTATAGGTGTTTTTGTAGTAATAGTCTTTAATAGCATTAAATCTTAGACTGTCTGAATTTTTTTGATTGAGCCAGATATCTTTTAAAGAGTCTTTTTGTGTTTGTGAGGCCACAGGGGCCACACACAGTAGTGAGATAAAAATTAGTAATACAATTTTTGATTTTATTAGTGAAAGTCTAATGCTCATTTGAAGTAAAATTTTGTATAGTCAAATCTAATTTAATTTTTATCATATCAAAACAATACTATTCACGCCTAGGGGTGTTTTATTAAAGGTGTTGATTGTTTTAAAATCCTATACCATAAGATGCTTTTTAAGGTAACACAAGTACCTTTAACTGTGTTTTTGATTTTTTACAAGCACTTTCAATACACGCTATATAGGGTAGGAGATTTGGCTCTAACTCCACAGGCTTGGTGAAAAACACAATTTTAGTAATACACTTGGCAGCTATTTGAGATGCTATTACATTAGCGTGTGTTTCTATTTCTGTTTGGTTAAGTAGGTGATCATAATAGTTTATTTGCTGATGCGGCTCCACAAGGCCATACTTTCCTGAGAGAATTACAAACTTGGCGTTTTGGCTAGTTGCTAATTCAAATACTTTAGAAATTCTCTCACTGTCATACAATTGTATAGCCGGCAGGGCTTTTTTTGAGTAGTTTTTTAGTGCAGAACAATAGGTAGCGTATGCAAGCATATTTTATTATTTTTTCCAGGTCCCACCATATCTGTAGGTGGGATTATCCTTTTTTATGACTATCAAACATTCTTTACATACAAACACCCAATCTTTTTGGCCATTGTATTGTGCTCTATACATGGTAGGAAAGTCTTTGTTGCACTGGTAACAGTATTTAATTCTCTCTTTCATGTGGCTATTTTATCTAGCCAAAAGTTTAGCAGACACTTTATAGCTTGCTGTATAGCTCATACCAGGTGTAGCTGTTTTAAAGGTTAAAAACGCTTTTTTATACCATTTAGCGTCTGTGGTTTTTCTTTTAAATTCTTCATGAGTGCAAACTCCATGGGCCTTGCCATCAAGCCATGACGTTATCGTGAAAATTCCAATCCCAAAATGTTCAACGCGTTGTAAAATGGTTTGAAAATCTGTTTCAGAAAAAAAATGAATATCCTCTTGGGTATCTTCATGCGCTATCTTTTTCAAATCTGTAAAAACGTTTTCTTCTAAAAATGCTGCTTTATCCATAGTTATGCTATTGTGTTTGTGTATTAGTTTATGTCCAACATATACTAGTTTATGAGTATTGTGGATAGATTTGATATTTGTTTATAATACTTTTAATACCTCTTGGGGAGGTCTTCCTATTACTGCTTTTCCGTTTTTTATAGCGATAGGACGCTCAATGAGTTTTGGGTTGTTAACCATAGCAGTGATAAGCTGAATTTCTGTTAGTGTTTTGCTCTTGTAGTTTTCTTTCCAGATAGTCTCATTCTTTCTAACAAGATCTATGGCAGAAACTCCTAATTGTTGAAGTATTTTTTTTAAAGCATCTTCACTAAGGGGATCTTTTAAGTACAATACAATCTCAACAGGCTCATTTGCCTGCTGTAATACTTGTAATGCTTGTCTTGATTTGCTGCAACGTGGGTTATGATATAACGTAGTCATGGTTTTGTATTATTTTAAACGTTGCATATCTTCTCTGTAGTCATACTGCAAATCTTCATGCAAGGCTTCAATTTTCTTATCGATAAGCTGTATTTGCCTATCATATAAGTTGTGTAGTGTTATGTTTCTTGTAATTGATGGCTTAAAAGTAATAAGGCGCTCACAAAAATGAAGTAAAATAGCAACCTCAGTTTCTTTATCATTTGAATACCGAATGTATTTTTTTACATTTTTCAATATTTTACGCACACTTTTTTTAAGGTAGTAAAAGTTGGTATTTGTAATGCTGTTAAACTCATCATCAATAGTTTCTTTGATATGTGTGATGTACCCTTGCTCATCATCTGCCTCAAACAATAAATAGGTGAGTAGCTCTTTGTTTTCTTTTTTAAAACGTCCCAATCGCAAGCACAGCTCTTCTATATCTTGAGAAGAACGAAGTTTTAATTCTTTTTTTATTTGTGCTAAGCTAGCGGCTTTCAATAGATGGTGTTTTAAACAAATATATAACAAGCCAAGGAGTTATACAGAAATACTATTTTAAAAAAAAAGAAATTATTTTTTTTTCTAACCATGCATGGTTTGCTGCTTGCCATAGTTTTTTATAATCTCTCCTTCAAAATCTATGAGGTCTTGCCATCTTTTCTCCACATCAATTCCTTGACCATATTTTCTAGCAAACCCCAAAAAAGTGGTGTAATGACCAGCCTCGCTTATCATGAGTTCTCTATAAAATGCAGAGAGCTTTTCGTCCTTGATGCGCTCGCTTAGAAGTTTAAACCGCTCACAGCTGCGAGCCTCAATCATTGCAGAGAATAGAAGCCTATCTACCATGGCCTGTTGCCTGCTGCCTCCATTACAGGTAAATTGAAACAATTGATTTACATAATGGTCTTTACGCTCACGTCCTAGTTTGTACCCTCTTTCTTTGATGATGTTGTGTACCATCTCAAAATGTTCTAATTCTTCTTGGGCTAGTTTTAATAAATCTGTAACTAAATCTTCAAGATGACTGTTTAATGTGATAATGGTTATGGCATTGGTAGCCGCTTTTTGCTCACACCAAGCATGATCTGTTAGTATTTCTTCAAGATTGCTCTCTGCGATAGTTACCCATCTTGGATCTGTAGCAAGTTTAAGATTAAGCATAGTATATATTATTATTTTAAATTTCGTAATCCTTCATACACCACAATGCTTACGGCATTTGCCAAATTCAAGCTTCTTATATGTTCACTGTATAAAGGTATTTTGTATAGTTGTGTTGGGTGGTTTTTTAAAATTTCAGCAGAAAGTCCAACAGATTCTTTTCCGAAGATTAAAAACAAATCATCCTCAAAGGGGATTTTTAAATAATTTGTAGTGGCATTACTAGTTAAAAAGGCCATTTTTTTTGTGCTGTGCTGCTTAAAAAAATCTTCTACGCTTTCATATATAGTACACTCTATGTGTTTCCAGTAGTCTAGCCCTGCACGTTTTAACCTACTGTCACTAAGCTCAAAACCAAAGGGTTTTACTAGATGTAGATGAGATGCAGTACCTAGGCTAATTCTGCCAATGTTTCCTGTATTGTTTGGTATTTCTGGTTCTATAAGAACGATGTTATAAGGCATATAGCTGTATACTTATTTTGCTTTTTTTACTTTCTTGAGTACCAAAAAGTTTTGCGGGTTAATACCTAGTCCTGAAATTTTCTTTGACACAAACCGAACTGCAATGTCATAGTATAAGGGCACGATGGGCGCTTGAGAAATAATAATACTATCCATTTGTGTGTATAAGAGCTTGCGTTTGTTGATTTGTGAAATTTTCTGGGCCTCCACATACAGGCTATCAAAAACTACATTTTTAAAATGTGTGTAATTAGGGCCGTTGGGAGTAAAGTTAGGGCTGTAAAATAGTGATAAATAATTTTCGGCATCTGGATAATCTGCTACCCAACTGGCTCTAAATATATCAAGTTCACCACTGCTTTTAAGTTGCCTTAGTGTAGCGGGTGGCATTACATCTATTTTAATTGAAATCCCTAGCTTTTCTAATTCTCGTTGTATGTATTCACAAAGATCAAGGTATTGGCTGTTGGTGCCAATAGTAACCTGAATGCTAGTGGCTCCTGTTGCTTGTTTATACCTATTTATAAGCGCTCTTGCTTTTTCTGGATTATAGCTATATCCCTGGATTGAATCAAACCCAGCTAGTCCTTTAGGTATAAAACCATGCGTGGCGGCAATACCCATACCGTTGCGTAAATAGGTTACCATTTTTTCTCTATCAAAACCATAATTAATGGCCTTCCGAATAAGGGGAGAGGCTATCTCCTTTGTTGTAGAGCCCATAAAAAAACCAAGATACTCTGTGTTTAAATACGGTGTGGTGATGAGTTGTACTCGGTCTTTGTATTTTGGTTGTAAGGTTCCTTTGGTGGTAATAATCTCATCTTTATAAGAGTTGTCCAGCCCAGTCATAAAATCAATGTTTCCTTGGGCAAACTGTAAAAATTCACTCTGTTTATCTGGAAGAAATGTAATGGCCACTGCCTCAAGATATGGAAGCCTATTGCCCTGAGTATCTTTCTCAAAATAAATAGGATTTTTTCGTAACACAAGTTTTACGTTTTCTTCCCAGAATTTAAACCTAAAAGGGCCAGTACCCACAGGGTTGCTTCTAAAATCATTTCCATAATAGGCAATCGCTTCTTTTGGTACAACAGAGCAATACCGCATAGATAAAAGCCCTAGAAAGGCAGGAAAGGGTTTGTTGAGTTGTATAACCAAGGTAGAGTCATTGGCTGCGTGATATCTTTGTACAGCGTTAAACACCCAGCTCCCGGGAGAGGCTAACTCTGGTGATAATAGCCTATCAAAACTGTACACAAAATCTTGTGCAACAACATTCCTTGTACTATCTTTTTTAAAGACCTTGTTTTTATGAAAATACACATCATCTCGCAGGGTAAAAGTATAGGTGGATGTACTATCGTTAATATGCCAAGACTTTGCTATATCTGGCTGAATGTTTAATTGATCATCTAGTTGTACCAGGCCATTAAACAATTGGTTGCTTGGCCAAATGGTTTGAGGGTTTCTAGCAAAGGCAGGATCTAGGGTGGCTATATTACTGTGCTCATTGTACTTAAAGACCAAGTGCTCTTTGTCTTGTTTTTGTGAAGAATTACACCCTTGAAGTACAATAAGCACAAAAACTCCCAAATTAATTTTAAAAAAGAGGGCCCATTTTTGAGAATTCATAGCACGTGTCATTTTAGTATCTTATTACAAAGGTATTATATTCTATGAATGCGATTGCTATTTTGGCGGTATCTTATTTGGGAATAAATCCTTTTATTTGGAATATTTCCATATTTTTGTATTATGGAATATTTAGAAACAGGCAAAATAAAAAATCAAGCACCAAATCATAAGGCTAGCGTTTCTACCCAAACTGGATTTCCGAGTCCTGCGACTCATTATTTGGAGCCTTCTATAGACCTAAATAAAGAGCTTATACGGCATAAAGATGCCACTTTTTATGTGCGCGTATCTGGTGATGGGTGGGCTGATTTTTCAATGCTACACAAGGATGTCTTAATTATAGACAAAGCGCTCACCCCTAAGGCAGGAAATCTAGTATTAATAGTACAACAGGGAGCCTTTAAAGTAATACGTTTTCCTGCAACTAGAAGTAGTGCTTCTTTTACTGTCTGGGGCACTATAACATACATAATACACTACACTTTATGATAGCAATGGTAGATTGCAACAGCTTTTACGCTTCTTGTGAGCAAGTATTTCGTCCAGATTTGTGGGGAAAACCTGTGGTGGTTCTCAGTAATAATGACGGCTGTATTATTGCTGCAAACAAAGAGGCTAAGGCAATGACTCATATAGCTATGTTTGAGCCTATGTTTAAAATTAAAGCCCAGCTTATTAAAAATAAGGTCACTTTTTTTTCTTCTAACTATACTCTTTATGGAGAAATGTCTCAGCGGGTCATGAATATTTTAGAAACTTTTTCTCCCAATGTAGAGGTGTATAGTATTGATGAGGCTTTTATAGATGTAACAGGAATAGTACATACTTCTTTAAAGCAGTATGCAACCCTTATAAAAGATACCATAGTTACCCATACAGGGGTGCCTGTGGGTGTAGGTATAGCACCAACTAAAGTATTGGCTAAATTGGCAAATAAGATTTCAAAAAAGGTAGAAAAGTTTAATTACGTATGTGTTATTGACACAGATGAAAAACGAATTAAAGCACTTAAATGGGCCCAAACTAAAGATGTTTGGGGTTTGGGTAAAAAACACCAGGCGCGTCTTAAAAACATAGGAGTATTTACAGCCTATGAGTTTACTCAACTTCCTTTGGCTTGGGTGAGAAAAGAAATGACTGTGGTTGGAGAGCGCCTATGGAGAGAGCTAAGAGGGGAGTCTTGTATTGAGTTTCAGACCATGCCAAAGAGTAAAAAGGCAATTGGGACTTCCAAATCTTTCGGAAAAAAACTAGAAGATTTACCGCGTATAGAAGAGGCCTGTGCGTATTATATAAGTGAAGTGGCTGAGGTGTTACGAGCTCAAAAATCTTGTGCAACCTATATTCAAGTATATGTAACTACAAATAGATATAGTAATGCTGATAAACAGTACAGTAACAGTTGCACCATTACCATACCTGTACCTACAAACAACACCTTTATCTTAACACAACACGCACGCAAAGCATTACAGCGTATATATACCCCAGGCTACCGTTATAAAAAGGTTGGTGTTAATCTTACAGGATTGATACCTCAGCAGTATGTACAAGGCAACTTGTTTCAAAGCCCTGCCTTATATGATAAACGTTTAATGAATGTGATAGATGCACTAAACCATAAGTTTGGTAAGGCCACAGTAGGATCTGCACTGGTGGGTACTAGAGTAGAGCAGTGGGAGCTTGTCAAAAAAGATCGTAGCAACCGCTACACTACGCAATGGGGAGAGTTGTTGGAATTAAAAAACAAATAAATAAGTTTGTATCTGCCACCATGTCAGTCTGTTTTCAATGGCACAATCATTGACTTATGGATAGTGTCTTTAGGAATATTTTTCTTTAGATAATTAAACTGAATTTTAAAATACATATTTATAAGTTATGAGTAAAATAATTGGAATAGACTTAGGGACAACCAACTCTTGCGTATCTGTAATGGAAGGTAGCGAACCAACGGTAATCCCAAACGCTGAAGGAAAAAGAACAACACCATCTGTAATTGCTTTTGTAGAAGGTGGTGAAATTAAAGTAGGAGATCCTGCCAAAAGACAGGCAGTAACAAACCCTACTAAAACCATATCTTCTATAAAACGTTTTATGGGAAATAAGTACAGTGAATCTTCTGTTGAAGCTAAGCGTGCTGCATTTACTGTAAAAAAAGGAGATAACGATACACCGCGTGTTGATATTGATGGTCGTTTGTACACACCGCAAGAATTAAGTGCAATGATATTGCAGAAAATGAAAAAAACAGCCGAAGATTACTTAGGCCAGCCAGTAACACGTGCTGTAATTACGGTACCTGCTTACTTTAATGATAGCCAACGTCAAGCCACTAAAGAAGCTGGTGAGATTGCTGGATTAAAAGTAGAACGTATTATTAATGAGCCAACAGCGGCTGCATTAGCATATGGTCTTGATAAGAAAAGCACAGACCAAAAAATTGTAGTATTTGATTTTGGTGGTGGTACTCATGATGTATCTATACTTGAATTAGGAGATGGTGTATTTGAGGTATTGGCAACAGATGGTGACACGCACCTTGGTGGTGATGATGTTGATCAAAAAATCATTAGCTGGCTAGCAGATGAATTTCAATCAGAAAATGACATGGATCTTCGTACAGACCCAATGGCATTACAACGTTTAAAGGAAGCTGCAGAGAAAGCGAAGATTGAATTATCTTCTTCTGCACAAACAGAAATAAACCTGCCTTACGTAACAGCAACAGCTAGTGGACCAAAGCACTTGGTTAAAACACTAACACTTGCTAAGTTTGAGCAGTTAATTGATGATTTAGTAAAAAGAACTATTGAGCCTTGCCAAACAGCTATGAAAGCAGCTGGACTAAGCAACAGTGATATTGATGAGGTAATTTTAGTAGGAGGATCAACACGTATTCCTGCAGTACAACAAGCAGTAGAGAAGTTCTTTGGTAAAGCGCCAAACAAAGGAGTAAATCCAGATGAGGTAGTAGCCGTAGGTGCCGCTATTCAAGGTGGAGTGTTAACAGGAGATGTAAAAGATGTTTTACTTTTAGATGTAACACCACTTTCTCTAGG
>Ga0302138_10000883_pt1 | contig 15026 bp, 10 predicted proteins | sample CBN3_321_MG_FD_203110 | JGI IMG/M metagenome (GOLD analysis project Ga0302138, IMG submission 203110) | Marine microbial communities from Western Arctic Ocean, Canada - CBN3_surface | ecosystem: Environmental > Aquatic > Marine > Oceanic | place: Canada: Western Arctic Ocean | collected 2017-09-15 | reverse complement strand
TAGGTACGGTCGGGGCGTGCGTGAGCGTAAAGAGAAGAGGGGTACACAAGGTCAGCGGGTTTGAATGACTCGAGACCTTTCCTTTAACTCTCAAAAAAGCGGGAGGCGGACCGTCGCGGGGAACGATGGCGCGCGTGCCTTCGCGGCGATGGCTTTTGGTGCGCGGGTCCATTTCGGGTGAACTCGAGTTCGAGGTATTGCACAAGATACTCGGTGTGATACATCACGACACCGGCGCACCTTGGCGTGTGTGTCCGCGTTTTCCTTGAGCGCGAGGGCGTTGCTTAACGATGCTTGCGATGCTGCCGAGATGATGTTCTCGGAGCTCGTGACGGTTGACGTTTCTGCCGATCCAGAGAGAGACGCGCCGACGCCCTCATCGTCGCCGCGAAGCAGGCGACGCACGTCGGAGTCGCGCATCGGGGAGGTCCTGGTTTTACGACGCGAGGGAAAACGGCACGCGGTCGTGTTACGGCGCGCGGGGAAGTGACCCTGTGACGAACCAGGCTGGCGCGCGAGAGTGACGCGACGGGAGGCATTTTGGGAAATTTTACCGGCAAGCGGCAACCCACAAAAAGCATCTTCCGCCATAACGAGAGGCACACTACACACCTGTACCTGTCGCTTCCGCGTTCGAAACGTCGTCGGGTCCTTGGTCATGAACACCGTGCCCATCCCCGTGCGCAAGCTGTTGCTTTGCGTGTCCTTCGACCTGAGCGATGTTCCAAATGCCACCCTCGAGTCCCTGCGTGGCGGCGAGTTGGACCACGGCGCATTGGTCCGGCTCGCCGCGGGTGCAAGCCATCTGATCGACCCAAGCCTTTGCGCGGCGTCGTGCATCACGGTTAGTGGCCCCCTCTCCATCGATACCGTGCAGTCCCTACCCTTCGCGCACACCGAGTCGCACATCGAGTACTCGTTCGTGTACTCCTCGACCGTACCAGCTTCCGTGCTGCGGGTGTTAGTGTCCCTGGAGAAATGCGACGGCGTCACCGCGTTGCGCGTGGGGTTGCACGCGATGGAGCTCCTTGAAAACGGGGCAGACGCATCGAAACTCGCGGACACCGACGCGTTCACGAAACCGCCGCACATTCAGTACGGCTTGCGGCACGTGCTGAACTTTGGGCGCATGATTCAAAGGACCTTGACGAGCATCGCGTTCGCGCAAGTTTTCGGGTTTTGGATGGACCGAACGGGCGCGGCGCGAGCGTTGGGTTATGACAAAAAGTCAAACGTCGTCGTTCCCACCACCGCCGCGAGGTAAGGGCCTTACCCAATCACCACACACCGCCTCCCTGATTGCCCATACTCGTACCAGAAGGGACTACTACCTCTGCCCTGACTGTTTGTCCATACATCGCGATATAAAAGACTGACACTTTCTTTTTTATCGCATCAGCGTGCTGGAGTATTACAAGCAAGGCACTAAGGGCCCTTTGACGACGACGACGTCGTTGTTCACGGCAACGGCGGACGTGCGGTCGCCGTACCGAGGTTTTTTGAACGCAATAGAGAAGTGGAGACTCCAGCTGAACCTTCGAGCGTGCTTCGTGCTGTGTAACCAGTCACCGTTAGTGATCCCCGCGGAGGTTGCAAAAGTCACGGACATCGCAGACGACCGGTCCTTCGCGAAACGGTACGCCGGCGCGTTCGACCGCCCATCCCAACCCCCCGGTGAGGACATCTGGCCCATGAACAACTTCTACCACTGCGGCGTGGTGTTCGTGAACAACTACGGGAAACACGCGCACCGCTTCAACGCCAAAGCGCTGAAGTTCAAGTGGGACTGGCTCGGCCTGGGCGCGCATTGCTGGGGCGCGGGGTGTCTTGACGTAAACGGGGTGTTCATGGCGTGGGTTAGGGGGACGGAGGAGGGCGTGTTGGCGTGCGAAACGCCACTTGCCGCCGCGCTGGGAAGGGGGGTCGTCGATAAAGTGGCGCAGGCGGCGCGCGCGGTGGCGCGACAGTAGGTAGCGAGGTAGTGGAGATAGTACTAGTGAGAGCGACAGCAGTTAGTGAGGTAGTGAGATACTAGCGAGAAGCGACACTTCTCGGGAAAAGAGTACAGAGTTTATTGAAACAGTATTGTGGTACACCCAGACACGACGGTCATCTGGTACTGACCTGTCTGATTGCTGGTCTAGAGACCACTAGACAAGCACTCGGTCAGTCGGGACTGGTTCTGCCGCCCGCCAGCATCTCCGCCTCCGCGTCTCGTTCCAACCGTTTCTTCGCGTCCTCGGACAACCCCCGGCGCCAGGACTGAAACGGAATCGACTCCTTCACCTCTCCGGCTTCGTACTCCAGGCGCATGAGTTTTTCCAAAACCCTGCGCTTCAAAACGGCGGGGGACAGGGCGTTTCTTTTCCTGTCCGACCCCGTCTTCTCGCTACTCAGCGGGTCTTCCGAAACGGCGCGGCTTCGTTTTTTTCCCACCGCGCGACACAACAACAGCCGCTCGTCCCCGCCGCTCGCCCCCACCCCGGGCGCTGACCGTTCGTCAGGCGACGTCATCGATGGCAACAGCCGCGCGATCGCGACGTCCTCGTCGTCGTCGTCGGTTTCTTCCGACGCCGCCGCCAGCGCGTCGCGCGCAAGGAACACGCCTGATTGTAAAAAAGAAAGTGTCAATCTCGTATGGGCAATCAGTCGGCGGAACGTGGTGATTGGGAAATACTTACCTTGCACGGTCGGGTCGCCGCACGGGGCGTCATCGTCGCGGCGGTTCCGGCCGTGGCCGCTCGCCTCGGCCCCGAGCGACCGCGTTATGTTGGACGGAGCGCTCAATCCGCGTGACGAGGACTTGCCGTGTGAAAGAGGCGACTGGTGCGAGTACGATTGCTGCAGCTCGCGCCCGATGACTCCGCGCCGCACCACCACGAAGTCGTCTCCTGTTTCAAGGTGTGCGTGACCCTCGTGATTCTTATGATCAATTAGTCTTGGCACGAAATAATACGCCCCCGGGCTCGGGGGGTGAACCGAGTCGTCCACTTCAATTAACTCACCGGCGGCGTGTTTCAACAACAAGTCGTCCACCTCGGCGACGGAAAACTTGGAAAACTCCTGAGACGATAAAAGCCGAAAGTGTCAGTCTCTCGGGCCACGTGTATCCGGGATTGAAAAGGGTACGCTGTACTCCATACAGTGCAGTAAACAGTCAGGGGCATCGGGACCAATCAGTCCGCGGAACGTGGTGATCTGGAAAGTTCCGTACCTTCAACTCGCAGCCGCTTGCGCTTCGGGAGCCGTCGCCGCCGAGCGCTTGCCCGGGTCCTCCAATTCCTCCAATTCCTCCAATTCCTCCAAGCAAACCCTTCACGACCCCAAAACGATCCCAAACACCACCACCACTACCCCCCCCCCTCTTCTCCAGCTTGACGAACTTGTCCCGCAGCTGTTTCACCAGCCGCTCCGCCTTCACCGCGCGTTTTTCCAAGCTCGAGAGTTTCTGTTTCACCTCGCGTTCCTTGCGATAGGTAAAACAAAGTGTCAATCCCGTGTTGGGCGTGTATTGGACGATGTATTGGACGATGTATGGACAACAGTCGGGGTAATCGGTCGGAACAGTCACCGGCTATCGGGCCTCCACAGTCACAGGCGCTAGAGGTAAAACGGGCGGTGTCCCCGGATTTGGGAAAGCCCCGTCCGGCCACACCTTGCTCTTGGCGTGCTTCGCGGCGTGCCGATCAAGGTCCAGCTTGGTCATGTACGTCATGCCGCAATTCTGTTCTTCGCACGTGAACGGGCGCTCCAGGGTGTGCAGCGCTTTTTCGTGAACCCGCAGCGCGTTCCGCGAACTGAGCTGTTTCCCGCAAACCCCGCAGCTGTGTTCGCGCGTCCCGGAGTGCGTTTTTTCGTGCGACTGCGATTACGTGAAACAAAGCGTCAGTCCAGTCTACTTGTGTGGGTGTGCTGTACTGGGCGATTGGCAAACAGTGGGCAAACAGTCGTGTACTGTGGACAGTCGGCAGTACTGTATTGGGCGATGTATGGACAAACAGTCACCAGCTTCGGTAAAACAGGGCACTCGTATATCGCGCCGTGTGGACAAACAGTCACCAGCTGACAAAAACAGTGCACTCGTACCTTCAAATCCCCCGAGCTGTGAAACGCGCGCTCGCATCCGTCAACCCCGCAAACGAACGGCCGCTCCCCGGTGTGCGCTTTCCGCACGTGAATCGCCTTTTGCGTGGCGTGCTTGAACGACCGGCCGCAGGCGTACGGGCACGGAAGCGGACCCACGCTGTACGGCGTGCTGATGCGCGTCACCACGTTGTTTACGATTTTGCGACTAAAAGTGGAGTTGTTTTTGGTTTTGTGAGGTTGAGGGAAATTTGGAAAGCTGTCAGAAACGCCCCACTGTTTGCGCGTACGGGCTTTGGAAAAAAACGTCTGCAAAGGTGTTTTTCTGGAAACAATAAACGTCTCCACGGATCGATGTTTTCGATGGCGAAGCGTTGCGCGCGTGTCCCAGGCGCGGTCCTCAACACAGAAGAAAACGTACCCGCTGAAATACGTGTTGTTCGTTTCCTCCGCCGCGGCTTCCGTGTTCGGTTCCGGCGGTGCGCCGTCATTTCGCATCGGGGTTGTCAAAGAAGAAAGGCGGTCGTGGTCCCCCAACCTGCCCGGCCCGTCACGCAAATCAACAAACGAGTGCTCCGGCAAACCCGACGGTCCTGCACCCAGGGGCAGGCCACTGCCTCGCAGCGGCGGTACCACGAACCCGGGGAGCATCATCGGCGGCAGTCTGATTGGATTGTGTTGGGGTTTCAGTGGGGGTGGGTTAGTCACAAGGGGTTTGTGGAGCGCATCGTACGCGCGTTTGACAACAGCAACGCGACTCGTGTCGGTCACGTCGTCGTGTCAGACAAACTCACGACACCGGGTGAAGAAAGCATCTTCCCGTCCGATTGCGGTCCGGGAAAACGCACCCGGTGTTGCCAAGAGGGAACGAAATCCCGCCATTTCCCGCGTGCGTTCCACTCGACCCCCCCACCGCCCTCAGGCTCATCTGTCCGAACGGGTTCGGCATCGCGTCCCACCCGGCGGGCGCGCCGGCCGCGACTGGACCGGTTTTGTTCCAAACATGCTTTTGGAAAGCGCCTGCAGCGCTCGGCCTTTTGTTATTTCGAAGCGACACAAAGCTTGAAAAGTTTGAAACCGGAACAGCACGGTGAACAAAAAACTCGAACCCAAACCCTTTCACCGACGGAACCGGTGAGGTTCACCGGGTCTGGTTTTTCGCTTTTTTATTTTTTGGCAAAACCAAAATTCGAGTTCCACCTGCTTTGGGGGAAACACGGGGCCGCCGCAGATCGATCGCGTCTGGTCCACTCACGCTCGCACGGCGACGCAAACCCGACGAAGGCGGGATCCAAGCTCACGTGAGCGCGGTTGTGGTGTATCGTGGACTCGAGTTACTCGTGGGGCAAGGACAAGACACACACACGACCGTCGCGCGGTCGCGGACGATCTCGGACTAGGCACCGCGAGTAGTTTGGTAGATCTGTTACGGCACGCGCATCACCACGTCGTCCGTACCTGCCCCAAACGCCACGAGATCCAGTTACGTACCTGTCAAAACAAACCACGAGATGGGTGACGAGCAAGCGCGGCTTACCCAGCTCGCGCAGTGTTTGCAAAGCAGCTTATCCCCCGACCAGCTTGTTCGTCAAAACGCGGAGCGCTTTCTTGAACAAGGCAGCGGGAGCGATGGGTTTTCCATCTTGCTTTTGAGGTTGGTGTCGTCCAGTGAAACAAGTGATGCGCAAACCAGCGTCGCGGGCGCGGTGTGTTTCAAGAACCTGGTCAAGAAGCACTGGATACAACAAGCGCCGGATGTCGTGGGCGCGCCGATTCCGTGGTGCGTCGCGGATGTGGAAAAAGACCAAGTCAGACAACTGCTCGTCGGCCTCATGTTAAGCGCTGCGAAACTCGTGCGAAATCAGCTCTCGGAAGCCCTGTCTCTGATCAGCGCGACCGACTTCCCAACGCGGTGGCCTTCGTTGTTGCCGGAGCTCGTGCAACGATTGGGCACGCGGAACAACCGGGACTGGATCGCAACCGCCGGCGTCCTGGAAACCGCGAACACGATTTTCAAGCAGTACAGGGACGCGTACCGAAGCGACGCGCTGTACAAAGAGCTGAAGTACGTCCTTGACATATTCGTTGGTCCGCTGCTGGCGCTGTTCCAAGAAAGCGTGCAGGCGCTGGTTACGCAGGCCGCCGGTGACCCGCAGACCGTGACAAATTTACTCACCTCCATAAGACTGATGTGCCGCGTCTTCTTCTCCCTGAACTCGCAAGAGCTCCCGGAGGTTTTCGAAGACGCCATGGCGGCGTGGATGGGGGAGTTTCACAACCTGTTGAGTTACGAAAACGCCCAAATCACGGGCGGATCGCCCGACCTCGCGTCTCCCATCGACGCGGTGAAAGCCGCGGTGTGCGACAACGTTAATTTGTACATCGAAAAGAACGAAGAGGAGTTCCGGCCGTTTCTGCAGACGTTCGTACAGGACGTGTGGGGTTTGCTGACGAAAACGGGGGTCGAGTCTGGCAAAGACCACCTCGTGACGTCGGGGGTTCGGTTCCTAACCGCCGTGGCGAACAGCGTGCACCACCAGCTGTTCCAAGGCGGCGATACCCTGAGGATGGTGTGTGAGCAGATCGTGATTCCCAACTTGACCTTCAGAGACGACGACGAGGAGCTGTTCGACATGAACCACGTGGAGTACATCAGGCGGGACATCGAGGGCTCGGACGGGGACACGCGACGCAAAGGCGCCAGCGAGTTAGTCAGGTTCGTATTTCCCAACCCAAATCCGGGGACACACTGTTTTACCTCTAACGCTGGTCACGGTTCAGACCGATTACGGTGAATGTTGACCAGGCCATCGTCCAATACACGCCCAATAAATGGACTGACACTTTGTTTTACCCATTGCAAGGGGGCTCACCAATAAGTTTCCGGAGCACATGGCGCAAAGCGTGGGCGGGTACGTCAACGCGTTGCTCGCGCAGCACGCTGCCGACCCGGTGAACAACTGGAAAGCCAAGGACGCGGCGATTTACCTGGTCACGAGTTTGATGGTCAAGGCGAAATCAAACGCGAAAGGCGCCACCGAGTTAAACGACGTCGGGGTCAACGCGGTTGACTTTTTCGCCCAGCAAATCGTCCCCGAGCTTACAAACGCGGTGCGACGCAACGGCGACGCCAACGGCAACACGGGCACGGCGGTGCTGTGGGCGGATTCTTTGAAATTCCTCACCATCTTCCGCCAGGTTCTGCCCAAGGAAGCGGTGACCCCCGTTTTACCCGCGGTGCTTGTTTTGTTAACCTCTTCGGAAAACGTAACACACACGTACGCGTGCAACGCGCTGGAGCGGTTACTGACGGTCCGAGAAATCGACGGGCGCCTTCGGTACGAAGCCGCCTGGATCGCGCCGCACCTGCAAACCGTGTTCACCAACGCCTTCGGTGTGTTCGACCTGCCGGACAGTCGGGAAAACGAGTACGCCATGCGGTGCGTGATGCGGGTGATCACGGTGCTTGACGCAGACGTGAAACCGGTGGCGCTTGTTTGTTTGCAGAAACTCTCGGCGCAGTTGTTGGAGACGTGCCAAAACCCCAAGAACCCTCGGTTTTCGCACTACCTGTTCGAGTCCGTGGCGGGTGTGTTGAAACACGCAACCGACCCGACCCTGATTCCCCAGTTCGAATCGTTACTGTTTCCCCCATTCCAGCACGTGTTGCAACAAGACGTAGTAGAGTTCGCGCCTTACGTGTTTCAGCTGTTGAGCCAGATGATCGAAAGCAGGGGGGCGGGGGGGGGGGGGGGTTACCTGCAGTTTACCTCGGGATCTTCCCCGCGTTGTTAGCGCCGACGCTGTGGGACCGCCAAGCCAACGTGGTGCCGCTGGTGCGTTTGCTGGAGGCGTTTCTGCGCGCGGCGCCGCGTGAGATTTCAACCGGAACGCATTTAACAGGCGTGCTTGGCGTTTTCCAAAAACTCGCCGCCTCAAGAGCACAGGATCACCAGGGTTTCTTCATCCTGAACGCGTTCGTGGAGTGCTTGCCTCTGGAGGCGTGGGTTGATTTTCTGCCCAGTGTTTGGAGCGTTTTGTTCGCGCGCCTGCAGTCGTCAAAGACGGTGAAGTTCACCAAGTGCCTGGTGGTTTTCATTTCCCTTTTGTGTTGCAAGCACGGCCCACTTACCGTGGTGGATTCCATGGCCAAAGTCCAGCCAGGGATCTTCGAGATGCTCATGAAAGGCGTGGTGTGCGACGCCATACCCACGGTGTCCGGCGAGAGCGAAGAAAAGGTACGGCCGGACGGGGCTTTCCCAAACCTAGGCACCTACGTTTACTGCCCCAGAAGGACGTCTCCTGTTTGAGTCATAGAAAGGAAGCGCACTACTGGTAACTCTTACCAGTACTCGCGGCTCTTGCAAATACATCACAAGTGCCCTGTTCAGCCCGATTACCCTGACTGTTTACTCATACAAGTCACGGTCCCGACTGACCCTTTTCGGTGACCCGAAAACAGGTCCTGGCGGTGGCGTGCGCGCGGTTCGTTTCGGAAGCCCCGAGTATCGTCGGGGACCACCAAACGTGGGCGAAGCTAGTAACGGCGGCGACGACGACGCTCGAGAAGAGCGACGATTTGGTAAGTATTTCCCAATCACCACATTCCACTGACTGATTGCCCATACAAGACTGACATTTGTTTTTTTACAATCAGAAAAACGCGGAAGCGGCGGCGCGTGGTGAGACCAATGATCTTGACGACGCCCTGGAGGCGGCGGAAAAGAACGCGGGGTACGCGGCGTCGTACTCCAAGCTGTCGAGTGCGTATTTTGTATCCCAAATCCAACGACTGTTTCAAGCCCCTCTTTGACGTCCACGGGCGTCATTAAAAGGAGATACTACATACATCACAAGTGCACTGTCCGGCCCGATGACGGGTGACTGTTTACTCATACACATTACGAAGTGCACCCATACTCGCCGACTCGGACTGACACTTTGTTTTACCCATCGCAGACGCGTCCAAGAAAGTCACCGACCCGTGCGCCGACGTCGCGGACGCGAAGGTGCGGGCCTTTCCCAATCACCGCGTTCCGCCCCCCCGATTGCCCATACGAGACGTTAACCACTTTCTTTTTTATCGGGCCAGATACACCTGGCGATTGCGATTTCGAAAATCGCACAAGCACAGCCGGGGGTGTTCGGGAACGTCATCGCTCAGAACTGCCCGCCAGAGGTGCAACACGCGCTGCAGCAGTACTGCGCCGCGGCGGGGGTCGGGATTGTTTGATTTTTGACGCGATGGGGGTCGCTGATTGCTCTGATTAATCATTTTTCGATCCGGGTCGACGTCATCGGTTGGGGCACGGCGGGGGGCGATTCGAGTGACCATCAGGTTAGATAATATTGACCGGTACGGTCGTGGAAACGTCTCGGTGCCTTTATTTTGGTCGCAGGGGGGCCCCGCCGTGGCTCGCGCGACGCGACGCGATCACGGCGAGGCGAAAGATGCGCGACGCTTGAGTTGCCCGGTTTGTTCAACCGCAGTTGACCGGTTTGTTTGACCGCAGGTTTAGGAACCCAAACCCTTTGTTGTGATTTTTTCTTTCGAACATCGAGCTAACTAGTGCGGCTAGATCCTAGCCTTTAAACAGTTTGAGTTTGGTACCTGACTCAGTATTTCGAGTAAGTCACTTCTACTCTCTGTTGTTTATCCTAGCGCAATTTCCCGGCTATCCACTGCCGGGCGGTAGGGGTTGGGAAAGAAAACTGTATTCTTTCACCGCTGTTGTCCACCTGTGTGAGGGTTGGGAGTGGAGGAGGTGTTATGTGTATTCGCTGTCTCAACGCGCTCTTGGTGTGTGCTTTTTCATCACACTTGGTATCTCTTTGGTTATCTCAAGTTTTTTGTGGCTGTTTTCCTCAGTGTTCCGTTTGTTGTCGTGTTTGGTGTCCTTTCGTGCTCCGTGTTGGTCGTCGTGTTGTCGTCTCTTACTGTTTCTATTAATGCGTCTGTGTGGTCTCTTGTTGTTATTCTTCGTTTCTTTCCCTGATGTTCCCTTCCGTCCTGTTTGGTAGCCATTAACCCTCCTCTTGTGCTCCTCCTTGTTTTCGGTTCGGTGTCGTTATTTCTGGTGTCGTTATTTTGTTCACCTTGTATTTCCTCTGTTCGTTTCCTCTTATTGGCTTGGCTGTATTGAGTAGTCTTTCGCTTCTTCTTTTTCCCTCCGTGCTGTTCACGTTATTTGAGCTTCTCAGTCTCTGCGTCCGTCTGGGGTTCGCCCTGATGGAGCCACCCCGTTTTTTGGCATTGTGGTGTCGATATGATTCTCCCAGTCGTGTCAGTATGGTTGCCACTTCTTCCGCGTCGCGAATTGTACTGATGGTGTCTGCGGCTGTGGTGTCTTCGCTGTTTTTTTACCTCGTCCTCGTCATCGTTGGTGGTGGTGTGGTCTCTGGTTTTTTCGGTCTTGCGCAGACGGGAGTGACCCTTTGTTGTGATTTCAAAGGTACTTTCGATCGTAGACTCTACCTTTCGAGCGTTTCGAGAAGAAGCTTTTCTTCGTCTTCGCTTGCTTTCGCTCCAGCAAAAAGCGTAGTGCCCTCGTGGGTGCCTTCTCGATTTGCGACGCACTTGGCCATCGCGCGCGCCTCCCCGGACTATGGGTTCCGACGCGCCTCCTCCCGTGCCGCCTGCCGGCCACGGCCACGGCCACGATGCCGCCGCGTCCTCCGACATCGGCCACGGCCATTCCCACGCCAACGCGGTCAACGCCACGCCTTTAATCACCCCGACCGGCGTTTCCAAGGATGGTGTGGTGTATTTCACCTCACCCGACGGGCGGACGCTTCACGGGCACGACGGGTTGAAGCCGCACTCGCACGACCCCATTCCTAGCCCGGGGCGTTTCGGGAACCGGCGCGGGCGAATCGTGGACGGGCGTTGTTACTCCGAACGCGCGTTCACGATAGGCATAGGCGGCCCCGTGGGGACCGGGAAAACCGCGCTTATGTTGAGCCTTTGTAAACATTTACGCGACACACACCGAGTCTGTGCTATTACCAACGACATCTTCACGCGTGAAGACGGCGAGTATTTAATCAAGCACAACGCGCTTGACGACGCGGACAAAATACGGGCGGTGGAAACCGGGGGGTGCCCGCACGCCGCGATCCGGGAGGACATCTCGTGCAACCTAACGGAAGCGGAGTCGCTGACCGAAAAGTACGCGCCTGATTTTATTTTACTGGGTAAGGAACTTTCCCATTTCCACGTTCCGCCTGCCTGATTGCCCATACTCGTCCTGCGAAGGGACGGCCGTACCTGCGCCCATACTCATCCTGCGAAGGGACGGTTATTACCCCTGACTGTTTACGTAATACCAATCCCGGATATACCCGTCGCGACCGACTGACGCTTTCTTGTTAATAATCGTGCCAGAATCGGGCGGAGACAACCTCGCCGCGAACTTTTCGCGCGAGCTCGCGGATTTCATCATTTACGTAATAGACGTATGCGGGGGGGATAAAATACCACGGAAAGGCGGACCTGGTGTGACACAGGCGGACCTTTTGGTGATTAATAAAATAGAACTCGCCGACGCGGTGGGGGCTAGTTTGGAGGTGATGTACGTATTGGATTTCCCAAATCCAAACGCTGTTTACCGCCCCTCTGTGACTGTTTCGAGTGGTTTACGACTTGTGATGTATGTAGTAGTGTCCACTACTAGTAACATTTGCCAGTACTGGCAACTGTTACATACATCGCTAGTGCACTGTTCGGCCCGAATCCTGCACGACTGTTTGCTCATACAAGTCACGGTCCCGACTGACCTTTTTCTTTTCCAATCCCAGGGCGCGCGACGCGACGGCGCAGCGCGACGGCGGGCCGTTCGTGATGGCCAACGTCAAGAAAAACGAGGGCGTGCCTGAAATCGCGGCGCACTTGTTGGGGGCGTGGCGTGACGCCACGGGGGGGAAACGGAAAATCGGGAAGGGAGATGCGTAGAGCGCGTGGTGCGGCGCTGTGCACGTGTAATGAAAACAAGTTTTCACTTTCTAAGAGGGCTCGAGTTGTTCCAGCACGAGAAAAATAAGCTTCCCTGCTCCGCTCGCTGCACGGTTAGTTATTTCTCACCGTTGTGTGCTTTTGTGTCTGACAGGGTGACAGCTGAGGCGTACGCTCGATTTTATTGGCTCGCGTGGTTTCTCGGAAAAATATCCCGAAATCAAATTTTACGACACTTTTCTCCGTTGATTTTATCTCACAAAAGCACCGCGACCTTTCGCCTTCGCCAGGGACCACGGCGGAGATATGATTAATTAATTCACTGGTTTTTTCTATGCTGCCAGTCGCATAAATGTGCACTTAATGTGTCCCCTTTCTGACCAAATTTCCACGTGTCGTTCGGAAACAGGTTTTCGCATCACGAGAAGCCGCTTTTTTGGCCTTTTGGCGGTTTGCCGACATAAACAACCGACTCTTCGGGTTTTTCAACCGACATCTTTCCCATCCGATCGCCATTACTCTCCGGTTCCGTGACCTCCGCGTCCGACCCGAGGTACGTTTTCTTCTCGATCCCATAGTATGTTTCCCTCCTTGTCTCGATCCACGCGTCTCGTGTCACGCGTGTTGTCCTTACGCGACGCCGCGCGCGGGCGAACCCGCGTCCGGGTCGCGATTATTTCGCGATTAGTTCGCGTTCTTTTCCGTGACCTCGCGGGTCACGCGCCGCCCTCGCCGCGCGCCGCCGGACCCCGGCCCCACCTCCAAATCAATCCAGTTACCTCCCACCGATCGCCATCGCTGACCGTCGTGTCCTCCCCACCCCCAACGCAATTCGACCAACAGTTTAAAGCACCATGTCCGGTGCCTGTTATGCCAACGGTTTGACCGGGGTCGCCGAAGGCGCCCCCGGTCTCGCCAAGTACTTCTCCGACGTCGACGGCGTTTGCATCAAGGATACATCGTAAGTGTTTTAACACCTGCGCGTCACGATCACTGAATTGCCAACGTCTCGCGCGCCTCGCCGCGGCCGTTCGCCGGAGCGGTCGCGACGCGATTGAAAAACGCGATTGATGTCGTTTTCCGCGATTGACCCATCCCGGGTTTTCCCGAAACGCTCGCTGACCGTCCCCCCCCCCCTCACCCCAAACAGCTTCTTCGGAGGCGTCCCCATCCTCCCCGAGTCCGCCGGCTACGGCATCGTCCTCGGCTTCGGTATCTTCTTCTCCATCTTCACCACCACCCTGGTACGTTTCGGTGCACGTCACCAACGCGATCGGCCACGTCTTCTCGTTAAAATACCGGTAGACCGGTCGGTAAAATAACGATTCGCGCGTTCAAACCAAATTCAACCCGGTTAGACGCCGGGTTGACCGCGTCCGACGCGCGGTCACGAGAAACTCGTTTGATCGACTGGAGTCGGTCAACCGAGTCGGTCAACCTTAAATTGATTGTGAACTTTTTACACACAATCGTTCTCGCGCTAACCGTTTCCAAATCTCCCCACATGACAAAACAGGTGTACATGGACCAGCGTTACATCGGCACGAGCATCTCCTCCGAGTTCTTCAACACCGCCGGGCGCACCGTGAAAACCGGCCTCACCGCCGCGGTGATTGTGTCCCAGTGGACCTGGGCCGCGACGCTGCTGCAGTCGTCCAACGTCGCGTTTCAGTACGGCGTGTCCGGACCGTTCTGGTACGCGTCAGGCGCCACCATCCAGGTGCTTCTGTTCGGCATCCTCGCCATCCAAGTAAAACGCTACGCCCCCACCGCGCACACCGTGTGCGAGATGATCGACGCGCGCTGGGGGACCACCGCGCACAAGGTGTTCATTTACTTCTGCTTCCTGACGAACATCATCGTCACGTCCATGTTGATCTTGGGCGGCGCCGCCACCGTCAACGCCTTGACCGGCATGGACACCGCGACCGCGGGTTTCCTGATCCCGGTAGGCGTCATCGCGTACACCATGGCCGGCGGCCTGAAAGCTACGTTCATGGCGTCGTACATCCACACCGCGATTATCTTCGTCATCCTGCTGACCTTCATCATGCTCGTGTACGCCTCCGGCGAGGCGCCTCTCGGCTCACCCGGCGCCGTGTACGACCAGCTGCAAGCGGTGGCGTCCAAAACCAGGAACTGCACGTTGGGCGTGCACACGCACGACGGCCAGTCGTGCGGCCCGGTTGTGGACAACCGCGGCGGGTCGTACCTGACCATGATTTCAAAGGGTGGTATCATTTTCGGCATCATCAACATCGTCGGCAACTTTGGTACCGTGTTCGTTGACCAGTCGTACTGGCAAAGCGCGATCGCGGCGAAACCTTCGTCGTCCACCAGGGGGTACCTCCTTGGAGGCCTCGTGTGGTTCACCATCCCCTTCTCCCTCGCCACCGCCATGGGTCTGTCCTCCGTCGCGCTGGACCTCCCCGTGACCGGCTCTGAAGCCGGCTCCGGTTTGGTGCCCCCCGCCGCCGCCGTGCACTTCATGGGCAAAGGCGGCGCCGCTGCGATTACCATCATGTTGTTCATGGCCATCACCAGCACCGGGAGCGCGGAGCAAATCGCCGTTTCGTCGATCGTGTCCTATGACATCTACCGCAAGTACATCAACCCCAAAGCCACGGGCGAGGACATCCTCCGCGTGTCGCGGTACTCCATTCTCGCGTTCGGCATCTTCAGCGGCGTGCTTTCCATCATCCTCCAGGAAATCGGCCTGTCCTTGGGGTTCGTGTACCTCATGATGGGTATCTTCGTCGGCTCCGCGGTCATGCCGGTCGCGTTCCTCCTGACCTGGGACAAAGCCAACGCCACCGGCGTCATCGCCGGCGCGTTTGGGGGCCAACTCCTCGCGGTGATCACCTGGATCTCGGTGGCCACGGACCCGGAGGCCACCGGCGCGTCACTGTCAGTCAGCATCGACACGCTGGGCGGTAACTACCCCATGCTCGCCGGGAACGTGGTGGCGATTCTCAGCTCGGGCGTGATCTGC